>Ga0315543_1001906_pt1 | contig 21393 bp, 10 predicted proteins | sample SalMarSW160210MG_2_FD_203098 | JGI IMG/M metagenome (GOLD analysis project Ga0315543, IMG submission 203098) | Salt marsh sediment microbial communities from the Plum Island Ecosystem LTER, Massachusetts, United States - Salt Marsh Sediment SW1601-210 ...
CCGGCCTGGTGACGGCAATTGGTATGCTGGAGCTGACTTCAGCCGTGATAACATTATAGATGCGTCTGATTTTGCGGCACTCAGCTATTATTGGCTGAACCGCGGCGACTGTTATGGATGGGCTGGAAACTGGACTTAGTAGTAGCTATCAGCCTTCACCGCATGAAATAGTATTTCACGGGGTCAGTCATTAGCTAGTTACTGGTTACTGATTGCTTTTTCAATTTTGCCTTTTGCTTTCCTGAGATTGCCGCGCTGCCCCCTTCGCTGCGCTCGGGGCTGCGGCTCACCGCAATGACAATAAAAAAGGTCGCAATGACACACCCCCTTGTCATTGCGAGGCACAACCCCCCTTTGTCATTGCGAGGAGCGGCAGCGGTTGCGAGGCGTAGCCGAAGCAAACTGGAGCATGAGATTCCTCGTTTCACTCGGAACAAGCTCCGCAATCCCCAATTTAGTAGCGGTTGCGAGGCGTAGTTTAAAAATGTAGGTGCCCAATTTATTGGGCAATTGTGCCTGATGAATCAGGCAACTACAAAATCCGGTCATTTTGCCCTTTGAGTTTTCAGCCTATTCATAAAGTTAGTGTGGTGATATAGTAATAAAGTAAACGTTTATCACGGAGGTAAGAATGATTAAGTTCTGGAGATTGCTCTCAGTTCCAATTGTTGTTGGGGTGTGTATAGGCTTGCTACTGGTGCCGGGAACACCGCCACAGGCTGCGGCTCAAGCAAATGAATGGGGCCTTGAAATCGAGCCCGCCATGAACGCGAAGGATTTTAATGAAAGCTTTATGGTAAATGCCTCAGTGGTCCGTTATGATGGCGATTCAGCGGTGTACATTATGTATGTTGAGTTCAACGGCACCTTGCTTAATGTCACTGGCGTAGATATACCAGCTACTTTGCCCAATGGGTTCCCGCCGTTTGAGCCCCTGGGCCCGGGCAGCGGGAGCACCTGGGATAATACCACAGGGTGGGTTAGAACTGCATATACTAAGAGCCCTGGGAAGCCTGATATCAACCTGAGTTTCACTTTCGCGAATATCCACTTTACTACTTTGGGCGTTCCCGGGATCACCAATCTAAACTTTAGTTGCCCTGACCCAATCAACTGTACGTTTGTGGGTATCGGAGCAAGCAATTACCTCAACTGGACCAAGGTGGTTAACGGGACGGTGAAAGTTGGGCTGCCACCAACTATTTCCGTCAGTCCGCACAACCTCACCTTCAATGCTATTGAGGCGGGAGAAAACCCGCCAGACCAGACGCTTGAGCTATGCAACTCGGGAGCCGGCACACTGAGTTGGTCGCTGACTGATAATGCTGGCTGGCTGAGTGAAACTCCCACGAGTGGCAGCCTTGGTGGAGGTGAGTGTGAGGACGTAACGGTATCGGTTGATGTCAACGGCATGGAATCCGGGGATTACAGCGCTGCCATCACTATTACCGGGTCTCTTGAGATGGCGGTTAACCTGCATGTAGAGTCAGCAACGCCAGTGGAGCCAGTGGAGCCGGCGAATCTCTCTGCCTCTTCGCTCAGTATCTCGCCGCAGCAGGTTGAGCCTGGCCAGGAGGTGACAATCTCCATCAATGTCGCTAACACTGGCGGGGAGACTGGCAGCTATAATGCCGTTCTGTATATCAACGGTGTGGTTGAGGATAGCCAGTCGGTGTCTGTTGCCGCGGGGACGAGCAAAAATGTGATATTCACGGTAAGCAAGTCGAAGGCAGGTGTTTATGACGTTTCCCTTGGGGAGCAAAGCGGACAGTTTGAGGTGGTGAATACTGGCTGGTCTGGTGGTGGTGGATTGAGCACCGGCGGCATAATAGCCATTGTGGTGGTCGTTATAGCACTTATTGTGGCATTGGTATTCATACTGAGGAGAACTAGGAGGGAAGTGTAAGTTTAACTGTTATGCAGTAGAAAGGGCGGCTCTGCAGCCGCCCTTTCTACTGCGTTTTGAGTTTTGCTTTCCTGGAATGTCAAAACTCAAAAATCAAAAGGCAAAAAGACAGAGCAAAAGTAAAAAAAAATAAAAAAATTGGAATTTTTGGAGCTAAATGTAACTAACGGTAACTAAATGAAAGTTGACAAGGATGGGGCATAGTGGTAGCATATAAACTAAAGTACTAGGACTAACAGCCTAGTACGGAGATACCAGGTATTAAAATATTAATATGGGAGGTGGCTAATGGCCAAACTCTGGTCGTCCTTATCTGTTGTACTTGTCCTAGCAATGATGTTGTTCCTGGTTCCTGCGGTGATGTTGGTTCCCAATGTCGCTGCCGCCGAAGACGTGGTCCAGGAGGTCGAAGCAACTTTCGCGTTCAATGAAACTGAGTTCGGTGATTGGTGGCCGTTTACGGCCGGTTTGAACACTATTCAAGCACCGGGTCTTTGTCTGGCGCAATTCACCAGAAGCAACGTGTTGCGAGGTATGACTGACCCTCTGCCTGGTTGCGGATTCCGCAACTATACCGTGGGGTCGGGAGCTGTGACTGGAGGAGGCCTGGATGGAGCCTTGTCGCTGTCCTGGCTCACTTTCAATTTCAGCCAGAAATATAATCTCACTCCGCTGCATGAGGATTATGGCGAGTTTGCTCATTTTGGCTGGATGGCGGGGAGAGGTCACATAGGCAGTGACCTCACCTTTGTGTACGTCCTCGATTTCGATAGTGATGCCGAACTGTATAATGCTACCGGAAAGGGGTTCATGCTGAGCGTGGAGGAGAGTGGCGCCTTCGCCGGTCATAAGATAATTGGCGACTTTGAGATTTACAAGACCGGCGCCAGTTATACCGGCAATTTCCACCTGAGAAACTATGCTCCCAACGAGGTCTATGACACCGGCGTTTTGAATGTCACAGGCGGTGTTAAGCAAGAGGTGACAGACCCGATTCACGCCCCGCTGGCATTGCTGAACTTCACCCAGGATGGTCCTCATCCCACTGCCACTAACATAACGACCGACTTTGAGGAAATTGCCTGGGGGAAGGACCCAGTAAAGACTGTAACGAGCGGTCACCTGGGCACAAATGGCGCAATGGACGTGAGCAGGAACACTGCCTTGTATATGGAACTGTTGGGGACTCATGTCCGCATTCAAGGGACGACTGTGAATACTGTATACATAGACGATACTGATACCGGAATCAGACATGGCGATGGTAGCCCGTACGGAGAACTATGGGAGCTCTTGGTTCTTTACATCCCCGATCAGGACTTGATTCTGGGGGCAAACTTTACCCAGAGTGGATATACCATCACTCCCTTTGGAACGGTTAATGGACAGCCGTCAGGCACTGAATGCTATGCAGGGGTAGAGAGCTATGCCGACGCCGTTATTCTCATTGAGGCATCCCTGGTTGATGCGAAACAGTACTCAGTTGACGATACATTCGGCTTATGTCCCCACCCCAAGGTGCTCAACGTCACGCCTAACACTGGCAATCGGGGGCAAACCATGAATGTCACCATCAAGGGGAAATACTTCCTCAGGGCCGATGGTGAAAAGTCAGGATGGGTTGCCAATGCTGGTTCGCTGAGCTTTGGCGAAGGCATAACGGTCAACAACTACACCATAATGAACAGCAGCCCGATAGATAATGAGATAGAGGCGAACATCACCATTAGCTCTTGTGCCGCTGGGCCGAGGCCTGTGTCAGTAACCTCGTGCTTTGGCTACCAATCTGGTAGCGGCATTGCCCCTTACAAGACGGGCGCATTAGCTGGCGCCTTCGACGTTCCCGTAGCCGGGACTGCATGCCTGGAGGGCCATGTTGATTTGTCTGAGTCAAGGGGTGCCCCTGGCAGTGATGGTTGGATAGAGACGTATGAGGTGCATCTCTTCCAGTATGGTGGTGCTGAGTTGGCCTGCTCGCCGGTAAATGCCACCACCAACAATACCGGGGTTTTCTTTGTCTACGGTATTCCCCCTGGCACCTACAATATATCCATTAAGAACTTCACGAGCTTGAGGGCGGTGAAGCTTGGAGAGACTCTCCTCGTCGATGTGTGCAATCCGGTTAACTTTGGCGTGATTTGGGAGGGCGACGCCGATAACAACAACTACATTATGATAACCGACCTGGGCTGTCTTTTACTGGCCTGGAACGCGGGTACAACTAGCCCTGATTATCGTTGGTATTACGACATGGATCGGAACGGATATTGTATGATAACCGACTTGGGGGTAATGCTTCTCCACTGGAACAAGCAAGGAGCGCCAGCGTTAACTTAATATTAGGAAAGGAGGTGGTTTTTATTGAGAAAGGATTTTGAAAAAGGAGAGATACTTTACAAAAGGAGGTAAAAGGTATTGAAAAGTAAGTTTATCAGTTTAATTGTAAGTGTGGCTGTGATTTTAGGTCTCATGCTGGTGCCAGCGATGGCCCCACCAGTTCTGGCTGATCCCGCCAATGACTGGGGCCTTGAGATTGATCCGGCCCTGGAAAAGGTGGGTGCTACTGAACCCTTTACGGTAAATGCCTCAGTGGTCCGTTATGATGGCGATTCAGCGGTGTACATTTATTACGTTGAGTTCAACGGCACCTTGCTTAATGTCACTGGCGTAGATTTACCAGCGTTGTTGCCCAATGGGTTCGCGCCCTATGAGCCCCTGGGCCCGGGCACCGCCACCACCATGGATAATACCACAGGGTGGGTTAGAACTGCATATACTAAGGCCCCTGGGAAGCCTGATATCAACGCGAGTTTCACTGGCGCGACTATCCACTTTACTACTTTGGGCGTTCCCGGGACCCACACCACCAATCTGAACTTTACTTGCCCTGACCCACTCAACTGTACGTTTGTGGGTATCGGAGCAAGCAATTACCTCAACTCGACCAAGGTGGTTAATGGCACGGTGATGATTGGTAGTCCTGAGTTGGAAGTGGATGTATCCCCGGGTTCCCCACCATATCCCATGGCGACCGGAGGTTTAGGGATAGCCTACAACATGTCAGACCCGCTTAACGAAGACTACATGCTAAAGATATACCCCTATGACCCTTTGCCCAACTACACTTACTGGGCATGGGATCAGACGCTAATTGTAGCTGCGGTGGACAATGTACCAGGTTGGGCTTTTGACCACTGGACGGGTACTCCTGGTCTGGATATGCCAGCGGAAGTGGTAGAGGTGGGGGGAGTGAACTACACGATTCATCCAAGAATACTGGTAATGGCTGACGATTCGAATCTAACGGCGAACAACCTTCCGAAAGCCCCGGAAATTGCCGTTAACAGGACGAGCCTTTTCTTCAACCCCTATGAAGGGATAAGCCCGCCCAATCAGACCCTTATGCTGTGGAACAGCGGTGGAAGCGCGCTCATCTATAGCATAACCGACGATGCCGCCTGGCTTAGTGAGGATCCCACAGCTGGCGTCGCGAATACAAGCTTTTTGGTTGAGACTGACAACATAACCGTCTCCGTGAATGTGTCTGGCCTGTCAGCCGGTCCCTATTCTGCTAACATCAACATAACAGAAGCGGGAGACCCGGCTAACTTCACCCTTGTTCCGGTAAACATGACGGTTCGGCCGGCGACGGCTATCGATGTTTGCAGAAACATTATGCCTAACACGACCTATTCGGGCCATCCCGGAGAGACGGACGAGGTGTATCCCGGCGAGGTGATTAACGTGTACGTGAACTTCACGGCACCGCCAACCAATCCAAACCACGGGTTTAACGCTATCGGTGTCACCGATCTCGCTCCCGATGGTTGGACGGTCCAGCTTGATAAGAACTGGTCTTGGATTAATGGTACTCCAGAGGCTGCCTACGCGGTCGATGACAGCACTGACAATGTAGCCCAGATTATGTGGACTGGGCCTTTTAACGAGGGCACTACCATTTCTGGAATGTACAAAGTGACTGTCCCGACTACCGCCGACCCAGGACTTAATTACTGGCCCACGTGCGATGACGATGGCATGGCGGACGCCTGGGTGGAGTACTACTTCAACACTGAAGGACCACACAGTTCGCCCATATGCTGTGAGCGTAACGTCACGGTAACACAGCCCGGCGATATAGTGGGAGAGACTCGGGATGTTAATGCCGCCGAGTTAGCCGATGTAGATGTTCAGTTGCATCTTGTTGGTCCTGGCTACTTATGGAGTGACATAAGCAGCCCCGATTACACCCTCACTGCTTGGGTAACTGGTGATTACTGGCTGGTGGTTAACAGGACCAGATATCACCAGATAAACGCTAGTGATGCTGTGGATGTACCTGGCCTTGCATTCACCATAAACCTGGGAACGCAAGAGCTGTTATCCGATGGCAACGTGTTTGACTTCGAAGGCAACTTCGGCCTTGTCCCCAAGGCATGCGCCTTGACGTATGTTCTCAGGACAGTCAACCTGTGGAAAATCGGATATCCAGGCCACTCCGAGTGGACCATTACTGAGGAGTGGAAGGTTGGAGACGTCATTAACTCGTGGCTATATCCAAGCTAACCTAGTCTAGTTGTGTGGATGAAACTAACCCCCTTCCAACCGGAAGGGGGTTAGTGGTATAATATAAAATGTAAGGTATAAGGAAATGAGAGCGCCTGGATTGTTTGTAGCTATACTGGTACTGGTGGCGATTGTCGCCTTTCCTGTGCATACGGGTTTGGCGGATGGGACAGCCAATCCGACCAGGAACTTGCCTTATCCTGATAAGGTGGAAAGAGGGGCGACGTTCGATGTGTTCGTCAATTTTACTTGCCCTGCCGATGATTTCAACGCTGTTACGATGCGTGACACTGCCCCCGATGGATGGGATGTGGAAATTGAAAAAGCATGGTCTACCCCGCCTGCCGATGAGGCGGAGGAGATAGGCGTCAATCAAGTATCGCTACTCTGGAATGGGCCCTATTTTCCCCCGAAGAACTTTACTGCAAGGTACAAGGTTACCGTTCCCTGTAATGCCTCTGTGGGAAACCATAACTTCAGTTTTATTTATCCTAATCATACTCTCATCTATCATATTGCGGGTAGCCCCAAAATCCCCGAAAACATAGTGGGAGAACATAATGTAACGGTCATTGAGCCGACGATTAACTTTACCCAGAAGACGGGCATTATCTTCCGTGGTGCTGTTAATGGGACAAACCCGCAAAACCAGATTCTGGAGCTGTGGAGCTCGACACCGTGCATGCTCAACTGGACACTGGACGATGATAATTGTACGTGGCTCAGTGAAAACCCCGAAAACGGCAGTTGCACCGATGCGCAGCACAGTTCTGTAGTACTGTCGGTGAATAGCTCCGACATGCTTGAGGGCGAGTATTTCGCTAACATAACCATCAACGCTCCTGAAGCGAACAATCCCGTGGAGATAGTTCCCGTTACCCTGTATATGAGCGAGACCGACATCCTGGAAGTGCATGTCAATTTTGTCGGAAGAGGTGATCCTCCTGATGATAAGTGGATAGAGCCATTTGAGGTGTGGTTATTTAATCCCGGTACTACTGATGTGGTGTGGACAGGGAATCGCACCACCAACAATACCGGGTGGTTCAACATCAGCGATGTTGTTGTCGGCACCTATGATATTGGAATTAAGAACTGGACCTGCTTGAGCGAGGTGGCGACCAATGTGACGGTGAGTGAGGGCGTGGGCGCCGTGGTTGATTTTGGCACCATTCGTGAGGGCGATGCCGATAACAACGACTACGTTATGATAACCGACCTGGGCTGTCTTTTACTAGCCTGGAACGCAGGTCCAGGTAACCCTGCATATCGTTGGTATTACGACATGGATCGGAACGGATATATTATGATAACCGACTTGGGGATAATGCTTCTCAACTGGAACCAGCACGGAGACTTAGTTGGATAAAAAGCTCCTGGCGTGGTGAGAAATGCGATTACTATCGTTATTGATTGTTACATTGGCAGTGACGGCTATTGCTCTTATGCCTCTGGGTATAGTCCTGGCGCAGGAAGCCAATCCCAGCAGGATTCTGCCAGAGGCGGTCCACAGCGGTGAGACATTTGATGTCACCGTAACCTTTGCTTCGCCCGCCGATAAAATGAATGGCATTGGCCTGACCGACCTTGCCCCCGATGGCTGGGAGGTCACCCTTGATGAAGCGTGGTGTACCCCGAATGCCGAATTTGTTAAAGCTACCGGCAATACGGCGGAGTTTTTGTGGTATGGGCCTTTTGAGAATGGTATGACACTCACTGCGTTATATAAGGTAACTGTCCCTGATGATGCCGAGCTGGGAATGTATGCCTTCGATGGCTTTCTGGAATATTATGCTGGTGCTGAAGGACCTTTCGTGGAAAACACAACCGGCGGCTCTCAAGTAGAGGTCGGTGAAAGAAGCGGTATAGGTGTGTGGTGGATAGTTGGCATCGTCGTTGGTATAGCTATTATCGTGGCTGCGGTTCTCCTGGTTAGACGCCGCAGGACATGAGATTAATTCGGCCGAATGACCGAAGGAGGTGTGCTCGTGATGAGAAGAGGGAGCGAATTGCCCCCCCTTTTTAGTTGGGGTTGCGGCGCTTGTTCCGAGTGAAACGAGGAATCTCGCTTCGCCTCCGGATTTTGTAGTTGCCTGATTCATCAGGCACAGTTGCCCAATAAATTGGGCAACTACATTTAAAAATCCCTCTAAATCCCCCTTTAGAAAAGGGAGTTCAACGCCCCCGTAAGGGAGATTTGACATTCCCGGAAAAGTAAAACTTAAAAATCAAAATGCAAAAAGAAAAAGCGGTCAGTAATCAGCAGTCAGTGGTTAGCTGATAGCTACTAATTTGAGCTTTGAATTTAGATATTGGGATTTGTTTAGGATTTAGTGCTTAGAGCTTAGGATTTCTCGGTGGGGGTGTGCCCCAATGAAGAGAAGGAGGTGGACATTGTAATGATAAAGGAAGCGGAGTTTCATTAATAATTATGAAGGAATAGTACCCTTGAACCAAGAAATGTGACCAAAGTTATTTTTACAAAATTTAGAGCAAAATTCGGTGGATGATTTAAGGAGGTTGAAATGAGAAAGTTAGGATTTATAAGGAAGCTAGGATTTATTATCGGTATTATTGTGTTGCTCATCGGTGTAATGCCGATGAGCGGCGGTTTAGCTGTTCAGGCGGATGACCCGCCTCCACCTGTACCTGTACCAACTGAGACGCCGAGCATGCCGCCGCCGCAGTACCAACCGCCCCCGGTGATAGACGGGCACGGAACAGGTGCTCTAGCACCAACGACGGGCGTTGTCCATATCAGCGAGCAGGCATTGTCTGGTGGCTCTCTGGCTGGAGGGCCGCCGGTGGGACAGCCGCCAGTTGCGTTTGACTGGCGTAACGTACCACCAAATAGAGTCACCTCGGTGAAGAACCAGGGAGTCTGCGGTGCCTGCTACGCCTTTGCCGCAATTGGCAATGTCGAATCCAGAGTATTAATCGACACTAACACCACTCCCCCCGGCCCCGACTACTCCGAGAACAATGCCAAGTCATGCACCTGGCGTGCCATAAATGACTGGATAGATGGTGGGGGCAACCGGTGGGGTGATTGCTGTGGTGGAGACTACAAGATACTCGCCAGCTTATTCTCCCAGAAAGGTATAGTCCTGGAGTCAGATGACCCGTATGTAGCCGCGAACACCACCTGCAACTCCTCCTGTCCGTATAACAAGACGCTGCTGGACTGGAGAATCATATCGACCTGGTCGGCACCCACCGTCGCCGTGATGAAGAACTATATTTGGACGGAGGGTCCGATTTATACCCACCTGTATGTTGGCGATGTCAATGACATCGCGTGGCAGAATGAATTCGCCGCCTATGACGGCAGCTATAACCTGTACTACCCGGGAGCGTTTGACCCCAACCATGCTGTGCTCATTGTTGGCTGGGACGACACCCTGCCTCATGCCGGGCCAGGCACGGGCTGCTGGATTGTGAAGAACTCCTGGAGCGCCGGCTGGGGTAATAATGGATACTTTACCATCGCCTACGGCTCGGCCCGCATCGGCGAATGGTCCTCATATATGTACGACTGGCAGGACTACGATAACAACGGCAGCATCTATTATTACGACGATGATTGCCAGAATGACTACATTGGATATACGAATACGACCGGCTGGGGACTGTGCGATTTCACCCCGATGAACGATGCCAATGCTACCCGCGTGGAGTTCTGGACCGTAGATGCCACCACTGACATCGATATATACATCTATGACGATTTCAATCACGCAACGACATCGCTGAGCAACCTGCTGGTCAGCCAGTTCAACTACAGCTTCACCGAGCCTGGCTACCATGGAGTGAACTTGACCTCGCCGCTGGCGCTGACCGCCGGCGATGATGTTATTGTGGTGGTGAAGTTCACCGATGCCGCCTGGCAATGGCCTGTGCCATCAGACCAGTACGGACCGAGTGAAACGGCACTCACATACACCAGCCCCTGGGGCACAAATGGCAGCTGGTTTGACCCGGGAACTGCCTATGGTGAGGATGTCTGCATTCGTCTGCGCACCTCCGACGAAGTACCCGGAGAATGGTACTGGAAGGAGGGCAACTGGACCGACTACGCCCTGAGCGGCATGCCCGACTTCGACCAGAGGCAGGATGCCTGGACCAATCCGATGACGGGGAACTGGTCCTATTGCGGACCGGTGGCGGAGGCGAATTCCCTGTGGTATTTCGATTCCAGGGAGGAGACTGGCAATATCTCGCCACCTGCGATCAATGATACTTACTATCTGGTGACAAGCTACGGTGCGTGGGACGACCACGACCCTCTGAATGTGGAGCCGCTGGTTAACGAGCTGGCATGGCTTATGGACACCGATGGTCAGCGAACTGGCCCGCCCTATCATAACGGCACCGATGTCATGGACTTTCAGTGGGGAATAGATAAATACCTGGTCAATACCGGCTACTACGGCTATTACTATGAGAAGACAGTGGAAAGGCCGGACTTCTTCTGGATTGAGGATGAGATAGAGAGGTGTGAGGATGTCGTGCTGCTTCTCGGCTTCTGGCAGAAGCCCTATGACGACTGGTACCGCGTTGGTGGACACTATGTCACCTGCGCCGGAGTGAACTCCAGCGCTTTGCAGCTTGGCATCAGCGACCCCTTTTATGATAACGCTGAGACAGGAGCACCGGGTCGGGTACTGCCGGCGGTTCATCCGCCACACCCCGGTGATCACACTGTCCATAACGATACCGAGTATGTCTCCCACGATATCTATAACGTTACTCTCTCGGACTGCCCCGGCGGACCCTGGGCGTTGCAAAACTATACCGATAACAAGAGCATCCTCAAGTTCATCGGCCAGAACGGGGCTCCCAACTTGACCCAATACTACGGAGATTACTGGGTTGGGGTGCCGGTGGTGACCCAGATTGATTACGCCGTTGCCGTGTCACCGAAAGAGGACCTCAACGAGGTGATAGACAGCGACTATGAAATGAATGAGACACACGTTTCGGTAAGAGTCCACGTGACAAATGCAACCTGGAACAACACGATCTACGATATGGACATCCTGTTCTGGAGTAATCAAACCGGTACAGTATGGGCAAACCACACGAATTTCGACCCTCCTCTGCAATACTGCCAGAATTATACCTTCAATGTGTCGTTTGGCTTCTACCCACCTGAGATCGTGGTGCTCCATTTCTCGAATGAGGATGATGAGAACATCGGCTTTGCATTCAGCGAGCCGGCTGAGGGACTCCCTGACCTCGTCGTCGCAGAGAAGTGGGAGACGGTTGAAGGTTGCATGTACTGGGTAAACTACATGGTGTACAACAATGGTACCGCACCTGCTGGTAATAGCACGACGTGCATTTACGCTGACGGTAAGCTGGTGGCAACTGCCCCTTGCCCGTCACTGCTGGTCGGTGAGGGCGCCACCAATAGCGTTGGGCCCTTACTATGCCCGGGCAATACCACTGTGACGATTAAGGTCGAAGCCGACAACTACGATGATGTTGCCGAGAGTAATGAGGATAACAACTATAAGGTGAACGACATGTACCAGCCACTGGAGTTCGGCGATGCTGCAGACCTACCATATCCGTCTCTCCTTGCCAGCGACGGCTCGCGGCACTGCCCTACTACCACCGAACTACTTGGGCTGGGCTGGTTCGGGCAAGACTGCAAGGACTTCGAGCTTGATGCCCAGGTCATTGATATGGATACTTGCTGCGATGGCCTGGTAACCACTACCCTGGCTCCCGGTAACGCAACGGCAACGGTCACGTTTGAGGTGACCAACTTCATTACCACTAACGACCTCATTGTTAACATCCTGATTGACCTGAATATAGATGGCGACTGGACTGACGCTGGAGAGCACGTGGTTCAAAATCAGCCAATACCCCTGCCTGGTCCTGACGAAGGCACCTTTGTCTCCAATTCGTTCTCAACCGTGAACGCAACCGTTGGTCAAACATGGCTCAGACTTACGCTGACCAGGACCCCGGTTACCGTCCCGTGGAACGGCACAGGGCTGTTCGCCTACGGTGAAACCGAGGACTGGAAGATATACATAGAAGAAGAGGTGCCGGAAGAATGGTACTGGAAGCCGGGCAACTGGACTGACTATGCCCTGAGCGGCATGCCCGACTTCGACCAGAAGCAGGATGCCTGGCACGATCCCACGGGGCTGCGGTGGACCTATTGCGGACCGATGGCGGTGTCCAACTCCCTGTGGTATTTCGATTCCAGGGAGGAGCCTTTCCCTGTCCCGCCACCCGCCATCAACGATAACTACTGGCTGGTGACAGCCTACGGTCCGTGGGACGACCACGACCCCCTGAACGTGGAGCCGCTGGTTAACGACCTGGCAGCGCGTATGGGCACCGATAACTCGACCGGCACCAACGTCTACGCCATGCAAGCGGGGATAGAGGATTACCTCATCTATACCGGCTACAATGACAGTTACTATGAGGTGACAGTGCCAATGCCGGAGTTCGGCTGGATTGAGGATGAGGTGGAGAGGTGCGAGGATGTAATCCTGCTTCTCGGCTTCTGGCAAGAGAGTTTTCCTGGTGCTGGCGACTGGTGGCGCTTTGGCGGCCACTATGTTACCTGCGCCGGAGTGAACTCGAATACCTCTCAGCTTGGCATCAGTGACCCCTATTTTGATAACGCCGAGGCGGGAGGACCAGGTATAGTGCTGCCAGGGCCTCATGGTTATCCCCATCCTTCCGGTGTGCATAACGATACCCTGTTTGTCTCCCACGACACCTATTTTGTCGCTCCTTCCCCGAGCCCCGGCGGCATGTGGGGCCTGCCAGAGTATACATCGGGCAAGGATCCCGACGCGTTCTTCAACTTCGAAGGTCAGAACTGGGGTGACCCGGTGCCTGATGGACCGTACATCCCGGGCCTTCCGGTATATACTGAAATCGAGTACGCCGTTGCCGTCTCACCGGTTGCTGGTGCAAACGCTACCCTGCAAGGAGAGGTTGATTTGTCTGAGTCAAGGGGTGTCCCTGGCAGTGATGGTTGGATAGAGACGTATGAGGTGCATCTCTTCGAGTATGGTGGTGCTGAGTTGGCCTGCTCGCCGGTAAATGCCACCACCAACAATACCGGGGTTTTCTTTGTCTACGATATTCCCCCTGGCACCTACAATATATCCATTAAGAACTTCACGAGCTTGAGGGTGGTGAAGCTTGGAGAGACATTCACTGCTGGTCAGACCACTGTGGTTGACTTTGGCGTGATTTGGGAGGGCGACGCCGATAACAACAACTACATTATGATAACCGACCTGGGCTGTCTTTTACTAGCCTGGAACGCGGGTCCAGGTAACCCTGACTATCGTTGGTATTACGACATGGATCGGAACGGATATGTTATGATAACCGACTTGGGGGTAATGCTTCTCCACTGGAACAAGCAGGGAGCGAAAGCGTTAAGTTAATCTTAGGATTGGTACAGTGGCAGTGATGGCTGTTGTCTCCTGCCTCCGGGGGTAGCTCCAGGAGGTGCAGGGAGGGGACACATTCACTGTCACTGTAACCTTTACCCCGCAGATAACTTCAATGCCGTCTCCATAAACGACCTTGCCCCCGGTGGCTGGGAGGTGACCGTTGATAAAGCGTGGTGTACCCCAAATGCCGATGGTACTAAAGCTGCGGGCAATAAAGTGAGATTGCCTGGTATGGTGGGCGTGGTGTGGGATGGATAGTTACCGTTGTTGTTGTTATAGCCAGTATCGTCGATGGGGTTCTGCTGGTTAGACGCCGCAGAGCATGAAATTGCGGAGCTTGTTCCGAGTAAAACGAGGAATCCCGCTCCTCGCAATGAAAGAAATAGGGGGCTAATGCGTCACTAATCATAATAAACGAGTACCGGGGATGGATTTTATACCATATTAAGTGATAGACTAGTATTGGGAAAATGCGATTGCCTATAGTCTTTGTTATTGTCACCGTGGTTGCTGTTTCTCTCCTGCCTGTGGGTATGGGTCTGGCGCAAGAAGCCAACCCGAGCAGGACTTTGCCTCACACTGTAGAGAGAGGCGAGACATTTGATGTCACTGTGACCTTTACCGCCGCCGCAGATAACTTCAATGGTATCGGCCTGACTGACCTCGCCCCTGATGGTTGGGAGGTCACCCTTGATAAAGCGTGGTGTACCCCGAATGCCCAATTTGTTAAAGCTACCGGCAATAAAGCGGAGATTTTGTGGTATGGGCCCTACGCTGATGGCGATGACTTTAGCGTAATGTATAAGGTAACAGTGCCTGATTATGCCTGCGCGGGACATCATACCTTCGATGGTTTTCTGGAATACTATCTTGGTGCTGAAGGACCTTCCCGGGAAAACATCATCGGTGATTCTGGAGTGGAGGTCCCTGTATACCCCACGCCACTTATCTGCTGTAGCCCGAAAAGCTTCAGCCTTAATGCTACCGAGGGAGGTTCAAACCCGGCAAGCCAGACGCTGGAGATTTCGAACTCAGGCGTTGGTACAATTAGCTGGACGCTGAGTGATGATGCTGAGTGGCTCAGCGAGAATCCCACGAACGGCAGTTCCACAGGCGAGCCTGATACGGTAACCGTATCGGTTGATATAGCAGGAATGTCTGCCGGGGACTATTCCGCTAACATCACCATAATGGCTGATGGGGTAATCAATAGCCCATGTACCGTCCCGGTTAGCCTGCATATTAGTCCACCAGCGTCGGAGATATCCTGCAAGCCTGAGGGCCTTAGCTTCACTGTTGTTGAGGGGGATTCAGCCCCGGCAGACGAGACGCTTGAGGTCTGGAATTCAGGCACAGGGACACTGAATTGGTCGCTGAGTGATAATGCTGACTGGCTCAGCGAGAATCCCACGAGCGGCAGCTCTACAGGCGAGCATGATACGGTAACCGTATCGGTTGATATAGCAGGAATGTCTGTCGGGGATTATTCCGCCAGTATCATCATAGCCGCCCCCGAGGCGAGCAACAGCCCGCAGAAAGTCCCTGTTAGCCTGCATATTAGCTCAGCAGCGCCGGAGATATCCTGCAAGCCTGAAAGTCTTAGCTTCACTGCTGTTGAAGGAGGTTCAACCCCAACAAACAAGACGCTGGAGGTCTGGAACTCAGGCATTGATACACTTAGCTGGTCTGTAAGTGATGATGCTGACTGGCTCAGCGAGAATCCCACAAGCGGCAGCTCCACAGGCGAGCATGATGCGGTGGTCGTATCGGTGAATACAACAGGTATGTCTGACGGGGATTATTCCGCCAGTATCATCATAGCCGCCCCCGAGGCGAGCAACAGCCCGCAGACAGTTGCGGTTAGTCTATATATAGGAAAAACAAGCCCACCGTCACCCGCACAATTTACCATAACCAGCCTTGATGTCACTCCTCAGCAAGTACCGCCAGGACAGCCAGTAACCATCACCGCCCAGGTTGCCAATACTGGTGGTACCGAGGGTAGCTACACTGTCAACCTTACCGTAAACGGGCAGGTAGAGCAGACAAAGACAGTGACCCTGGCTCCTGAGGCAGTAGAGGCGGTAAGTTTCACCGTGACTAAGGAAACGCCGGGCAGTTACAGCATATCGATAGGGGACTTGACTAAAGAGTTTACTGTTGGCGCTCCATCATGGCTCGGCCGATACTGGTGGACGATAGTAGTTGGGATAGTTGTTGTTGTGCTTTTGGCTTACTTTTTGCGGCGAAGAAGAGCAGCATAGACTGTTTGGCAGCTCCAGTTGGCAGCTTTCAGCTGTCAGCCTTCAGCCATTAGCTGACTACTGACTGCTTTTTATTTTTTGCCTTTTGATTTTTGAGTTTTGCTTTTCTGTTGGTAGCTTTCAGCTATCAGCCTTCAGCTTTGTGACCAAAACCGAAAGAGTGGATAAAAATGTAACTAAATGTAACTAAAGTTAACTAAGCGCAAGTTGATAATTCTGGCACGGTGATGTAGAATATACGAAGGTGCCAGGACTTTAGTCCTGGATATTGTGATAAACCAGAACAGTGAAGAGGCCAGTCATGGTCAAAGAGGGGACGGCGTTTTCTATTTTTGCCCTTGTATCATTGATGTTGCTTCTTGCTCCTGCGGCAGCGCTGGTCCCAGCGTAAAGTGAGCGTCCCGTGGATGTAATTGATTCCCTTTGCTAGACGAGGGTTAGTTGGGATAACCGGGAAAATGAGATTGCCCGTAGTGTTTGTTGCTATAGCGACAGTGGTGGCTATCGTGCTGCCTGTGGGGGTGGCTCTGGGGCAAACAGCCAATCCAGGCAGGATTCTGCCCGACAAGGTGCAAAGGGGGGAGACATTCAATGTCACCGTAACCTTCACCGCGCCCGCGGGTGGTTTCAATACTGTGTTCCTTCGCGACGTTGTTCCGGATGGTTGGACGGTGCTTGCCAATGAAACATGGTGCACCCCACATGCCGACGGAGTTAACGCTACAGGCAACGAATCGAAGATTATGTGGACTGGGCCCTATGATAACGGCACTACATTCGTTGCGGTGTATAAGGTAACTGTGCCTCATGATGCCCAGCTGGAAATTTACAACTTTGCTGGCCTGCTCCGATATTATTTTGGCCCTAACGGACCTTATGGGGAAATCGTAAGCGATGATTGTGATGTAGAAGCCATTTTGCCAGTTATCTCCTTTAGCCCCACAAACTTCAGCTTCAGTGCTATGCAAGGAGAACCAAATCCACCAGCCCAGACGTTGGGGATATGGAATTTAAGGGAGGAGACTGTCAACTGGACGATTTATGATGATGTTGACTGGCTTAACGAAAGCCCGACAAGCGGCAGCCTTGCTGCAGATGAGTGTGACTACGTGGGGGTATCTGTTGATATAACAGGGCTGGCGCCAGGAATGCACAATGCCAACATTTCCCTCAAAGCAGTTAATGCTACGTGGAGGATTCCGGTAAGCCTGGAAATTGAGGAGGGAATCGTTATCAATGTCACTAGATGCATTAATGAAACAATGAAACTGCCCAACGAGTTGTATGCCGGGGACACGTTTGATGTTATCGTTAATTGGACTGCACCTCTAAACAACTTCTCTGCTATTGGTCTCACTGACCTTGCGCCCGGTGGTTTTGAGGTTGAGGTTAATGCTACGTGGTGTGCCCCGGATGTCGATGAACTTAACCCTATCGGCAGCAAGGTGCAGATTGTCTGGTTCGGCCCCTATGATAAGGGCACTGACTTTACGGTAATGTATAAGGTGACTGTCCCCACTACTGCCGCACCAGGAAGTCATTTCTTTCCGTATAATAACTGTTCACTGAGCTGGCTGGAATACTATTTTGGCGAGGAGTGGGTATATACATCGTGCACAATGGGAGATTATGAGGTAGTGGTAACAGTCCCCGGCGATATAGTGGGGGAGACTCGTGATGTTAATGCTAACGAGCTATCGGATGCGACGGTCACCCTTTATAAAGGTAGTTCAGACCTGGGAAGCGATACAAGTACTCCAAATTATGCTATGGAGGTCAACGAAACTGGCGAATACTGGCTGCTTGCCAGCGCAAATAGGTCTTATGAGATAAACATGACTAATATGATTATTTTGCCTGACTTATATATAAACCTGACAACTCCAGAGCTACTAGCCGCGGGGTATACCTTTGACTTCGAAGGTAACTACGGGCTTGTGCCAAGGGCATGTGACTTCTCGTATGTTCTCAAGAGCGTGAATCTATGGAAATCCCCACCGGTGGACCATCCCGAGTGGGGCATTGCTGAGTGGAAGGTCGGAGACGTCATTAACGCTTGGCTATATCCAGGCTGAAGCGGGATAGTCAGGGTATATAGCCAGTCTCTGTGCGTCTGAACGACGTTCGTGCTATGATTAACAGAATGAAATTGGCCATAGCATTTGTTATTGTGGTGGCAGTAATAGCTGTCGTCATCATGTCTGCGGGTACGGCTCTGGGGCAAGCAGCCAATCCAGGCAGGATTCTGCCCGACAAGGTGCAAAGGGGGGAGACATTCGATGTCACCGTTAATTTTGCTGCCCGTGAAGATGATTTCAACAGTATCTCGTTGCGTGACGTTGCCCCCGATGGGTGGAATGTGACCGTTAACGAAGCATGGTGTGACCCGAATGCCGACGTAGTTAAGGCTACAGGCAATCAAGCATCGCTCATCTGGTATGGGCCCTATGATAACGGCACCAACTTCGCTGCAAAGTATAAGGTTACCGTTCCTGGTGATGCCTCTCTGGGGAACCATAGCTTTAGTTTTGTTTATCCTGATCATACTCTTATCTATCATATTGCAGGTAGCGGCAAAATTACCGAAAACATAACAGGAGATTTTGAAGTGGAGGTCTTTGTGCCCACCACGCCGATTATCTCCCATATGCCGGAGAGCTACGGCTTTACTGCTAGCCAGGGCGGTTCAAGCCCTGAAAATAAGACACTGGAGATTTGGAACTCGGGAGTTGATACACTCGACTGGTCGCTGACCGATGATGCACAGTGGCTTACTGAGAGTCCCACAACGGGCAGCTCCACAGGCGAGCATGATATGGTAGCCGTATCAGTTGATATAACAGGTATGTCTGCGGGGGATTATTCTGCCAATATCACCATAACTACCGCGTGGGCAAACAATAGTCCGCAGACAGTTCCGGTTAGTTTACATGTGGGAGAGACAGGCCCGCCACCACAATCATGGCTCAGCCAATACTGGTGGACGATAGTAGTTGGGATAGTTGTTGTTGTGCTTTTGGCTTACTTCTTGCGGCGAAAAAGAGCAGCCTAGATTGTTTTGGCAGCTTCAGTTGGTAGCTTTCAGCTGTCAGCCTTCAGCCATTAGCTGACTACTGACTGCTTTTCGATTTAATAGCTACCAGCCTTCAGCTAACAGCCTTCAGCTTCATACCGACTGCTTTTTCATTTTTGAGTTTTGCTTTCCTGAGATTGCCGCGCTTCCCCTTCGCTACATTCAGGGCTTTGGCTCACCGCAATGACAATTGAAATGAGGCTCGCAATGACAACCCAAAAAGTCGAAAAAAAATGAACGATTTGGAACTAAATACAAGTAAAGGTAACTAAATGGAACTTGCAATTTCTGACACGGCGACGTAGAATATACGAAGGTACTAGTACTGAAGTCCTATTGTGCTAGTGTAGGCGGGGGGTTTTATGTGAAGCGAATAGCGTTCTCGCTACTCAGTGTAGTCATGCTTATCGCCATGGCACTGCCCAGCGGTAGCGCAGCAGTGCTGGCTGGCGAGGGTGGCGTCGATTATATTTTAATCTCACCTGATAATGCCTCCATAAACGCTGGTGGTGAAGAGACACAGGCTTACAGCGCTGAGGCTTTCGATGCTCAAGGAAATAGTCTGGGCGATGTTACCCACGATACAGAGTTCACCATAGAGCCTGAGGCTGGCGGAAGCTGGGAAGGATGTATATATACTTCACAGCACGTGGGAGACTGGGTGGTAACAGGCACTCATATCACCGGCAAGACTGACACAGCCATCCTATTGGTTCCGGAAACCCCGGAATATCCCGGGGGCAGCTCTGTTTCGCCCGTCCCACGAAGTACAAACGCGGAAACTGAGCAACTAGCCAGGTCAACGCCACTGGTGGGTGGCGATTGTCCGCCCCATCTGGAAGTCGACAAGAGCGTATCTCCCGAGATTATTTGCCTGAATGACCAGGCAACGGTAACCCTCAACGTTACCGGCGCTGGCGAGCCAACGGGGCAGCACTTTCCCATGGACGTCGTGCTCGTCATCGACCGCTCAGGGTCGATGCAAGGGCAGAAGCTGGCTGATGCTAAGGACGCTGCCAAAACTTTCGTGGGCTTGCTTAACTCCACCAGTGACCGCTCAGGGCTGGTATCTTTCACATATCGGAGTTACAAGTGGCCCTGGCCCTATGAAGCAAGACTTGATCAAACATTGACTTTTGACCAGTCAGCGACGAATAGCTCTATAGGTAGCTTGAATGCCGGCGGTTATACCGCTATAGGCGAGGGCATTTATACGGCTAACGCGGAGCTTATTGCTAATGGCAGGGATATGCCGCCCACCATTTATGCCGAGATTCTACTTTCCGATGGGGAGTCAAATAGAGGTCGCGATCCCATGGATGCAGCACAAGAGGCCGCTAACAATAATATTGTCATTTACACCATTGGATTGGAAAATGGGGCCGATAATACCACGATGCAGGGTATCGCCGATATAACCGGTGGAGAATATTACTATGCTCCAGACTCAAGTGACCTGGAAGATATATATCAAGCTATCGCCGGAGAGTTGTCCAACACAGCCGGTAGCGATGTCGTGGTAACCGAGGTTCTCCCCCGCGGCTCACACAATGTCTCTTATGTGAATGGAACTGCTGTTCCTGCACCAGATTATTGGGTACCTCCAGATGGAGATACCCTGAAATGGAACCTCGGCTCCATCAGCATAGGCGAGACCAGGACCATGACCTTCAACGTAACCTTTGATAACCTCGGCTATCAACCAGTGGACGTATATCCCGACACACGGGTAAACTACACCAATTATCTGGGCAACCCGGCAGGCGAAGAGTTTCCCGCGACAAACATAACGGTAAGTGATGCAGCACCGACAGCGAATTTCAGTGCCAATGAAACCGATGGCTGTGCACCGCTGGTGGTTGAGTTCACAGACTTATCGACAGGGGATCCGACAAGCTGGAGCTGGGACTTTCCTGGAGGCAGTCCTTCAAGTGCGTCAACGCAAGGGCCTCACACAGTAACCTACAGTGGCGGCAGCTACACGGTGAACTTAACGGTGAGCAATGCCTGTGACTCAGATAGCAAGAGCGAGGCAGGATACATAACGGTAAGTGATACTGCACCGACAGCGAATTTCAGTGCCAATGAAACCGATGGCTGCGCACCGCTGGTGGTTGAGTTCACAGACTTATCGACAGGGGA
>Ga0315543_1001909_pt1 | contig 21367 bp, 20 predicted proteins | sample SalMarSW160210MG_2_FD_203098 | JGI IMG/M metagenome (GOLD analysis project Ga0315543, IMG submission 203098) | Salt marsh sediment microbial communities from the Plum Island Ecosystem LTER, Massachusetts, United States - Salt Marsh Sediment SW1601-210 ...
GGTACGGCCGTTCACAACGGCTTCGGTACCTGAAATAATATCCTCCATGACGATCTTAAAAAAGTCGCCGCAATTTTCCTCCATCGCCTCGCGGGCTTCAGCCAGTTGTTGAAATTTGTCAAAGATGCCCATAACGATCTATTCCCAATTAATTTTTTGGATTTGTAGTTCTAAATCTCTCACAGTGCGAACATTCGAAAGTATATTTATGGGTATCGAAATATCAAAGCTGTCTTCCAGGTTTTCCAAAATTTTCATAACTTTCAAGGAATCGAGGCCCAAGTCAGCCACCAGAGCCGTCTCTGATGTAATCTCAAGGCCATCCGGCACTAATGGTTTCAGTATATCAAGAATTTGCTGCAACACCTCTCCGTTTGCTTGCATGGGATTTAACTTTCTTTTATTTTCTAAAATTTAGCTGTGCGAATTACAATATCGTTTTGCCGTAACGTTCGGCGCAGGCCTTCTTCCAGTGTAACTTTCGGGGTCCAACCCGTGTCACTGTTTAATGCCGTATTATCACAAATCCAGTTGGGATGGGTCAGTTCTCTGACCTTTCCGGGAGTCAGCATTGGTGCGCGGCCAAAAACCCGTGCCGCCATTAGATTAAGCGATGCCACAAGTTTTACAAAAGATACCGGAATCTTTACTCGGTATATGGGTCTGCCGTTCAAGCGCGCAACGGCATCTATTACATCTTGCCACATGTAACCGCCCGTATGTCCGTCATGCAGTTCATAAAAACAAAGAGAACGCTTCCCTCGATGCAGCCAGTAAACAATCGCTTCTGCCAAATCCGTCACGTATAGGAGGGAAATACGGCTTTTGTCGGATCCGATTATCGGTGTGATTCCTCTCTGCATCCATTGAAAAAGCGGAAGCATTTCGCGATCTCCGGGTCCATAAACTACAGGAGGTCGAAAAATGACCCATGGCATTCCACCTGATTTAGATGCCAGTGCTTTTTCCCCCTTTCGTTTACTTGCAGCATAATACGAAAGGTCCGGCTCCCGTGCAGCCAGAGAGGATATTAATAAAAAGCGCGGTTTGGGGTGCTGTTCAGTTGCCGCTCGCACCAATCTTGCCACGCCATCAACATTTGTACGTTCGAAATTCAACTGATGGATACCGCGAACGGTTCCTGCGCAGTGCACAACCGCTTCTGCACCGCCAACCAGACGCCGGAGGCTTCCCATGTCTTCAAGGTCACCTGTAATCCACTCTGACGCAATTTCACTCGGTTGCTTGTGAATCGACGTGGGGCGAACCAATGCCCGAATCTGCCAATCGGTAGATGCCAGCCGTCGGGCCAACACACTGCCGATGAATCCCGTCGCACCAGTTATTACAATCGTCCGAGACATAAAACTTTTCAGTATTCGCCTGTTTTGGCGATATTAACACATTTACGCCAGCCCCGCATAATTATGTGGTATAATGCTGTGCGTTGCGAATTTCTGATTGATTAGCCGCAATCCGCTTCAGATACTCCTTTCGTGCTCTATAGCGAGATGGCTTTCCAGACGTAGTATGGCTTAAAGTGTTTCGAGGTACGAATTCAATTATGCAGTCAATGCCCAACTCCTCAAAGATCAGCCGATGTAATCGCTTTTTCAGGTCAGTGAGTCTCTGTTTGTCGGATTCACGGCACTGTACCATAAGAACGGCCAGTTCTTTACCATTCGAGTCCGCTAACGAGAAGGCCGACGTATCTCTTATCCTTATTTCCGGCTGTAATTCCGCCAGGTACTCAATATCCTGTGGCCAAATGTTGCGGCCATTGATGATAATCAGATCTTTTTCCCGCCCTGTGATGACAACACTATCCCCGATTTGATAGGCCAGATCTCCGGTATTTAGCCAGCCGCCCGGAGAAATAACGCTCTGAGTGGTTTTAAGATCTCCAAAGTAGCCGGACATAATGCTGGGTCCACGGACATGGAGGGTGCCGCATTGGCGCTCCGGGATTAACCGCCCCGTTGAGTCCCGAACCTCTAATTCATACCCGGGAAGCGGTAATCCACAATTGGCAAAGATATTTGATTTTCCATTCCCTGTATCGGGGTTGACAGGCACAGCTTTTTGCTGTTTTGTAAGGAGATTGGTATCAACGTGATCCGTCTGCAGGCCTTTACCCAGTGGCCCGAAGCATACTGCAAGGGAACATTCCGCCATCCCGTAACACGGTAAAAACGCACGCTCGTCGAAACCACTGGGTTTTAGAAGATCGGCAAAATGCTCAAGCGAGTCGGTGCGAATCATTTCCGCACCCACACCGGCCACCCGCCATGCGCGCAGGTCGTAGTTACGCACTTCATCTGCCCGAAGGCGCCATGCCGTCAACTCATAGCCAAACGGCGGGCTGAAGGATATCGTCCCCCGATTTTCGGACATGAGTTTCAGCCATAAACGGGGACGCATGGCAAAATCCCGGCTACTCAGATAATCGACAGATATTTGGCCGGCCATCGGGGCCAGCAGCAGGCCCACCAATCCCATGTCGTGAAAATAAGGAAGCCAGGATACGGCACGATCACCGGATCGAAGCTTGACACCATATTTAATGATTGACAACAGGTTGCTTAGAACCGCTTTCTGGGTGATCATTACGCCTCGCGGAAAGCGGGTGCTGCCCGAAGTATATTGCAGATAAGCCAACTCCGTTGAACCCATGGGATGTAATGGGGTATTGGATTCCGGAAGCTTATCATAGTCTTGCGGGCTTCCCATAAAACGGACATTCAATTTTGCGACAGCTTCGGTTAAAAAGGGCAGAAAATCATCAGTAGCCATGGCAAGTTTCGGCTGACAGGTCAAAAGTAATCGCTCAAGCTGAGTAATGTATGCCTCGCGACTGCCTAGTTGGATCTGAGCCGGCAGCGGAACAGGTGTTAACCCTGCATATTGGCAGGCAAAGAAAAAGCGAACGAAGTCCGGATGCGTATTTGCCACAAGCGCCACCCGCGAGCCTCGGGTTGCATCCAGATTGATAAGCCTTCGTGCCAGCATTCGGGCTTCTTTTTGCAGTTCTGCGTAGGAAAGGACTGCATACAGCTTGCCCCCGCCAGAATAAAAGTTGTATCCGGTTTGTCCTTGGGCGGCGTAATCTAAAGCTTCGGTAAGTGTCGAAAAATATTTTTTATTTTGCGACGGTAGCTTATTTGTAGTAGGTGTTGCCTCCATAAAGCTTAATATTTCTCCTAAAACCAAGTTTATTTAATAATTTCAATTTGTGTTAACTTTGCATGAGTACTCGACAAATAGGTTTTTTCTTAAAGAGAAATGCTGAAAACCTGTATGATAGTTCGGCACATCTTTACCTTAATACATTAAACTACATCAATACATTAAACTACATCTTAACAAAAAAATCAATAAATAAGGGAGCATTACCGGTTTATTAAAAAAAATAATATTTGGGCTGATCTTTATTGATCTATAATATTTATAATGCTATGGCAACACAAATGCAAACTAAAACCCAAATCACCCAAATAATATTTTTGGTGTTTTAGTGAAAAATCCGTTAAAAAAAACATCGGCCATATTATGTTATGTCACAATATTGCTTAATATCCAATATATTGCAACTAAAATTTGTAAATTCTCAAAAACTTCGGGTGACTTTGAAAGTTCAGTGTCATAATTGATGAATTCGTAAAAAGTAGAATTCATCACGTTTTAGGTTTTAAGATTTAGGTTTTAGGCAATTATAATTAACTGTTTTAACAGATACTTAAAACTTAACACCTAAAACTTAAAACGTCCGTAAAAAGTTCCGATAAATTTTGTGATACACTATAGCATGTATTCTATATCTAAAGCAACTACAATATACTGTGGTTAAAAATCGCGTTTCCGACTTTTTACAAGACCGTCAATTTTAATTAATTAATATAAATTAACAGGTCAGTTCCTGAAAGTCAATAGTCTATTTGTGGACAGGAGGTGTAAGTTAATCGTGGCGCTTTTCAATAAATACATAAAACTTTTTTTGTGTTTGGTAGTACTCGTCGGTGTGATCCAGACAGCGACAGCCGGTACGGATAACGATGACGGGCCTTTCACGCATAGGGGTGTCTCCTGGACCGACCTGACATTTATGGGGTCAAAAGCTCTGCTAAAAGTGACAGTAAAAATTCAGTTGGGATCACCGGCGGACATGTGCGGCGAGCTGTTAACAACGATGGGGGCGGAACTTGCTGACTGTTCAGGAGTGGGAAGAGATATTCAGTTCATGACGGTAGAAACGACCGCTAAAGGGATTGTCTTTTTTGATGAACAATACACGGAACAGTTCTGGTTTAACCCTGGAGATGGCCGGGCATATCGGCGTATTTGTTGGCGCAAGGGAAGTGACCCGTGGGTTAAAACTTACTGCTGGTCGGATAAAGGGGTGCGCAGGCAAAACATTCGGCCTGGCAACTCCGATGAAAACAAACAGCCGCCAACCCAATGGACGCGGCGCATCGAGTCCTTTTATCCCTATCCTAAAGACATTGCCGGATGTTCGATGATATCGGGACCAAATTTTGTATTTAATATTTTATCAACCCTTGAGCCCGGCTGCCTGCATACGCCGTTCGAAATTTGCGTTTTTGGCAAAAAACAACTGCACCGCCTGACCTGTCGATATGAAAAGTGCTTGGCCATGGGAGTATCCTTCAAGATTCATTCTCCAGGGGGCGAGGTAAATGTAGATACTACGATTAAACCACTTGTTTTTTCAATTATGGCGGAATCAGTAGTGCCTGAAAACATGGCGCCTGAAATATTTTCGATGCTTGGTCTTCAAAAAGACATCCGTATCTACATAGATCCTTCAAGGTGCCTGCCGATCAGGATCAGTGGGACAAACACCAAAATTGGGAAACTGGTTCTTGAACTAAGTGACGTGAGGCTAAATTGATGCGCAGGAGACGGGCACTCGAAGCTCGAAAGTCGAACCAATAATCTTAAATCGCAACCGCGAGTTCTAACTTGGCAGAGACTCAAATAAGCTCGCTCAAGGCTTGGTTCAGGGAGCTTCAATTACACTCCTATGAGGGTTGGTCAGAGCCCTTTTTGGCTACAATCCGCTTAACTAAATGCCAGTCACTGACTGAATCAACGTCAATGGCAGCTTCCGGGAACGGAATGACGACTACACCTGCTTTAAATCCGAGGCGGCGCGATATGCGATCCAATGCCTCGGCGAGAGTCAGTCGACCCATGAGATAACGCATTACCGCAACCCATCCAAATGTGTTGATTACACGCAGCGGCTTTTTGCGCTGGTGTTCCACCCGGTGCCAGAAATATGCCGCTTCATGTGCCCGAGGGGTCAAAAAGGCAAAAAGGTTGCACGAGCAGTAAGCCGCATCCCGCAGGCGATAGGCGGTTCTGTGTGTTTCCGGGTAGGCCGTGGTCACTGTTTCATGTAAGGCGACACCGGCGACGACATCGCATCCCGACGCCTGCGCTTCGGAACAAAAGTGGTCGACGACCCGGGGACTCAACAGGGCGTGATCGCCGGTTGTTAACAGGACGGGAATCTCTTGTAGGAGCGATTTCATGACGTGGTAGGTACTCAAGCTGGGGGTGGCCTGATTTTCAAACCATCGAACTTCACCGGTGGCAACCCGGGCACAAAGTTCGGGTTCCTGAGCCATAACGGTCTTGGGTGGGCCGCATAGAATCCGATCTTTAACTTTGCCGGAGGATGATAGCGCTTGGAGAACCCTGTAGACCATCGGAATACCGCCAATCGGGGCCAGCGATTTACAGGGAACGCCGGCGGCCCGGGCTACCGGGTTGTTCGATTCCCTGTCGGCGGCAAGCACTATTGCCGTAAAAAGTGGTTGGATGGTATCCATTTAGCCTGCGAATCAAAGATTTTTACTATAAATACGATACGTTTTATATACCCTGCCGCCAATGTCCTCGATGATGTTCCGCATTCCTATATTATCTTCAAGGATCCAGGACAGTTCAACTTTTTTAATGCCGCGCTTAACACTGGGTTCCTGTAAGTCGGCGATCACCCGATACGCAAGCATCGCGCCTAACGGGCTCTCCTGATATTTGCGAAGAACACCCATGAGAGGTATGCGTGCGGTTTCGGGATATTTTACTTTCAGGCGCCATAATAGTTTTAGCCAACCCAACGGTAACAATCTCCCGTTAAAATCACGGATGACCTCGTTAACGTTGGGGAGCAGCACCATAAATGCTGCCGGCGCTCCATTTACCTCGGCGATGCTTACAACTTTCTCATCTATTAGAAGCTTCAGATCCTTACCCAGGTGTTCAAATTCTTTCTGCGTAAAAGGAACAAAACCCCAATTTTCGGACCAGGCATCATTGAAAATGCTCTGAATGATATTCATATCTTCCTGAAACCGTGATTTCCGAAGTGTTCGCGTTTGCACACGGCTTTTGGCTCTTTTTATAATCATTTGCATGGCCGCAGAATGTGCAAAATTCACATCGATTGTGTAAGCCAGTAAATCAATTGCCTTGCGATAACCGCACTGTTCAATGTGACTGCGGTAGTAAGGGCGCGCATGCCCCATCATTATCGACGGAGGTGTGTTGAATCCCGCTACCAACACGCCACATTCCTGGTTGATGGATAGACTGAACGGTCCCCGTGCGCGGGCCATGCCCTGGCCGCGTAGCCAGTTTTCTGCAGTATTCAGGAGCGTTTGAAAGGTCTCAATATTATCCTCGGCTTCCAGCATTCCCCAAAAACCGGTATTATCCTGGTAACGGTCAAGGTAAAGTCTGTCGATCTGGGCACTGATACGTCCCACCGGTTTTTTGTCTCGGTAAGCGATCCAGAAACAACAGGCTGCATGTTCAAAATAAGGATTTTTGGGGGAGAGGTGCATGCGTCGTTCAAACAATAGTGGTGGCACCCACATTGGATCGTTTTTATACAACGACCATAGCAAGCGAATAAACGTCTTGCGCGTCCGGCGGTCTTCCACTTTAATTATTTGCGGTGAATTGCCTGATAGCCGGCCATGCTTATTTGGCGTCTGATTTCTAATATTCATTTCTTTTATGCATTTTTGGGGTAGTCCGTGCAAACAGGTAGTTCGAAAAATTTTGACCGTGTTGACAATACACAGGTTGTGTGCCAAGGTCAATACGTGAAAAAGGAATCGTTGCCGTTTTCCAGTGGATTATGTTGCATGAATATTCTAACAATTTTTATTTTTTAAAAAAAGGAATTGACTACATGAAGGTGATTATTTTAAGCGCAGGGCAGGGGAAGCGATTGTTACCGCTGACTGCAGGATTGCCCAAATGCCTCTTGCCGATTCAGGGGAAAACAATGATTGAATGGCAGATTGATGAATTGATCAAATGCGGGATTCAGTGGATCACTGTCGTGACGGGGTATCGTGCGGAAAAAGTTGAGGATATTCTTTGCCGACGTTACGGACCGGAAAAGGTAAAGACCCTTTACAATGAGGTATATGCAAAGACGGACAACCTGGTGAGTTGCTGGGCGGCGCGTGATGAAATGACCGAAGATTTTATCCTCCTGAACGGTGACACCTTGTTTGAGGCGGCCGTGGTAAAGTGTCTGTTAGAATCGCCTGCCTGCCCGGTTACGGTTGTTGTGAGTCATAAAAATGATTATGATGCCGATGACATGAAAGTTGAAATGGAGGATTGCCGACTTGTCAAGATCGGGAAAAACATCCCGCCGGATGAAATTCACGGAGAATCTATTGGTATGATCTTGTTCCGTGGTGAGGGTCCGAGGTTATTTTGCAACGCCCTGGAAAAGGCCTTGGGTGACCCAGGGGCGGACAAGAAATGGTACCTGTCTGTGATCGATGAAATGGCCCGGAGGATGTCGGTATGGACATGTTCGGTCAATGGATTGCATTGGTGCGAGGTCGATTACCAGATTGATCTTAAACAAGCTGAAAGCGTCGTTACCGCCTGTACCGGTAATGGTGGGTTTAGCTCTGGCACAGAAAGCTGTCAATCGCAGTAAATGAGTTTGACCTAACGGTCAGGGGTATTAAACGAATGCCAGATAGCTCGACGGTAAAGAAACTACGCTTCCATCGAGGGCCTCGATAAGCGGGGAAGGTATTCGAAGATATAAAAAAATCTTCTTTGTGTTACACCTGATATCTTTTAAAACACGCAATAGCTATTTTTAAGTGTTTTTTGCACACCCTTCTGATGAATGCTTTTTTTATGGATAAAACGTGATTATTGAACGTTATATAATGCGTGAAATATTCAAACCCGCCGTGACGATATGTACTGTGCTAATGTTCATTTTTGGATGCTATATCGCCGCACGGTACCTGGAGGATGCCGTCCAAGGTCAGTTGCCGGGGTCTACCGTAATTCTGTTAATCCTGCTCAGAATCACAATTGCCCTGGAGGTGTTGTTGCCGACCACCCTGTATCTATCGGTGGTGATTGCCCTGGGTCGACTTTACAGGGACGCTGAGATGACCGCCATGTTTGCCTGTGGTATAAGTATGGCGCGCGTGATAAAATCTGTTTTTTTTGTATCCGTTATAGCCGGAGTGATTGTTGCTTGTTTTTCGCTTTACATTCGACCATGGGCATGGGGTCAGTTTTTTGGGTTAAAGTCCCGGGCAAAGGCTAATTTTGATATGACGCGAATGAAAGGCGGAAATTTTTATGAAATTGATAATGGTGAGCGGGTTATTTTTGCGGATAAAGTCGATAACCAAAAAAATCGAGCCAAGCGCGTATTTATCCAAACCAAACGGGATGATACGCTGCAAATTATTTACGCGAAGCAAGCCAGGCAGTACACGGACGATACGACCGGAAAGCCCATTCTGGTGTTTCACGATGGCTATCTTTATGAATTTTCCCAATTCGGAAAAGAAGAACGAATCTTAGAGTTCGAAAATTCGGCAATGCACCTGGAGCCCAAAGATGTCATCCAACCAGAATATAAGGTTAAGGCGGCTTCAACCGAACATCTGGTGCACTCAAACAATATAGAAGAAATAGCAGAATTGCACTGGCGACTCGCTGCACCACTGTCAACCATTCTATTGGCCCTTCTCGGCGTGCCATTGAGCCGATCCTCTCCACGCCAGGGGAAATATTCGAAAGTAACGACGGCGATTTTAATTTTTGCTGTTTACTACAACCTCAGTGCAATGACGAAAAAATGGGTTGGGCAAGGTGTTGTCGATACCATACCCGGAATCTGGTGGGTCCAGATGCTGTTGGCCGGTTTGCTGCTGGTTCTTTTGTGGCAGCCACGGTTATTATTTCGCTGGCGTAACCGATAGTGCCAGATGATGTATTTATGAGTCTGTTGCGTGGCCCCTGGAAAAATGCCGAGGTGACCAGATACAATTGAGTGGCAAGCGCATAAATGAAACTGTTTGATTTTTATATAGGAAGCAGTTTTTTAAAATGCTTTTTTCTGATTATTCTTATCCTGGCGGTGGTGTTTAGCTTTTTTGAATTAGTATCACAGCTTGATGATGTGGGAAGAGGCAGTTACCGACTGAATAATGCCGTGATCTTTGTTATCCTTACGCTGCCCAAACGTTTACTCGACTTAATGCCCATAAGCACGCTGCTTGGCGGCATCATTGCCTTGGGACTACTGGCCGATCACAGTGAACTTCTCGCATTGCAAGCCGCCGGAATATCAGTTCCGAGGATCTGCGCAGCGGTGTTGGCTACCGGAATGCTGTTGATATTAATATCCGGCATAATGGCCGAAATGCTAGTGCCGAACATGGAACAGCAGGCGCGCAAGGCCCGTGCGCAAGCGCTCTCCGGTACAGGCGTTACCTTAACCCGACAGGGATTCTGGGCACGCCGGGAAAATTCGTACATCCATGTCGATAAAATGCTCAGTGAAGGAATTGCCGCTGATATAGATATTTTTGAATTTGACACACAGGGCCGTTTGAAAATCTTTGCTCATGCTCACAGCGCGAACATTCAGAATAACAAACAGTGGTCCCTGAACGAAATTACGCAAAAGATCATCACAGACCAGGGAATTACAACAAAGAATATGGCCACATTGACTTTGGGCTCGTTTTTAAGTGCAGATCAGGTCAGTTTACTGGAACTTCCTCCTTACAGTTTATCAACCCCTGATTTAATTCGCTATATTCTATCCTTGCGGGAGAGCGGGCAAAATACCGATCAATATTTGCTATCCCTGTGGCGAAAACTCAGCATACCTTTGACAACAGGGGCGATGGTATTGCTTTCACTCAGCTTTGTATTCGGGTCAACCCGACGCATCAGTGCCGGCCGTCGCATAACCATGGGCACTTTTATCGGTGTTGCGCTCTATTTTGCCGATCAATTGATCATGCACCTTGGATTGCTATTAAATCTGAGGCCATTCATTACGGCGATGATTCCGGTAATATTGATATCTGGCATTGCTTTTTGGCGATTGCGTGGTGCAGTGTAACGGAAATGCCAATCCGGGCAAACGGTTTAACCTGCCATAGCAGGAACATAAACGCGCTGTTCCCCCCCGGGAATAAAGCAATAATCATTCGGTGAATAGACACGTTCGGCGATGTTAACGTCCCAGCCATTACCGGAGCGAATGATTTTATAGATGTAATAGCGAGCCCGGCGTTCATAGGTGCGGCCCAAAGACGATGCCGATGGCGCCCCCATAACCGGGGTTAAACCTGCCGGGATGTTCAGGGTGTTGTGGGCGGTTTTATGCGCATGGCCATGCAGGATCAGCTCAGTCCCGTAACGTGCAAGTAGCCTGCGCAGAGCCGGTGCATCCGTCAGGCGTCTACGCCAGCTGACAATACCGGATATCGGCGGGTGATGAATCGACATGATGCGGAAAAGGCGCTGACCGGCAGTCTGTTTTAGGATAGTTTCCAATTTTTTTAACTGAAAGGCTCCGATACTGCCGATGGCCAGGTACGGTGTGCTCGGACGGGCGGTGCACACCCCGATTAAAGCGATTTGGTCGCGTACCCGCAAAGTGGGGAACAGGTCGTCAAAACCGTTTGCCGAGCCCGTTTGTTGGTATTGTGTGTCGGAAACCATATAATCTAACCAGCAGGCAAAGGTTTTATGCCAATCGGTCCGGACATAAGTGTCATGGTTGCCGGGAACGACGGTGACCTGAGTCGGTGTACCGAGTGATCGCAGCCACCTCCGGACTTTTTTGAATTCGGAAGGCAGGCTAAGATGGGTCAAATCACCAGTAATGGCGATATGATCCGGTTTTGTCCGCTTCAGGTCTTTTTGAAGACTGGCAAGAATTTCATTCCGGTGCTCAGTCTTGCGGTGCAGTTTCCATCGCAGGTAACCAAATAACCGTTTATTGATAAAATCACGCTTTTTTATTTGGTCTATGCATACGATATGCGGGTCGGAAAAATGAGCCAGGATAAATTTTTTCTCTGGGGCCGGAACAGTATTCATTCGAGTAGAATCGCTGCTGATCTTTGTTTCATCGGAGGGAATAAAAGCCATTGAGTACCTATACACAAGTTAGGGGCTTCGCCCCAATTGGAATGGTGGAATGATGGAATAATGGAACAATGGGTTCTGGGATAATGCAATGTTGGGTTAATGGTAAAATATGTGTTGAAGATAAAATCAAAAATGGATAATATCCTTTTAAAAGCCAACCTTCCAGTATTCCACCCTTCCGTTATTCCATGTTCGAGGCAAGCGTTCAAGCCTCAAAAAATATCCTATATTCTTATTAAGTTGTAGAAATTCCGAGACGTTAAATTATGTGATTTTATGCCACTATATGCTTATATTTATAGAGAATGCCCGGTTAAGATCTGGGGCCTTACATCACGTCAGCGCATTGAGCGTGTGTTAAAAGCCGATGGTAAAACTAAGATGGTGAATGACCTCAGCGCTCTTCACGACGACGACTTTGTTTTGATCCTGCGCGCCGACCACCTGTTCGACGATCGCCTGGTCAATTATCTGGCCGCAACGCCAAACATTGTCCTGCAACTTAACGGGGAGCCGAAAAAGGTAGCTGTTGCAGCTCATGTTCCTGCCAGCATAGCACATCAAGCCCTGGATGTCATCGAAGAAACCGCAATGGCTGAATCGCTGCCGGGCGTGAAGACCCAGACCCTGGAAACCTTGTCGATCTCCTTTCAAGAAAGGATACGCAAGTTTGAGCCTCCTTTTGTGCTATCCATTTCAGCTGAAAAAAGCCGGGATTTGGAACGGCGACTTTTCGACTGGTCCTATAAAGGCGTCACCGATTTGATTACAAAGTGGGCCTGGCCGATTCCGGCTCGATGGGTGGTCGGACAATGTGTTCGCTTTGGGATCCGGCCGAACCATGTCACCCTGACAGGCTTGTTACTGGTAATACTCGCTGGGGTGTTGTTCGCTTACGGTCATTATGGTTGGGGTCTGCTCGCAGGATGGTTGATGACCTTTTTGGACACCGTGGATGGAAAATTGGCGCGAGTAACCGTAACGTCCAGCCGGTTTGGCCACTATTTTGACCACATTATTGACATTGTCCACCCGCCGATTTGGTACATCCTGTGGGGCCTTGGCTTAAAAATGTCCCATCCGGAGGGTTTAGGATTTTCGTTGAGTGGCGTCTTATGGTTCATCGTGATCGGGTACGTTGTGGGTCGTTTTACCGAAGTTGTATTCCAGCGGTGTCTGGGAAGATTCGGGATTTTCTGCTGGCGCCCGTTGGATTCGTATTTCAGGCTGATTACAGCCAGGCGCAACCCGAACATGATTTTGTTAACCGTATGCTTTTTCGTGGGCCGCCCTGATCTTGGGCTTTTGGCGGTTGCTTTCTGGACGGTATGGACCAGCCTTTTCCTTCTTTTGCGACTGGCGTGGGCCGGCTACGTGCGGATCATTCAGGGACCATTAAGGTCCTGGATTATGGATGTCAACCCATCTTTGCATGACAAATCCCTTGCGATAAGGTTGTTTACACACTATACTACCGATTAATGAGCCCGTTGATTAATGGTCTTTTCGCACATTGTAATTATGCAGGGAGTAACTTTGAGAGACGCACGGGAAAATATTAGTCAAATAGCACTTTCCACAGGTGAAGACCTTTCGCACGGGTCTTTCAATTTTCCACCGGATAAAATGCTGCGCGTGGGTGTTGTAAGCAACCCTTACAGTGGTGGAAATCAAAAAGGTTTAGGGGCGGTTCGAAATATATTAAACCGTCATCCGAATTCCCTGCATCGCGAGGCGCAAACCCTGGCGGATACTGTGGCGGTCCTGGAAGAATTTGAGCGTAATGAGATAGACCTGGTGGTGATCAACGGTGGGGACGGAACCATTCAAACCGTTCTCACCGCCATGTTTTTCTGCAAACCGTTCAGCCGCATGCCGCTTTTGGCGCTTTTGTGTGCAGGTACGGACAGTATCATCGCCAGAGATGCAGGGATCAAGGGTTCCCGTGATCGTGGTTTGAGCAAATTGTTGAATTGGGTGAATACCGGAGAGGGTAAATGGGGTATTGTCCGGCGACCGATCATGAAAGTAGAGATATCATCTCATCAGCACCCGCTGTACGGGATGATTTTTGGAGCAGCAGTTATTTACCAGGCCATTGAGTTCTGTCGCCGAAATATTCATACCAAGGGATTGCATGGTGAACTGGCTCCCGGGTTGACAGTGGCAAAATATGTGCTGGGCGTTGTCCTGAAAGATAGTAAATATCGGCGCACAGCACCTATGACTATCCGTCTGGATCAGCGATCATGCCTGAAGGATGATTTTCTGTTGGTGTTGATCACGACTGTTGAACGTCTGTTTCTCGGGTTGCGCCCCTTCTGGGGCATAGAGAATGCGCCATTGCATGTCACCTTAATCCATGCCCGGCCTGAACATCTAATACATGTTCTATCGTTATTGGCATGTGGTAAGGCCTCCCGCTATCGGATACCGGAAAACGGTTATTTCAGCTATAATGCCAGTGAAGTGCGGTTGCAAGTCACCGGTGGATTTGCATTGGATGGAGAACTTCATCTGCCTGCATCATCGAACGAGAATATAATCATAACCGATGGTGGACAGGCATCATTTCTAAGATTGTGATCATGGAAACCTCACGCCAGATCATCCCATTCATCCGTCAGCATGCATCCAGACTCGTTCCGACGGGTCTGCACGCGTTGCGCGATGAATTATTGGCCCGATATGGAAATGCTGTCATGGCCATTTTATTTCATGGTTCGTGTTTTCAAAGGGTCGACGCCAGTGATGGATTGGTTGATTTATATCTGCTGGTCAACAGTTACCGTGCTGCATATCACCAACACCTGCATACGACCTTAAACAGGCTGTTACCGCCGAATGTATTTTATTTGGAAGTAACGGTTGACGGTATCGTGGTGCGGGCCAAATATACGGTCATCTCTCTGGCAGATTTTCAACGCGGAACCTCAATGAACTGGTTTCATTCATATTTATGGGGACGATTTGCCCAGCCTGCCGGAATCCTGTATTCCCGCCATGAATCGATTGCCGACGTCGTGTACACCGCCTTGGCCCAGGCAGTCATTACGTTCATGACTCGTACCCTGCCTTACATACCGGCGCAATTTGACGCCCGCATATTATGGTATCAGGGGTTGTTGCTCAGTTATCGAGCGGAACTTCGGGCAGAACGTCCGGAAAAACTGGTGCGTCTGTTCGAATGGGCCCCGCAGTATTACGAACAACTGACCCGGATTGCGATGGGTGCACTTCCATATTCCGTGGACGCGGTTACCTGCAATGTTTCTTGCCATTATCACGCACAAATTCCTATCCGGATACGGTTCGTCAACCGATTGGCATGGCATGTGCGGTTTATCCAGGGCAAGTTGCTATCGCTGTTGCGTCTTTTAAAGGGCCTGCTGACATTTAAAGGCGGCATCGACTATGTGTTGTGGAAAATAGAGCGACATTCGGGAATTACCATTGCGGTGACACCGCGTCTGCGACGGATTCCCTTTTTAGGAGTTTGTTTTATATTTTGGCGGTTATATCGGGGCGGCGCCTTTCGATAAAAGGGTATAAAGTCCCTCTCGCGACCAGATGCAGCGACCAAAAGGTTCAAAAATCGTTTCTATTCCCGCTTGGGTACGCTCTGGACAAATGCGCCGTAAGTATTCATTTCTTCAAGACGGCAACTCCATACCAGCTTCCCGTTATGAACAGTGATATCCGGACAACTGTCACACATATCCTGCCTGCCATCCGACTCAAAATTGACCGGCTGAATAATCATAAGACTCTGAATATAGGCAGCACGAAAAATATTTTTCGGATTGATCAACATCCGGGAAAAAATTCTTATGAAAATGCGCCTCATTTTCCTATCTACCAGACCGGCAAGAAAAGAAGCCAGCTTGCCCCTGGAAACACCTCGGGGCCTGGTATATGCCAGATATTTACCGGTGAACAGGTGGGTCAGTGTTTGCACCAATTCCATAAATTTCGGTGATACATATCCCATGGTTTTTCCGTTGAAGACCACACGGTTGGCTAAAAGCCATTTTAGGGAGTCTGGATTCGCAGTCCCGTTTAAGTAAGCACATGGGGTATACATCGGATCAACTTCTCTTATTTTTGCCACGATATCCGGTGACATGAGGGCCTTATGGCCCCCCCAATTTGTCTCTTTGTAAGTTCCATCAAGGTCGACTTTTTTTCCGTTTACGTAAAAATCAAAATTTCCTGACAGGCTTGGAGAACGAAATAAAATAAACACCATGGTATGAACAATATCGGCGTGCTTCTCTGCCCACCGGGTCATATCCGGAATTTCATGCAATGTTTTCTCGGATATGGTGGCATTAAACGAGCAGGCAATATCACCCACTCTTGCCAGCATCCGGGCATAGTACAACCTTAACTCATTGAGTTCCTTTTCGGAACCAGCATGGACTTTTGGTCGTTTTTGGCTGGTATCGATATGAAATGTAAACCCAAAAACGCCGGCCTGTTTAAGCTCTTTCAATAAAGATTCATTAAGCGCCAGACCGTTTGTATTGACAATCGGTTTCCATCCCATCTCCTTTACCATTTTTACCAGTTCCACGATTTTCGGATAAACAAGTGGATCTCCGCCGGCAATACTCATGCAATCACTTTTTCTTAAGTTCTTGAAAACTTCAAGATCTGCACGGACATCCTCCAGGGATTTATGCCCGTTCCTGTGTAAATGTCGATAACATCCTTCACATCGAAGATTACAATCGGTGGTGGGTTCCAGCCAGGAGACGCCGTTGTCCGAATAATTCCACGGCAGACGATAATAGTCCAAATGATTCAATTGATCAGGCATGCATACACTCCTCAATAATTATAATCGTTATGCGATCACTTCGTAACAGGATTGAAAGCAAATGTCAACTCTGATGAACGTTACCGTTTACTCGACGAAAATTTGCTCTTTTGGCTCAGAATCAACCTGTCCGACAATGGCGGCATCATGAACACCCCTTTGTTTCAATGCCTGAAGCAGGCCGTCAGCTCTGTCGCCGTCAATACATATGAGCAGGCCTCCGGATGTTTGAGGGTCAAAAAGGATGTCTTGAATCAAAGGATCCACCCCGGTTGCAAAGTCCACATGGCATTCAAAGAATTCTCTGTTTTTATATGCGCCTGCCGGTACCAGGCCCATGCCGGCGTAATTCAGGGTTTGGGGCAGGATCGGCACGCTGTTTGCCCGAATACGAATTCCTGCCCCGGAATCCACAACCATCTCGGCAAGGTGGCCCAGGAAACCGAACCCGGTAATATCGGTGCATGCATGAACAGGGTAATCTTCCATGATTTCTGCCGCATCCTTGTTGAGTGTGGCCATTAAACGGGTGACGGTGTCTGTAATTTCTTTTGAAGCGAGTCCGCCCTTGATGGCCGTGTTGATAATGCCGGTGCCCAGGGGCTTGGTCAGTATCAGGCGATCCCCAACCTGGAGATTTTTCTTGGTAAGCACTCGATCGGGGTGGATAAATCCCGTAACGGATAAGCCGTATTTCAATTCTTTGTCTTCCACACTATGACCACCCACCAGAACCACACCGGCCTCCTTGATCTTGTCCATGCCGCCCCGGATGATCTGCCGGAGGACGGACATGTCCATGTCTTTGAGCGGAAAGGCCACCAGGTTCATGGCGGTTTTGGGCACCCCGCCCATGGCATAGACATCGCTTAACGCGTTTGCCGCTGCAATTTGTCCGAACCCGTATGGATCATCGACAATGGGGGTAAAAAAGTCCACGGTTTGTATTAAGGCAAGATCATCCGACACCTTGTAGACGCCGGCGTCATCCGCCTTTTCCAACCCCACGATCACGTTGGAATCTGTCGGAAATTCAAGTCCGCAAAGCGCCCTGTCCAGGTCCCCCGGAGGTAATTTTGAAGCTCACCCTGATCCTGAAACGGTTTCCGTAAGGCGAAGATGTTTTGCTTTTGGATCTGTCATCGGTATAATCCCCCTAACTTAAATACTGATGAATTCGTAAAAAGTGAAACGTAAAAAGTAAAATGTAAAACGATTAAATTAAGCACATTAAAACAAAATATTATACAGCATATAGCCTTTTCACGTTTCACTTTTTACTGAAATGTCAAATACTGATGAACTCGTAAAAAGTCCGATTTAGACGGTCTCGTAAAAAGTTCAAATTCAAGGCGTGCAAATTTTGTAATCATGAGGCGTACTTTTCGTACGTTGAATGATTGCGAAATGCAGCACAACGCAGAAGTTGGACTTTTTACGAGACCGTCAAATACTGATTACTTTGTCCGCCAGTTGCATGGCGGTGACGATATCGAGCATATTCGTGGTCTCGCCCACCTGTTTTTGGTCGAGAAGGTCGAAATGGGTCAGGCAGGTGCCGCAGACAAGAATGTGAAGCCCTTCCTTTTCATACGCTTTTAAAACCGGCAGCACCTCCGAACCCTCAATGGTGAGTTTAACACCGTTGTTCACAAAAACCAGACGCCATAGCTCAGATCCCATCTCTTTGAGTGTCTTGATATAGCTGATCATGAGTTTTAACCCAAGCTCGTCATCACCATACCCCATGCGATCTGTAGCCAGCATGACCATGATTTTCTTTGTATCGGCTTTTACTCTCTCTTCGGTCGAATCTTTGGAAGAAATACCGGCCTCACGCTTCCCGATAACATAAAAATCCATTCCATCCTTTTGTACATCGGTATCAAAGTTTTGGGATTTTAAAAACCGGCAAACATTTTGTTTTGAAGCCTCATTATCAACGATAACTTTGATTAAATCCGGGTTCACTGCTTCGACAGCCGCTTTTGTCTGAAGTACCGGGGCCGGACATGCCAGACCCCTGGCGTCGATCTCTTTCATATCTTTACCTCTTTTGTTTCGGGTGGAACTTTAGGGCTTGGCCCCATAAGCAGCGCTAAGCTGTTTTGATATTCGCAACAAAAATCTTAATTAAATATTCTGGTTATTCATCTTTTCCCATTCAATGTTCGATGTTCAATTTTTTCTTAAGCAGCCTTTCTTCTATATCATACCTCTGCTTCGTTATCTTTTTTTTTCAATCACCATTCGCTGTTCAAGATTGGTTTTTTTATTCATCATTCGATCCGCCGGAGGCGGACAAGTGCTTGCTCGCCTGTGGCGAGTTGGACGTTCGATGTTCGATGTTCATCTGTTTTACTGTTGAAATTTTCTTGTGCCAGATACTCATCCACGATTTTCTTTGTTTTTAATAATCCCTCAACTTCCCTTATTTCGATAACCCACCAATCACAACCAATAGCTTTCAGGAGAGAAAGACGGTCTTCAATATCTTCCTTTTTTTCCGGTGGAATATGCCCTTGGCCCGGAATTTCGGTATGGTAAATATGGGCATTAAACACCCTGTCTGCATGGGGTGTGACAAAATCTTCAATAGTATATTGCTGGCTTTGCACAGATTCGCACGCATACGCATGGCCGATATCCAGGGTAACGTCGACCCCGCTTCTGCGAATCAGCTTTTCAAAGAGATTTGCCTTGCTCGTCCACCCCCAGGCCAAATTTTCAAGACAAACTCTCACGCTCATGGCTCGGCCGTAGTTTACCAATTGTCTTAAATTATCGATGGTGATCTCCCATGAAAGGGGTTCCGTGGAGTCATGGCCAAGGCCAATGTGTATGGTTATGTATCTTCCCCCCACTTTAGAAATAAGACGGATCACCCGGCAGAAAAGGTCTTTAGCCGCTTCGGCTTTCTCGGGATCGTCGTGGCCCAGGTCTATGCGATCAAATGGACAGTGATAACGAACTTCGAGAGGTCCCAGTGCCGATATGTCCTTAACCCATTTTGATTCCTGTGCGGGTGTCCCGGGGAGTTGTTTCAGGTCAAAAGAAAAATCAATGCCGGAAAAACCATATTCATGGGCAAATTTTCTGAGCTTGTCCGTGTCTGAAAAAAAGTTGCACATGGCCAGTTTCGGCGTTGCCGGCCTTTGACCGGCCGCCGCCTCCAGGTCTGTCAGTAGTTTTTCCATGTTCAAACCATATGTTGCCGCAACATTTCTTAAGGGTTCGAAAAGCGCCTGGCAGCAAATACATTCACCGGCCTGCTTATCGTATAGTTTAAACACTTCCTCGGTTTTTCTGTACCGGGATAAAACATCCAGCACGGTCATTTCAGGGTGTATGCATGATCCTTGCTTTAAGACGATTTCCCCCATAATTTTCCTTTTTTATTCGCCTTCGCTGTAATACCCTGCAGTTTGCTGCTAGGATGAAAGGCAAGGTGAACCGCGCCGAAGCTCATCAGAGCGAAGGCGGGTTAATTCCGCTATATCATTTTAAGTTTGAACGGCTACGGCGCAATTCCGTTTTGATACCCCGCAGCTTGCTGCGGGGAGCTTCATTTTCTGAGAATTTTAGCAACAGGTATCGGTATTTATTGTAAAATATACTTTATGTATATAATTTTTCAATTTGTCAAACTGGATTTTCCGATACTTAGGAGCGGTTTTTATAGAGAAAACCGATTGGTGAAAACGGGTGATAACCTGAAAGGAAATAAAAATAATGTGGGTAATTGACATCCGTCACTGGCTTAACGAACAAAAGGATGGACCGGCTGTGCCTCAGTTGAAACTGAAAGTAAAAAAGCTGGCCGAGATCATAACCTATGCCACGTTATGTGACCGGGGTCTATCTGCGGGAAAAGCACCGAAATGCTGGTGCCGTCCGAAAAGAAAACCCTGTAAAGGCATCTTGCAGATTCAATTTGAAATAGACGATCGAATACACTGGTTTTGCCCCGAGTGTGAAGATGAAGGGCTTATCCACGGCTGGCAAGGGTTGATATGGGACCTGCGTGAAGGAATGATGCATTAAGATAACCAGACCTTCCGGAGCGCAAACTGGCAAAGGAGAAACTTCACAACGCGGTTGAATCGGTACGAAAACGACTGGAGGCAAAGCCGGAAGAATGAAGCCATAACCAAAATATAAACCCTAATTGAGCGAAAGTCGAGGATACCCCATATCCGAGGCTTCAAGGGCGAAGTCGTAGTCGTCTACTACGAGGCCTTGATAACGAAGGAGATGGGGTGTCATCGGCTTTCCCGAAGGGTAAACAAAATCGATATAAAATAACAGAATTCATATTTCACTGATAGAAGAGATATTAAAACGGTTTCAAATTATCGAAAGACTCATTAAAACAGAAAGATAATGATCGTTTTCGGTTTTGTTTACGCTCAATTAGGGTAAAGATTTTGGGGGTCAAGTGGATTGGGATATGCCGGCAGGATGTTTTTCTCTCAAATAAAACTATATGGTAATTTATTTTTACTAAATAAATTAATAATTGACAATAAATAATCTATATAGTATAAGTCATTGATGAAAATCGATCTTGCATTTATCGGGAGAAACATCCGTAGATTAAGAAGGCAACGCAACTTGACCATGGCTGAACTGGCCGATAAAATAGGAATGAGCCAGGTGCCTCTGGGACGTATCGAACGTGGGGTAAACGCTCCGTCCGCATCCGTGATCTATAGGCTAAGTAAAGAGCTGGGTGTTTCAGTAGACACTCTGTTTGCCGAAGATGAACACGAATTTAAATCGTTTCAGTATGAAAGTGCACAAAACCCCTTTCCGGTTCCCCTTGACGATCCTGATAAAGAACTACCTGTTAGAATTAAGACCATGGCCCATGAAATCATGACTGCATTCTGGGCCCTGGAAGATATCTGCTATGCCCAAAAAAGAGCCGGGATACCTCTATTTATCCCTTTTGAGCCCACTGAATCCGGCATGGAAGCGCTGGCCGTATCGGTTCGGCGATATACCGGGATTGAACACGGGGTTGTATTCGACTATTTTGAACTCTTCGAGAATCAGGGA
>Ga0315543_1001910_pt1 | contig 21356 bp, 15 predicted proteins | sample SalMarSW160210MG_2_FD_203098 | JGI IMG/M metagenome (GOLD analysis project Ga0315543, IMG submission 203098) | Salt marsh sediment microbial communities from the Plum Island Ecosystem LTER, Massachusetts, United States - Salt Marsh Sediment SW1601-210 ...
CCAGTTCCACAGGGATGTTTCCTTCAAGCTGGTTGTTGTATAGACTAAGGGATTGTAGATTGTTGAGGCTGCCAAGTTCCACAGGGATGTTTCCTTCAAGCTGGTTGTTATATAGGTGAAGGTTCTGTAGGTTGTTAAGGCTGCCAAGTTCCACGGGGATGTTTCCTTCAAGCTGGTTGCTACCTAGATTAAGGTCCTGTAGATTGTTAAGGCTGCCCAGCTGCACGGGGATGTTTCCTTCAAGCTGGTTGTTCCATAGGATAAGGGTCTCTAGATTGTTAAGGCTGCCTCCAGGAACAACTCCTGCACTGAGCTCCACGGGGATGTTTCCATCAAGCAGGTTGCTATCTAGGTGAAGGTCCTGCAGATTGTTAAGGCTGCCCAGCTGCACGGGGATGTTTCCTTCAAGCTGGTTACTACTTAGTTTAAGGGTCTTTAGATTGTTGAGGTTGCCCAGTTCCACGGGGATGTTTCCTTCAAGCTGGTTGTTGCTTAGCCAAAGGTACTGTAGATTGTTGAGGCTGCCCAGCTCCACGGGGATGTTTCCTTCAAGCTGGTTGCTCCATAGATAAATGTACATAAGATTGTTAAGACTTCCTCCAGGAACAACTCCTGCACTGAGCTCCACGGGGATATTTCCTGTAAGCTGGTTCCATCCCAAACTAAGGTGAGTTAGACTGGTGAGGCTGCCTATGGATGCAGGAATCGTTCCGGCAAGATTATTTGAATTCAGACCTATTTGTGTAACATGATTTTCTGAAATGTCACAAAATACGCCAAACCACGTACACTCGCTCACGCTGTCATCCAACCAGTTTGTATTGTTGGTCCACCCGGCGCCATTGGTGCTGTTGTACAGCGCAACCAGTGCAGACCATTCCGTATCCGGAATGCCACTGTAGTCGGCGTTATCGGTGGGATCAGTGCCCTTGGCCACCTCCCGCCCGTCGTTGCGCTCGTCACCATCGGTGTCGTGATTCAGCGGATCGGTCCCATAAGTATCGACTTCATCTACATCCGTAAGGCCGTCATTGTCATCATCCGCGTCACAAGCATCACCCAGCACATCACCATCGGTGTTCTCCTGTAGCGGGTTGGCGATAAGAGGGCAATTATCAGAGCCATCAAGGATGCCATCACCATCTTGATCAAGGGAGTATTTTAGCGTAAGAAATTGATCATTGTTTCCGTCTGAATTATAATAGCCGGCAACGACAACATTCTCCTCGTTATCAACAGCGATATCCTGGCCGAAATAATGATCAGATGAGTTCATATCGTAGGCGTCGTTCCAGAGAACGGTACCATCCGGAGCGTACTGGATAGAGTAAGCACGATCTTGTAATGAGACTAGTCCATGACCAGTCATAAAAATGTTATCAGATGAGTCAACCGAAACCCCCCAACCAGTTCTGCCAGCAGTGGAGGTCTTTTTCCAGAGAAAATTCCCATTAGAGTCATATTTAATCGTCCGGTACGTCAGATCAGGGTACCGGCCTGTGGTGATGACATTATCTTGGGAATCGACGACTATGCCATAGCCGGTCCCGGTCCCGGTAGTAGACGCTGTAGTTGGGTCGTATACGGCCCAGAGTAGTGCACCATCCATACCACTATATTTTGCTGTCGCATAATACCAATTAGGCCCATTGTTGAGATAGATTCTTCCGGTTACAAGGATGTCATCTTTAGAGTCAACTGCAACATTTTTTACAGTGAAGTACTGACCCCACTCCGTTATCCATAACCCACTGGTATCTTTGTCCCAGATGATTTTTCCATCAGGTCCGTATTTGGTAAGCTCAATAACGCGACTCGAGATGATATTGTTGGCAGAATCCACTGCCAGATGGCTGGAATAATAAGTTCCGGACATAGAGCTGTGAACTGCGGGAGTCGGCCAAATCTCGTTGCCGTCGGGGTCATATTTGATGACTGTATGATTCCTATCATAGGCACCTGCCGTTGGACCTTCGACGATGCCTGAAACAATGATATTGTTTTCAGAATCAATGGCAACATCCCTGGCGAAGTCATCATTACCGCTATCGTAAATTCTGCTCCAAAGAACATTTCCGGCAGGGTTATACTTGATTGTTAAATAATCGTAATAGTTGTCGTCATCATGATAATCATAGATCTGACCAGTTACGATAATGTTATTATCAGAATCAACAGCGACTCCCCATGCCCTTGTGTCATTGCCGCCATTGCCATAAGTTTTGTACCAGGATACTGTAAGGGAAGAACCTGCCACACTGTCACAGATACCATCACCATCGGCATCAACATTATTGATATTGTTGGGGCAAAGGTCGGCATTATCCCCTATGCCATCCCCATCGCTATCCGCCCACTCAGAGGGATCACTATCGAAGTCATCACAAACATCACCAAAACCATCACTGTCACTGTCAGTCTGATCAGAATTGCTCATCGAGGGACAGTTATCCACATCTGCGCACAACCCATCACCATCAATATCATTATTGGGGTCCTTGGGGCAGAGGTCGGAGTTTTCTCCTGTACCATCCTCATCGCTGTCCATCCACTCAAGGGAATCCAAGGGAAAGGCGTCACAAGCATCGCCAAAACTGTCACTGTCGCTGTTGGTCTGGTCTGAATTGGCCACAAATGGACAGTTGTCCATATCCGCGCAGTGCCCATCTCCATCACTGTCGTCATATCGATCGTTGGGGCAGGGGTCGCAAGCGTCCCCAGTGCTGTCACCATCGCTATTCGTCTGATCAGGATTTGAAACTGAGGGGCAGTTGTCGGCTCCATCTTGTATTCCATCATCATCACTGTCTGGGTTGAGCGGATCGGAGCCCACTGCGATTTCATCGTTATCATTGAGGCCATCATTATCGTCATCCGGATCAACATCATTATTTAAAGTATCACCATCTGCATCCGGATCGCAGTAATTACCTATACCATCGGTATCAGTATCTAACTGATCAGGGTTATAAACATCCGGGCAGTTGTCTGAATTGTCTCCGATTCCATCGCCGGTATAAAGATAGATACGATATTCGACGGCATCGGTAAAAAACCAGACAATGCGGTTCCCGAAGATGCCGGGAGGCCCTTGGTCTGCTGCATCATCCGTCAGGGGAGTTTTAACACCGCTGGGGATGTCATACATGTAGATTTCATTCCAAGGATGTGCGTGGTGGCGTCCCTGCCAGACGATACGGTTCCCAGAGATAGCGGGATTTACTTCATGTGAAGGTTCGTTGGAGGTTATAAGGAACTCTGTTGCTGATGAAATGTCATACATGTAGATGTCCGGAGTTCCATCTCTCCAATCCTCCCAGACAATGTGGTTTTTAGAGATGTCAGGATACCGTTGATCTGTTGAATCATCAGTGATCCGAGTTTCTATGCCGGTGGAGAGGTCATACATATAGATGTCGTTGTTGCCGTTCCTGTTGTCGTGCCAAACAACGATATCTCCGGCAATAGCGGGAGAATAATGATGTGAATTATCCGTGGTGATTTGAGTTTCTAAACCCGTGGAGAGGTCATGCATATAGATCTGAAGATTGCCATCTATGTTCTTCTGACAAACGATGCGATCCCCGGAGATATCAGGAGCTGTTCCTTGGGTTATTTGAGTTTCGGTTTCAGTGAGGATGTCGTACATGTGTATGTATCCGTCTCCAAAATCCTGCCATACGATGCGATCACCGGAAATGGCTGGATACATCTGGTGTGCGGTGCCGGACGTAAGCCGAGTTTCTTGTTCGGTGGAGATGTCATACATATAGATGTCATACTGGTCATCGTTTCTGCTGTCCTGCCAAACGATGTAGTCCCCGGAAATCACGGGATTTTCTTGATTTGATGTGCTGGCAGTCACCTGGATTGCCATGGCATCTGAATCCAGGGTTTCTGTGTCATCCAGAGGGAAGGCATCATTCAGGTCATCCACACCGTCGTCATCAGTGTCCCAAAGGAATAGATCAGTTCCAAAAACATTTTCTTCATAGTCGGTAAGACCGTCTCCATCACTGTCAGCAGACTGAAGTATTTTGACCACGAATATGTCACTGAAGCCTCCTCCGAAATCGGGTTGAGAAGCGTTTAAAGTCGTAGGAAAATTTATTGACCATGTATATCCAGTAAGATAGAGGGCACCGAAAGGGCCGGCATCAATCCCCAAGCTCCGGTCTATATGTGAGCCACCAAGGTAAGTGGAGAATATGAGTTGATCATTTCCAGACTTTGATGGATCAATTTTTGTCACAAAAGCATCCCAGTTGCCTGCGTGAGTGTGGATAGGACTTACGGTATCAAAATCTGTTGAGGTAGTTCTGCCGGTAATATTGATATATCCATCAGGACCTAAGGCGATATCCTCAGCTTCGTCAACGTCGGTACCGCCGATGTAAGTTGAGTAGATGAGCTGATTTGCTCCGGTTTTAGTTGGATCAATGATAGCGACAAATGCATCAGAAATTCCCTCGCCGTCTTCATCTAATTTAAAGGCATTTGCTGTAGTGGGGAAATTTTTAGATTCGGTCGCTCCCGTTACGTATACTTGACCTAAGCTGTCAACGGCAATGCCCAGCCCTATATCATGATGGCTACCGCCCAGGAATGTGGAATAGATGAGAGAAGAATCTCCAACTTGAGCCGGATCAATTATTGTTACAAAGGCATCGAGGTAACCGCTTCCCAGTGAAGCTTGATAGCTATTTCGTGTGGGAAAATTACTTGATTGCGTTTTGCCCGTCACACAGATTCTACCAGTAGCGTCTATGGCAATATCTGTGCCTTCGTCGTACAAATTGCCACCAAGGTAGGTTGAGTAGATGAGCTGATCAAGCCCTGTTTGAGACGGGTCTATCTTGCTCACAAAAGCGACATAAGTACTGCCGAGACCCGTCGAGTCACTCTTGTATCCATTAATCGTTGGGAAGGGTGGATCATCATTATAAGAGCCGGTAGAGCCAATCAAAAATATATTTCCCAAACTATCTACCGCAATGCCTCTTCCATTTTCGTTCCCTAAACCACCAAGGTATGTTGAGTAGGCAAGGTTATCACCTGCAGGATTTAACTTTGTTATGAATACGTCACCGTCGTTGCCCCCACCCTGAAATTCAGATTGATATGGATTTGACGTCGGAAAATCTGATGAATCAGTCTGTCCGGTTATATAAGCATTGCCCAAGTCGTCAACAGCAATGGCAAGTCCCCAATCCGTATCATCGCCACCAAAATAAGAGGTGTACAAATGGGTTCCCGTAGAATCAATCTTGGTTACGAAAACATCCAAACCTCCCCCAGATCCACCTGGGATGAAGTTGCCGGGGAAATTTGAGGATTGAGTATAGCCCGTTACATATGCGTTTCCATCGGCGTCCACAGTAATGTCATCGCCCCTGTCGTTGTCATTGCCGCCCAGGTAGGTGGAGTACCTAAGAACAGGGTCTATGATAACGGGACGGGACGTGTCATAATCACTTGCTCTAAATCCGTATGTATTATTTTCTAGATGATAGGCCACCTGGACGTTTACTCGTTTTCCATCTTTCTCTTGGTAGGCAAGGGGTTTGCTGAATCTCACTTGACCATGGTCTGTCTCCAATTCCAGCTCACCTTTGTCATTGATCGCGAGAGATTTTGCTCCTTCCATTTTCAGCTTGATGTTTTTGGGATCAGCACCGGGATGAACAGTAAAAACCTTTTCTACGGTTTTACCGTATGCCTTCAAGGAAAGATCAATTCCTTTGTAGATTTCCCCAAGATTTACTGAATTGTAGGTAGGGATATTTGTTTTCCACTTGCTTTTGTCATTACCGATAAAATAATTGACCTTTGTTTGTGCCCGGTCGTCACCTTGAGGGCTTGTAACGGATGCGCCAACCAGGGTTTCTTTCAGGGTCACGCCTTTGATTTTTTCAGGCGTTGAAGCGCTGTCTGTTGCCTTATCCTTTGGGTCGACCCCGGAAAATGAATAGACCATTTCCCCTTTTTGGGTCACATAAGCGGTTCCCCCAAAGGTTTTGGCGTAAAAGCTCACCTCTTTGTTCATCTGCCCTTCATTTGCTATGAAGGGCATCCGGAGCTTCATGGCTTTTTGGATAATGGCCTGCCTGTCAGCTTTTTTCACCTTATGATCAGGGCTCGATTCAACATGAGTAATTGAGGACTTGTTATCCGGGCAAAGATTCTCTGCCAATCTCTTGGACTTCAAATGGCCCGAAATGGACTTGCCAGCGCCGCATGCGTAAAGTCCCATGATGAAGATAAGAACTACTAAATTGACTCCCAGAGTTTTCAGCGGGATTGTCTTGAGCCTTTCCCTGGTTAGGTATTGATGTATTATTTTATCCATTTTGAAGCCCCCTATATTTTCATCCGGACATCATTCCGGGGGTGAAAAAAGCCTAACCTGCGAAACAAAAACGCATAAATCGATCTGCTCTGTTTAATCAAGTTAAATAGGACACAGATTTCAGCAGATATACACAGATGATATTATTATTTCTTAATTTTCTTGATAATCTGTGTTCCATTTGGATCGAAGCCCTTAAGTTTTTATCCGTGAAATTACGAAAACCCGGCAATCAACCGGCGCCGGCATCTCTTTAAAAATAAACTGCCAGGTCTAAGCCCATGTATTCTGATTTTAAAGCGTTATTTCTGCCGGCAAATTTATACCTGTATGAAATGCCGGCGGTAATGGGCAAGGGGAATTTTTTTTCTTTGTACAAAGAGATCGTATTGTATGCCAGTCCGAATTTTATAACATGTTGCGAAGTCCTGGTCTCGTCCTCAAGTCCGGAGTACATATATCCCATATTCCCTGAAACATCGTCCTCGAATTTAAACCGGTAATCATAGAGTATGGAGCCGGACAACTCCTTTAAGAACTGATATGTTGCCGAGACCTCCAAATCGACAATGTCGCCAAGGTCTCTGTCAACTTTTTCTTTATTAGTGGTAATCGGATGATTTGCATCTTCTATAACCCTCAGTTTTTCCCTTTCAGGCAAAATGAGATCGTATCTAAAAGTGGCATTGAGCACCAGATTCTTTATGCCGATGTAGTCATTGTTGAGACGAAATAGACAGGCGTATGCTCCATCGCCAAACCCTCTGTCCACCAGATCATCCTCGTCGTCCACTTCTCCCGTAGGGAACCTCACGCCTCCTGTAAATGCCAGGCGCCAATCTTTTGTTTTCAGATACTGGTATCTGAACCCTAATTCAATATCCCCGACACCACTGTCAGACCAGTTATCAAAATCTTTAAATTGGTACCCCAGGATTTCTACGGTTCCGTCACCGTTGATATCCAGACCTTTACCCAAAAGGTCAAGAATATCCTGTTTGGTCAGTGGCTGAACATCCGGAAGGGGAGCGTCCAAACGCACGAGACTGTTTGCCAGAGCACTCTTTCCCACATTGGCATTGTTTGTATCCAGTCTGGAGTCGACATCATTCTTTTGATACAAGTAGGGGACCTTTATTCCAATTGACAGACGATCGGTAAGGCCATATTGATAACAGAACTCAAAACCATAGATATCCAATTCAAAGTCAACAACGCTGCTGCCAACATTTGCAGTACCTGCTGGAAGCCCGCCAAATGGAGGTGCTGATAGAGGCGTTTCCAATAGGGCTAATGCAGGAAATACAATACTATTCAAGACAGCATTATAATCTGCCGCAATATCTTCCGTATGACCGTCATCATCGAATCTTTCATCAATGGGGAAGAAAAATGTAGAGTTTATGCTTGCCCTGGAAATACCTTTGGGTAAAACCTCTGCATTATCTGCATGGGAAGTGCTCAAAGGTAAGATGAAAAGCATCATGGGAAACAGAACAACAACTATTATTCTTCGCATCATATCGTCTTGCCCTCCTTTGCAGAATAAAATCACTTCGCGATTTTATGAAACGCGGCTGTGCCGCTTTTTTAAAAGGAAATTTCTATACTATTTATGTAATATTTTTTTGTTATGTTATATACCCTTTAAGCTTAAAATCTGGCATTTTCTGTCAAAATGAATCGCCATACCTGTGGGCGTGGATCGTACCACCTTTCCTTCGCTCTCTATCAGGCTCTTGGCACCTGTCAGTTCTTTAATCCTTTCGCTGGGAACCGTCAGGTTTAGTTTAAACCGCGTGCCTTCGGGAAAGAACTCTTTGTTATATATGAATGCGCCGGAAGCAGATATGTCCCGGGTTTCAAAATCAAACACTTTTTTTTTGTGAGATGTTATGGTTTCCAGTCTTGCGGTGAGTGTTAGCGGAAATCTTTGGTATCGCCGTCGCTCTTTCATTGGGAAAATCTTTCTTTGGTTCCGGGTTCCCCGGTTAAATTCGCTGCGCTCCTTTTCTGCGAAAAATTTAACTAGGCAAGCAGGGTTCAAGGGATAAAATGTGAAAAGTTAAAAGTGATAGTTCCGTAAAAAGTTAAAGGTTAAAAGTGAAAGGTGGAAAAAACGGTTAGTTCAGTGACCTTTTACGTTTTACCTCTCACTGTAGTGACCTTGAGAGACCGAATAACATTCCTCATGACTGATATACGAATTGCCTTAACTTTTTACCTTTCACGTTTTACCTTTTACTATCAAAGGTTCTGGGTTCAGGGTTCCCCGGTTAAATTCGCTGCGCTCCTTTTCTGCGAAAAATTTAACTGGGCAAGCAGGGTTCAGTTTTGTTGAAAAAGCTTTGAACGTTGATCAAATTATGAACGAAAATTATTAAATATATTATCGTGTCAAGAAAATCAATCGGTAGAAAGTATGAAATTGTGTCAGAATTTAGTATTAAATATGATAAGGAAAAATGTAATACTAAAGTAGTATATTTTTGTGGAGTGTAATACTTTTGTATTAAGGGGTGGGGGTGAAAAGTGAAAAGTGAAAGGTGAAAGGTGAAAAGTGAAAAGTGAAAGGTGAAAAGTGAAAGGTGAAAAGTGAAAGGTGAAAAGTGAAAAGTTAAAAGTGAAAAGTGAAAGGTGAAAAAACGGTCATTTCAGTGATCTTGAGAGACCGAATAACATTTTCGAAATTGTGTTTAGTTCATCCATAAGGTCGTTATATAAATTTTTTTCTATAAAGTTCAGAATACAAGACAACTCTATTTGTGTGTCTATCTCACTGATTGAGCCTTGAGCTATATTCAGATATTGACTAAATTCTTTTTTTCCTTTTCGAGCAGCACCTTCTGCTAAATTACTTGGGATAGAGACGGCAGCTCTACGCATCTGAGAACTGAGGCCATATATTTCAGACTTTGGAAATGTTTCTGTGGCTTGATACACATGCTTTACGAAATCCATTGACTTTTTCCAGACATCCAATTTCCTGTGCGGTCTTGAATCCATAAAATTCCTCCATGACTAATATATTAGTAACGTTCAAAAGTTACGGCATTTAGCTTTATATGGGTAAACTTAAAAAATCTAATCTCAAATTTTATTCGAAGCGACGGGCCAGCAGAAAAGTTTTCTGTGCGAGAATGGGTCCCCCAGTAAGCCCGTCGGAGCACAGAGAACTTTTCTGCGGTGGGTTTAGCACAGCCGGGGTTTGGAATTTTCAAGCATACAGCTCGGATTTTAGCATTTACTTGGTTTTATTTGATTAAATCACGATCTCTTTCTATGGTTAAAGTTACCCAACAAAAACCGAAAGGAAAGAGATCGTGATGGAACATCAAATTTATATAACACTTGGCTACGATTTGACAACAGGTGATGTTAATCTTAACGAAATCGTATATCGGTTAAAAGAGCTCAGGAATCGTTTAATGCTCAGAATTTTAGAGCAAATTTTAAAAAGCTATGACGATCTCATCGCTGAACGCTTAAGCCGGACAGATATCTATCCAAGCAAGAAAAGAAAGGGTTTGGGTCAACACCTGCGAAAGGATGATGCTAACAGGCGATTTTGTCGAGGCCGTAAGGTGCGAAAAAGAGGATATCGCAAACAACCCCGGAAAATATCTACTGTATTCGGAGATCTTGTTTTACCTATCCGCGAAGTGGAATGTTGTAAATGCGGAGCTCGGTATTGTCCGCTGTTAAGGGCCTTGAAAATCGGTGCTTATGCGCATAAGGAAATGAATTTTGAGCACGAAGTCATTGAAGCGGTCATTGATACCAATTATCGCAGACTAATTGATGGTCGATCCATCGATATATCCTTGGGCGGCATTCATAATATGGTTGTGGGCAGCGATATTGATACGCTGTATCAAGATTCGGTAGAGGTCGAGAAGATGTCTGCTGTGATGGCCGACGGCACTGGTGTTAAACAGCAAAAGGGACGCAAAGGAGAACTTCGAGTCGCTATCGGCATTACCGAGGCGGGTCAAGTGGAACCTCTGGGCTGTTTTACCAATACGGATTGGTCTGAAATAGAGCGAATTATCAAAGAACGAATAACGCAGGCCAAGGCTTTAAATATTCCTTTTGTCTATGATGGCGAGCCAGGACTTGACGATTTTCTATCTGATGTTGCCCAATCGCAACGCTGTGCCTGGCATGGTCCTCGAGGACTTTATCATGCCCTTTGGGAAGATGGGCTAAAGAAAAAAGACAGTCAACCTAAAACGGATAAATTAAAACAACTCATTGGCATCGAGCTTCCCGAAGGAGATTTTGAAATTCTCAAAGATGAAGATAAACAGCAAGTAAAAGACAGATACGAAGCCAGTAAAAAAGAGATCACCGAATTGATAAAGACCTTCAGAGAAAAAGGCTATCGCCATGGCGCAGCTTATCTTGATAATCTTTCTGAGCGATTATTTACCCATATTGAAATATGGCTAAAAACAGGTATCATTGCACCTAAAACAACATCTTTATTGGAACGGGTATTTAGAGAAATCGGTCGTCGCCTTAAAAGAATTGCCTGGGGGTGGTCCGATAAGGCGGTTACCAATTTATCCAAGATGATTATGATCAAGCAATACTCCCGCGAAAAATGGGAGCAATATTGGAAAGAAAAACTTGGCATCAAAGACTATTTCAATATTCATATCGCATCGGTTACATCATGATGCCGTAACTTTTGAACGTTACCAATATATTGATTGCCTTCACTTTTCACTTTTCACGTTTTACCTTTTACTATCAAAGGTTCAGGTTTCAAGGGTTAAAAGGTTAAAAGGTTCAGAGGTTAATGGTTGAGTGGTTGAATGATGAGTAGTGAGCTTGGGATAATAGCCCGGCTGTTGATATTAAGCTGTTCCTTCCAACTTCCTTTTCACAGAGTTGTATATTAATATGGCAAATTCAAAAAATATTTTTGCATCTTCCTCGGTAGGTTTTCCGTTTGGAAGGAGACCGATGTCCACGGGATATCTTGATTCGATATAGAGACTGTCAAGCATTTGAACAATTTCATGATCGATGTTAACTTCCACATATTCTTTGACAATTTCTAAAAGTCTTTCAATTTGATGAATTTTGACGAATCCCAAATCAAACTCATCTATTATTGCCTTTAAGGATTTTTCGATTGCCTGCTGGGCGTGAAACGCCACCATGTTCGTAAGATGTTTTTTATTTTTTATTTCCTCAATAACATCAAGGTTATCTTGAGCTTTGCTTAGCCACTCACGAGATATCTCTTTCATACAAGATCTTTCCTCTTTTTGAAATCTCCTTTGAAAAAGCACTACCCAATTTAAGAAATTTGTTGTGCATCGTTCTTGTATGTACAACCAGATCAATCGGTGCTTGTTTTTTAAATTCCGACAACAGTGTAGAAACTTTCAAATAGATTTCCATTTTTTCTTTATAATTTTTCGGCATAATGTCGTCGTTGGTTACGACAATAATATCCAAGTCACTTTCTCTATGTGGTTCACCCCATGCATAACTGCCGAAAAGAATTACTTTGTCAGGGTTTATTTCCTTTAACCTATCCAAAATTTGATAAATTATTTGAATATCCACTGTAATCTCAGCCTGTTAATGATTGCATACTGCATACTCAAACAAAATGATTTTAAACGAATTATATTTTTGGATAATTTGTTCAACAATATATTGAATCACTAAAGATATTTTGTTTTGTTCCATAAAATATCATAGCTTTTAGAAAATAGCAATGCGTAGAATTTGCCAGTGATCTGTGCTGTCTGCGAAATCTATAGGATTTGCTGGCATGAAATCATGATATTTTTTCTTTTTCAGACAGGATTTACCCCAGTACGATCTCCCGGAGCTACCCCAGTACCATCTCCCGGCCCTGTCCCGGTATTTTCACGGGGAGCTACAGGGCCCCGATAGCGGGATCTACGGCTTGCTTCGACAGGCGGGGCAGGCGGGGCAGGCAGGATATCCAGGATTTTTTTTGATTTTAACGTTTTCATCCAGTAAATCCAGTAGATCTTGTCAACTTTTTTAGAATTTCAGGATGCTGAATCCTATCAGGGGTTCTGGGTTCGGAGGTTCAAGGTTTAGAGGTTAATGGTTAAGTGGTGGATTTGGACAATTGCTGTATTTACAGCTCTTTCAAAAACTGGGAAGGAGTAAGTATTTTTATTTTGCCGTACGATTTGAGATTTAATAAATGCTGATCGCCTGAAATGATTACGCTGGCTTTGCCGGATTCGGCGCAATGGATAAATTTATCGTCAGAAGGATCTTCTTGAATTATCGCCCGACCGGGTTTAGAGGCAACAACCTCAAAATAAGGTAATATTTCATTGTAACAGATGTAATTGATTTCATTTTCGGACAGTTTGAATTTTGGATAAGCCAGGACTTTTATATATTCATCAATCATAGTTTTCGTGGCTAACGGTTTAATGTGTCCGCTTTTCCATAAAGAGATCAACTTTCCCGGTATACCGCCGAATAAAATCGCAGATACGATCACATTGGTATCTATGACGGCTCGGATTTTTTTGATTTTACCCATTTTATCGCTTCAGCAACACTATTCTCTTTGAGTCCGAGTTTCTTTATTTTTGCTCTAATTTGATCTATGTTGGTATCATAAAATTTTATAGGTCTCATTATTACGACACCATCTTTAAGTTCTATATCAAAATGTTTTATACCGGGCATTTTTTCAATAATTTTTTTGGGGATGGTGATCTGATTTTTTGAAGTTATCTTTGCAAGCATTATCCTACCTCCTTACTTTCGCAATTCCTTACTTTATCATATATTTTAAATGGAGAAAGTCAATATTTAAGTTAGGGGCTTCGCCCCAATGGAATGGTGGAATGCTGGAATAATGGGTTCTGGGATAATGCAATATTGGATTAATGGTAAAATTTGTGTTGACGATAAAATTAAAAATGGCTAATTTCCTTTTAAAAACCAACCTTCCAGTATTTCACTATTCCATTATTCCATATTCGAGGCAAGCGTTCAAGCCTCAAAAAATGACCTATATTTTCATTAAGTTGTAGAAATTCCGAGACGTAAAATTAGTTGAATAGTTGAGAGACCCCGGTTAAATACGCTACGCTGTTGCTGTCGCAAATTTAACAGGGTAAATTAAATGGTTAAATCGTCATTGGTGAATAGTGAATGGATGCTTGGTGCTGAAGAGCGGTGCGGAGCAGCCGCGTTTTATAAAATCGCAAGGCGATTTTATTCTGGCGCTACAAATTCTGGGCGGCCCAGAGAGATGCCTGGACTCGATTGGGGACATTAATTTTTTTGAATATTCTATAAAGATGGGCCTTCACCGTATGAGGACTGATGCAAAGTTTGTCAGCAATTTCATCATTGGTCGCACCTATGGCAACCTGGGCGAGTATTTGGATCTGTCTTTGTGTTAGATCCTGGCTGCTGCTTTTTGACGATTTATTTTTACCATTGCCTTCAAAGATACATTTTGTCATCATTTCCCTGGAAAGCCACAAATTTCCGTCAAGAATATTTTGAACCCCTTTTAGAAAAGTATTGAGAGGATCATTCTCATAAAAAAGACCTTGTATTCCTTCTAATACGAATTTCTTTTTAAACTCCAGGTCAGGGGGCACATTAAAGAGGACAATATGGTTTAATGATTGTGTCTGGCGGGTATAAGTTCTTAACTCAGCCATAAGACTTTTCGGATCTTTTCCCTGGTAGTCCAAGAACACGAAATTTAGATGGACAGGGTTTTTGAGATTGATTTTTGAGATGTGATTGATATCTTCCAGCACATGGCAAACGTTTCCAATTTCCCGTTCCAGGAGCGAGGCTATCAACTCATTTTGCATTCGCCTGGGGCCGACAATGTAAAATGCTTTCCCCGTTGATGGTCGGAGGCGTTTCTGCTTTTCAGGTACCAGACTTTTCATGATTTTCAAAAAAGAGACCGGTTACAGGAGAACACCGCTTGTCAAATTCAGTTCAGCTAAGACCTGGCGTATGGGTTCTATGATATATTTGAGATATAGAGCCCAATAGTACGCGATTTTAATAACATATTTTATTAGGATTGTAAATACGAATAAAGTATGATTTTATTCGTATTTTTCAGGGGAGATTTCTAATACTTTAGCATTAGATGAACAGGGGAGGTGCTAGGTAATTTCTAATACTTTAGTACTAGTTTTGGTACTAGATTTTGTAATACTACATTTGCGAATCTAAAGAAAATATGCCGAAAATATCAAGGGTTCAGAGGTTCCCCGGTGAAATCCCCCGGAAGGGGTCTGCGTAGCAGAATTTCACTGGGCAGGCAGGGTTCTGGGTTCAGAGGTTCTGGGTTCAAGGTTCCCCGGTTAAATTCGCTGCGCCTTTGTTAAATACGCCTTGCTGTCATTGACATGAATTTAACCTGGCAGGCTCCTTTTCTGCGAAAAATTTAACCCCAGTACCATCTGCCGGAGCTACGGGACAGGCTGGGCAGGCAGGGTTCAAGGGTTCAGAGGTTCTCCGGTCAAATAGCCCGAAGGGATTTAACCTGACAAGCCCCGGTTAAACGGTGAATGTAGGGAGAAAAGAAAGGTAAAAAAACATCAAACCTAATAGCCCGAATATTTCATGAAAATTTTCGAGAGGCCTTTTTATTAGCAATCAAAACCGGTTGTTATTTACAATTTTGCTTCTAGTTGTCAGGTGACAGTTTGTACCGAAAATTTTCTTGTTCAATTTCTCAAAAATTTTATCCGCCTCGGGAGGATTTCACCTCAACTTTTTGAGAATTTCCGAACCCTGAATATTATTTTGATAAGATGTGAATGGTGGATAATGAATTGATTTGATGTTGGAGAAATGTGGGATAGAGAGTCGGCGCTACAAATTCTGGGCGGCCCAGAGGGCTGCCTGGACGCGACTGGGGACGTTGATCTTCTTAAAGATTCTGTAAAGATGGGTCTTTACCGTGTGAAAACTGATGCAAAGCCTGTCTGCAATTTCGTCATTTGTTGCCCCCACAGCAATCAGCGCGAGTATCTCGATTTGTCTTTCGCTGAGGTTTTCTAAGCGACTTTTTGAAGAGTTGTCCTTGCCGGTACCTTCAAGAATGCATTTGGTCATCATATCTCTGGAAAGCCACAATCTTCCATCAATGACTGTCTTTACACCTTTGAGGAAAAAATCCAATGGGTCATGCTCATAAAAAAAACCATGTATTCCTTCTAATACGAATTTCTTTTCAAACTCCAGGTCGGGAGGCACATTAAAAAGGACGATAGGGTTTGCTGATTGACTCTGGATGGACCAAGCTCTTAATTCGGCAATAAGACTTTTAAAATTATTTCCCTGGCAGTCCCATAACACGAGTTTCGGCCGGCCATTGTTTTTTGGATTGTCTGTTGGAATATGATTCATATTTTCCGCCACAAAGCACGGGTCTCCGGTTTGCTGCTCCAGGTACGATGCTATCAGCTCATTTTCCAGCCTCCTGTGTCCGACAATATAAAATGCCATGCCATTTGATGATTGAAGGCTTTTTTGCTTTTTGGATATCGCAGGGCTCATTATCTTATAAAGAGAATCCGGTCATCGGGGAAGACAGCTTGCCAAGATCCGTTCAGATCAGACCGGGGCGTGTGATTAACGTTTAATGGAGAATATAAAATAAAAAACAAGTTATATAATCGCTTCGAGATTCTGTATACCGCGGATACGCCGCTCGAAAAAAAGTAAGTTCATATGCTCTTAAGCTAACAAGCCAACAATAATGCCTCATCATATCTACAAATAGATGTATTTAGTTTCCGTCTTTTAACATTATTTGGAAGCAAGAAATTTTCCAATGTTTCGTATTTTTGGGCGCCAACCAGAACTTGATGATTTAATAAAAAGGTTGGGACTTCAGTTACACTTAATTCGTTAGATCGTTTCCAATCCAAATCAATAGCTTCCCTATAGGCTCTGTCTTGAATAATCTTTTGGACGTCTTTGCCATTTAAATTGACAGATTCAGCTATTTTTACAAGGACATGGACTTCACCAATGTGCTGCCCTTTTACGAAATATGCTCGAAACACGGCCTTGTGGAATTCATGACCTTTACCTTTGGATTCCGCCCATTTACCCAATTCCTGAGCTAAACGGCTGTTGTAAGTATTTTTTGGTTCACCGAAAGGCAACCCTAATCTATTCGCAATTCGTTTTAGAATAGTCATCATCTTGCTGATATCAGCATTTTTATCTGCAAACAGGACATCGAATGTCAGGCCTTTCTCCGGTGTTTCCGGATAGAGTGGAAACGCAGTCCATCGAATATCAATTTCAAATTCTTTTTGTAATTGTTCAATACCCCCGGTAATGAAGTAGCACCAAGGTCAAACATAATCATAAAATATCTCAAGTATATTTTGGTATTCTTTCATAAATATTCCATATAATTATGGTGATGGATGATGCTGCATAAAATGAGGCCAAACATCAAGGTACCCGACCGCCGGCCAAGTGGAGACTTTCCACCACTGGTCACACCTCAGACATTGGAATAAGAGCACAGATCCTCCTGCTCCATCTGATCTTCGCCCTTCAAAAATTAGGTGCTTGTGAGGTTTAATCATATCATCTATATAAGGCAGGGGATCAATAGCACCATGCGTGTAGTTCCATTCCTTTACACGCTTTTCAAATTGCTCACAAGCTTGACAAATTTTCATAATCATACTCCTATGTTAATGAGAAGGAGCGGCTTCCGGCAAAACCACCCCTTCCCACAGAATAAGGAGGTATACCAGGTCCCGGCAGAGTGAACCTGAGCTTTGCTAATTTAATCAGCAACTTTTATGCCAATGCTGCAACACATGACAATATCGATTCAACTATATGATATCACTGTATCAAAAGAAGAAGGCTAGATTGCTCTTTTATAATAGATTTCCTCACTATGTTTATATTTAATTATATTGATGATATATCAATGATTACTTTATATTTCGTTAATATTGCAGCAGTATACAGAATAACTATTTGATATCAAATGAAAATAAATTGTTAAAGGTCAGTGGTTTTCCCGTTAGATTGGAACGGTATATCTTTCTTGATTTTTTATTAATATTACGATATTTAATTATAATTGTTAAATTTCAATAGCTAACGTATCGAGAATTCTTTAATGAAGGGATTGAATAATGAGTGAATTTGATTTGGATTTCTATAAAGTGCTCTTCGAAGAGCTCGATCCTGAAAATTTAAGGAAGCGATTTTTAAGATTGCTTTTGAAAATTCAGAATGTAGAGCGTGGATCTATCTGGATCAAGCAAGAAGACCGGTATGTGTGTATAGAGTCTCTGGGAAGTCCTACAGATACGGATATCATCAAAGGATTCAGCATGAGCGTGGACCGGCCCAGCATTGTCGGCTGGGTCATGGAAAATGCCGAGATGACGGTTGCCGAAGCCGGCAAGGATCCCCGCCATCATAAAGAGTTTGAAAAGGGAATGAAATTAAAGAGCAATTTGATTTTTGCTTTTCCTTTAATTTTGAGGGACGGCCAGGTTTACGGAGTTGTCCAACTCATTGATACAAACCCATCGAGTGGTCCACTGAATGTTGACAAAAAATACCTGGAACTTCTCAAGAGCATCGTGGATATGGGCGCCACAGCTTTAAGCAACGCCTTGTATTTTTCCCAACAGGTTGAAAAAAATCTTGAACTTGAACAGATTCTGGCCGGGATGCAAAGCGATGCCCAAATCATTGGTCAAAGCCGCCCGTTTATCGAGGTGATGAAAAAGGTCCGCGATTATGCCCCAACAGACTTTCCCGTACTGATTACCGGTGAAAGCGGAACCGGTAAAGATCTTGTCGCCATAGCATTGCACAATCTCAGTTCCCGGAAGGATAAACCGTTTGTTGTGCAAAATTGCAGTGCCATCCCGGATATGCTCTTGGAAAGTGAGCTTTTCGGATATAAAAAAGGTGCTTTTACCGGTGCAACGGAGGATAAAATCGGTCTATTGAAGTCCGCCGACAGCGGTACAGTTTTCTTAGACGAAATTGGAGACATGTCTTTACGTCTCCAATCGCGCTTATTGAGGGTTATTCAAAACAGCGAAATTAAGCCCCTGGGTGATACCAAGACCTACAAAATCAATCTAAGAATTATTTCCGCCTCCAACAAAGATTTAATCCAGGCAATTGCCGGAAAAGAGTTCAGAGAAGATCTGTTCTATCGTCTCAATGTTCTTCCAATTCACCTTCCACCGCTTCGGGAGCGAAAAATTGATATCCCGCTTTTGCTGAATTATTTTCTCAAGAGAGAAGCGCTCAAACTGGGGATCTCTCAGAAAAGAATTTCAAAAAAAGCCTTACAGTATCTGGAAGACTACCAGTGGGAGGGAAATATTCGGGAGCTTGAAAATTTCGTCAAATATATTCTCAGTACCGTTGACAATGATATTGTGGGTGTCAATGAGATACCGGATCATTTTAAAAAAGAGCTTTACCAAAGGAATGCGAATAACGCCTTTTCTTTTCCTGAAGAACCGATAGTTTCAGCCAAAAGTCTTTCTCCGGCATCCGTTGAATCTCCATTCTCCGGATATTCCTGGGAAGATCTTGAAAAAGATTATGTCCTCTATCTGCTTAATAAAAACAGATGGAACATAACGCGTGCCGCTCAAGATGCCAAACTTAACAGATCAACGTTTGATTCAAGAATGAAAAGACTTGGCATTCATAAAGGATAGACTCGTCTTGCCCTCCATTTCCGCCCAGCTTGCAAAGAGCGTCAATATAATGATCGTTATCAATCTGGTTCTCCATTGAAGATAAGGAGATAATTGGCAAGCCTCCGTTTGGTCTTTTCTGAGTATCAAACGGAGGCCGGTCCCCCATGGATATTGATAGTAAGCTTTGAGAAAATTATAATACCATGGATTTGGCAAAATCGAGTAATATTTATTCCACTTAATTGCATACTTTTATATAATACCCGGCCGGATGCCATATATACCGACACCCCGGGCTCGAAGTGGCATAAATAGTTGTATGGGATGTTTCACTTATCGGATAATAAATAGGTAAAGCATGCCCGTCTGGCTTTTGATTACTTGTGTGGTATTTAGCTTTTTTAAGTTTATAATTCATTTCCGATTTTTTGTCAATAGGCCCAACTTTATCAGCTCCGTACACCGCCTCAATATCGCCACTCTTTACTCCTATTACGAGCACCATATAATCTTCAGCAAAAGCACCATGGGCCAGACAAAGTCCGACAGTCAAAGCTAAAAGTATAATTGCAGTTTTTTTCATGCTGATCTCCTTTCATTGATTTTCATAGTCATGAATTAATAAAGCGACCATCTAATACTGAATTACCCTTGATTACCTCCTTTCATAAAATTAATAAGTCATTCATGAGCCGGTTAAAAAGCCAGTGTACACTTGCCTATAATTACTTGTTCCGGAACAGTCCATGGATTTGCAGGATCAGTATCCTGAAAGTTGAACTCTTCGTCGAACAAATTTTTGGCCTCAAGTGTTATAAAACCCCACCGTTTGGGTAATCGATAAGAAATTGCAGCATCCACTACCCAGAATTGATCGTCTTCCGACATAAAACCTGAAAAGGGATCGCCGAATTTTCCCTCTTGATCAATATACGTTGCTTTCACCAGGGTACTAATCCCGCAGGGATGGAAAAAACCGATCCCTAATGGGAACCGATGCGTCTCGATTTCAGTAAACAGTTCTGGACCGACAAAATCCGTATCTCTGTCAAGATCCTCATATTGATATTCAGCACTGAGCGCCAGCCAGCTCCGCGGTGTCCAGTACAGGTAGGCACGAACCAGCTGTTCTTCCCAATCTGTTTCTTGGACAGAAGGGCTTTCGGGAGGCAGAGGGAAAAAATAATATGGCACGTCAATCTCACGTTTGGAAAATTCCACACCCCCATAAAGACTTACAGAGAATTTTTGATCCACGGCGATGCCGTAGCGCCATGAATCAGACCCTTCAGCATCATCAAAAAACTGATTAAACCCGGCTACCTGTGTGGGTTCGAGGATTTGTTTTGTTAACAGAGGTCTTCGTAAGGTTCTGAATGCCGCCGCGCGCAGTGTGGTTGTAGGAATTGGGTTCCAGGTAATTCCAAATTTCGGGTTAAACTGATCTTCATCCATATCCAGATCATCAGATTCTTTTTCGTCACGTTCGAAGAAGTCAGCACTTGCCCCGATGCTAAATGTCACATTTTTGGGGAAATTGATGTAGGAATACACATAAAAATTATAGTTGTTGATGTCGATATTTGTGACATCAGGAGGGAATGAAAATAAAATGTCTTTGTTCTTTTGATCTGAATCCAAATACCCTGCGCCACTGGTAATATGAAATCTCTCAGCATTAAACAGGTGTTGTATTTCTGTCATGTAACCATCCTCATCTGTTGAAAAGTCGAAAGAAAAAAATGGATCTGTGTCGAGCACACAATAATCTGCATTTTGGCTGATAAAAGAAACCAAAAGATGGGAACGGGGTGTAAAGGCCTGGTGAAGGCCTATACGTATGGACTCCTTCTCCTCAGACCGTCTTTCTGTTGGGAAAAAGATATTAGGATCAAAGCGGATCGGCAGGTCACCTTTTTCGGTATCCCTGTATCTGTATTCTGCTTGAATGCTTGTTTTGTGGGTAAGTTCCAGTTGTGTAAAGACGTTGGTGATGTCATCGTCCTGGTCATTGTTTATTCGAAACCCATCGGTCTCAAAGTGAGTATAACCTGCGCTCAAAGACAATTTCTTGTAAATGCCTGAAACGATACCCTCTCCACCCCATGTATCATTAGTACCCAAAAAGCCGGTGGCCAGCAGGGTCGCCTGATTTCGGTTGAACGAATAAAGAATTGATGTTTTGCGAAGCCAAAACATAATTCCGGTTGAACTAAGCCGTGCGCTTAATTTGGATTTTAAAGTGAGTATTTTCAGAGTGTACATTCACCGTTGGCGAGAGTCAATAT
>Ga0315543_1001911_pt1 | contig 21338 bp, 21 predicted proteins | sample SalMarSW160210MG_2_FD_203098 | JGI IMG/M metagenome (GOLD analysis project Ga0315543, IMG submission 203098) | Salt marsh sediment microbial communities from the Plum Island Ecosystem LTER, Massachusetts, United States - Salt Marsh Sediment SW1601-210 ...
ACTCGGGCCCCTCACCCTTGCCTATGGTCACATAATCCGGGCGCGGCTCTGGGATACGCGTTGTCCTGGCACAGTGGATGGGGCAGGTGCGGCAGCACCCCCGAGCCTCGATGAGGGTTTTAGGCACCCCTTCGACCTCGCCCACCATCGCCTCCCCGCCCGCTTTGTTGGCCTCTTTGAGCATCCCCCACTGGAAGTTGCACGTCGGCAGAAGCCCCACCCCGTTGATCAGGTTGTACAGGACCTGGGTGCCGTAGGCAGGCAGGGCCGTTCCGCACAGGGGACCAGCACGGAGCTTACCCATCTGCTCTCTGGCGGCGGCTTGCAGCTCTTCCGGTTTGGCGATCGAAATCTCCAGCGTCCCTCTGACGGCGATGGCCTTGAGGTTCTTCGACCCCATTATCGCACCCCCGCCGTCCCTTCCGCAGGCCCGGCCACATCCTAGTTCGTCCGCGTCGTTGATTATGCACGCGAACCTGACGAGCTTTTCTCCACCTGGCCCGATGCAGGCCACCTTTATCCCGTCCTTGCCGAGCTCTTCCTTGATGGCGGCTGTGGTTGCATAGGTGCCTTTGCCCCACAGGCCCTTTGCATCCCTGATCTCGGCCTTGCCGTCCTCAATCCAGAGGTAAACCGGGCTACCCGCCTTCCCCCTGAGAATTATGGCGTCGAAGCCGGAATGCCTCAGTACCTCGCTCCAATCCCCTCCGGAGTGAGAGTCGAAGATCAACCCCCGCGTGTCTTTACCGGCCGCCGGGCGGGCCAGGGGGGATTTCGACACAATGTTGTACCCTCCTGAACTGGACACGCTCGTCCCGCTCAACGGGCCGGCGGCGAACACGAGGACGTTCTCGGGGCCGAGAGGATCCGTATCCGGCCCAACCGCGTCGTAGAGTATCCTGACCCCCAACCCCCTGGCGCCGACATAGTCCTTGTAGTCGGGGCATACCTCATCGAGTGCTTTCGTCTCCACCGTTCCGGCCGTCAGGTCAACGTCGAGCACGTTGCCCGTCCAACCGCAGAATTCTTTTCCTGCCATTCCATTCCTCCTTCTATTTTTCAGGACGGTAGCTTCAACGCTCAAAACCTCTCTTGAACCACTACGGACGAATTCATCCTTCAGGCATCACCTCCCCCCTAAACAAAAAGGGGCAAAGCGTTTGATCGGGCATCGACGATCAAATGCTTCGCCTCCTTTGCAAACACGGCAGGCGCAAGGATTGCTCCCCGCACCCTAGCGCCCATTGCCTCCCAGGAGGACACAGTGGGTCGGAGGGCTTACGAAGCTCCTTCTATTCCAACTAATACCATAACGCATTTTGGCGCAAAAGTCAAAGACTCTTCGCTGCTCAACCTCGTCAAGTTGTCTTTCCGAATCCCAGCTCGTATACTACGGGCAACCTGGATTACTGGGCTTGGAGCTTATTCACCGCTGAGAACGGTGAGCGCGCAGAGAAAACCCTAGAAACCTCTGCGTTCTCTGCGAAGCGTCTCGCGCTGTTTTCACCCAGGCTGCCAAGCGTCTCGCGCTGTTTTCAGCGAGGCTGCGAAGCGTCCCGGGATTCCTTCGGCGCGGCGGCGCGCTCCCTCGCCTTGGCCGCCTTGTCTCGGCGCCAGGACGAGGCGACACAAGGTGCGGAAAACCTGCCTGTTCGGTGCATTCGGTGTTCCAAAGTGCCCGCTCAGACTACATTATGTAATGCCCTCAATGCCTGAATCCTCCAAGGTCTCCGCGTCCATCTCCACCATCTTCCCCGTGACGGTGAACACCACCCGCTCGCAGATGTTGGTCACCCGGTCAGCAGCGCGCTCCAGGTTGTGGGCCGCCCACAGCAGATAGGTGGCCTGGTCAATGGTACGTGGGTCGGACATGATATACGTGAGCAGCTCGCGGTACACCTGATTGTAGAGGCCATCCACTTCGTCATCCTCGGCAGGAATAGCCCGCGCCAGATCCACGTTCCGTTGCACAAAGGCCTGCAACGCCCGGTGAAGCATATCCCGCGCTTTCTCGGCCATACGGGGGATGTCTATAAGCGGCTTGACCAGGGGAGCATCGCCCATCAGTAGGTTGATTTTGGCAATGCCCTTGGCGTAATCCCCAATCCTTTCCAGCTCGGTGATAATCACCAATATGGCGGCGAGAGTGCGCAGGTCGCCGGCCATCGGCTGCTGGGTGGCGATCAGAACCAAAGCGTCGTTCTCAATGGCGAAGCGCTTCTCATTGATCAAGCGATCATCGGCCATCAACCGCCGTGCTTCCTCTCTATCCCGTCGCTTGAGAATCTCCACCGACTCGACGATGGCTTTCTCCACCATACTGCCCAGCGCCAGTACGTCGTCTTGTAGACATTGCAAGTCTCGCTCGAAGCTTTGCCGTGGCATATGGATCTCCTCCTTCTGCCGAACTTCTTGCCGCAAGTAGCCAAATTCTCTTGTCAGATACTGTCTCGCACTGGATGGCATACCCCAACCGAGAGGGGTCCCGGTAGGCGTTCGGGAGTACTGCGCAAGCACGTGAACCAAGAAGCCCCATTTTCGGGCCGAAACTGCCTGCTCAAGGTTGGCGGTTGATACACAGAGCAGTAGTTGACCAGCCCTTTACCCGAACTTCCCCGTGATATAGTCCTCAGTACGCTTATGCCGAGGATTCGTGAAAACCTCTCGGGTCAGACCATATTCCACCAAGGTGCCCGCAGGGTGCTCGTTTATCATGAGAAAAGCCGTATAGTCCGATGCTCGCGCGGCCTGCTGCATGTTGTGTGTCACGATGACAATAGTGTACTTTTGCTTCAACGTTTGCATCAGTTCCTCAATTCGCAGCGTTGTAATAGGGTCTAGGGCCGAGCATGGCTCATCCATCAGGATAACTTCAGGCTTGACGGCAATCACACGGGCAATACACAATCGCTGTTGCTGGCCCAGGGAAAGGCTTAGCGCATCTTGTCTAAGATTGTCCTTGACTTCATCCCACAATTCTGCCCCACGCAAGCTGTCCTCTACGACATTCACCAGATTACGATTGTTGTGCAATCCTAACACGCGCGGACCAAAAGCCACATTGTCGAAGATGGATTGCGGGAAAGGGTTCGGGCGTTGAAACACCATCCCTACCCGCCGTCGCAAATCAACTACGTCCGTGTCGGGAGCGTAGATGTCCTTACCATCGAGGAATACCTTTCCCTCCATTCGCGTGCCGGGAATGGTGTCGTTCATGCGATTGAGACAGCGCACAAAGGTAGATTTGCCACATCCGGATGGCCCTATCACTGCCGTGATTCCCCGCTCTTTTATGTCAATGGAGATATCCGACAGAGCGAGCTTGTCACCATAGTAGAAATGGAGATTCTCTACTCGGATTTTGCACATTTCTTCACATTCTCGCTAGCCAAACCGGCCGCTAATGTAATCTTCAGTCCGCCGCTCCTGAGGCGCGGTAAACATTTCACTGCCATGTCCATATTCGATCAACTCACCCATCAAAAAGAAAGCTGCATAGTCGCCCATACGAGCAGCTTGTTGGATGCTATGAGGAACAAGAACAATAGTGTAGCGCTGCTTCAATACAAAGAGAGATTGTTCGACCTTGGCGGTGGAGATGGGGTCCAACCCTGACGCAGGTTCATCTAGGAGCACGACCTCCGGTTCCAGGGCCAAGCTGCGAGCAATGCACAGCCGCTGCTGCTGGCCACCTGACAGCTCGCTGGACGGCTTGTCGAGACGGTCTTTCACCTCATCCCATAACGCGGCCTGGGTGAGACTGCGCACAAGGGTTTCCTCCAACCGGGCCTGGTCACGTTCGCCCGCCAGTTTGAGGCCATACAGTACGTTTTCACGGACGGTGCCGGGCAAGGGCAGCGGCAGAGCGAAGACCATGCCCACCCGCCGTCGCAGGCCAGGCACGTCAACGTCAGGAGCGTAGATGTCTTGCCCATCCAGCAAGATGCGTCCCGACATCTGGGTTCCCTCCACCAGATCATTTAGCCGGTTGATGAGGCGCAGCAGCGTCGTCTTGCCCCCACCGGCAGGGCCAAACAAGACAGAGATGGCATTGGCCTGCACATCGAGCGTTACGTTGCGCAAGGCTGGCTTGCCGCCATAGGCATAGCTTACGTTCTCGATATGGATCTTGGCGTTCGTCTTTATTGACGACAAAGTCACAGCCAGTTACCCTCATCCATGCTGATCTATTCTCCTGCCACAGAGCTGGGGTTCAACCCTCTCGGGAGCCTCACCGATGCAGCAGTCGTCACCACTGCCGTCGTCGCCGGAAGTAGCTGCGTATGGTTGTTGCCATCACATTCATCGAGAGCACCAACGCCAGCAGCACCAGCGCCGTTCCGTACTGGACTTGCAGCGGCATGCCCGGCACCTGGGTACTAATCACGTACAGATGATAAGGCAGGGCCATTGTCTGATCGAAGAGAGACTGGGGCAGACGCGGCAAGTAGAAAGCGGCTACGGTAAACAGGATGGGCGCCGTCTCGCCGGCTGCTCGCAGCAAGCCCAGGATGACGCCAGTAATGATGCCAGGCAGTGCCTGCGGCAGCACGATGTAGCGGATACCCTGCCAACGAGTCCCCCCCAGGCTCGCGCTGACGGTACGGAACTCGGTCGGCACGGCACGCAGCGCCTCCTCGGCAGTACTGATAATGATGGGCAGTGTCATAATGGCCAGCGTCAGCGAACCAGCCAGGATGGATGTGCCGAATTGCAGGAAGAGCACAAACAACCCAAACCCAAACAGCCCATACACAACCGACGGGATGCCTGCCAGATTGATAATAGCCAGTCGGATCGCACGAGTGAGCCATGTATCGCGGGCGTATTCGGCCAGGTAGATGGCGCCTCCCACCCCCACTGGGATGGCCGCTAGCGCCGTGCCGAGCGTGAGCAGCAGCGTGCCAACGATGGCAGGGAAGATGCCTCCTGCCTTCATCCCGTCACGGGGCATAGCGCTGAGAAACTCCCACTGAATAGCGCCAACGCCTCGCACCACAACAGTGCCGATGACGAGCAGAATAGGAACCACCACTACCAGGGCGGCCAAGCTCAAGAGGACAAAGCCAAGGCGTTGCACCACGTGGCGATTCATCAACGCAGTCCTCCCCGCCGCCGTTTCTTCAAGATTGCTGAGGCGGCTGCCAGGTTGATGATGAAGGTCAACAGAAAAAGGATGACTCCGATGCCGAAGAGAGCGTGGTAGTGGGTGCTCCCTTGGGCCACCTCGCCCATCTCAGCAGCGATGGTGGCTGTCATGGTGCGTACAGGTCGGAAGAGGGAGTCCAGGCTGAGGGGCATTCGGGCGGCGTTGCCCGTGACCATCATCACCGCCATCGTTTCACCGATCGCGCGTCCCATGCCCAGCATCAGCGCGGTGACAATGCCCGAGCGGGCGGCTGGCACCACTACCCGCCAGATGGTCTGCCATTGGGTAGCCCCCATCGCCAGGCCGGCGTCGCGGTAGCTCTTGGGCACCGCGTCAAGAGCGTCTTCAGCCACGCTGATGATGGTGGGCAGCGCCATGTAGGCCAGGATGAGCGCACCAGTAAGGGCAGTCAGCCCGGTCGGTGCATCCAAGGTCTTGCGGAGGAGAGGGGCAACCAGCGTCATCCCCAAGAACCCTAGTACCACTGATGGAATGCCGGCCAGCACCTCAATCATCGGCTTCAGAATCTCGCGCGCCCAACCCGGCGCGACCTCACGCACGAAGACAGCGGTCGCCACCCCCAGCGGCAGAGAGATGGCGATAGCCGTCACCGTGGCCAACGCTGAGCCCAGGATCAGCGGCATTGTGCCGAACAGGTCAAAGGTGGGATACCAGCGCGTGCCGAATAGATTGCCCGGCGGCACCTCGAAAAAGGTGGGCAAGCCCTCCCGCAGCAGAAAGAAGAAAATAAGTAGCACAAAGCCAATGGCTGAGAAACCCAGCACTCGGATAAGTGCCTCGATGACAAATTCAGTCCAACCAATGTGTTGTGAGTTATTCATAGTCAGCGGATTCAGCAGATTTGGCGAACTCGATGAGTTCAGTCTTTGCTTGCTGGCGCCACGTTCTGAGTCGGGACTGGTACGCCGGCCCACGCTGAACTGCGCGGGGTGGCAGCATGCGTTTGTGTTCAAGGCTAGTTGTGCCAGAGTCAATCAAGAGAGCCACCTCACGGCCACTGGCGGCGAGCTAGGAGATGACTTGCTGCTGATGATGCGATGAAAGCAGCTCAACAGCGTTGAGTTCCACAATAACGCAATTCTTGACCAGAAAGTCCAAATAGAAGCTACCCAGTTTGACATCATCATAGAAAACCTGGATAGGCTTCTCCCGCTCGAATTCTATGCCTCGTCGCCTCAACGCGATAGCCCATGCTCTTTGGTAGAGTTCCTCGGGAAAGCCAGGCCCAAGACCCTTTTGCACGGCCATTCCTGCACCAATAATGCGATAGGGCAGATTGCCATACTCACGCTGGACTCGACTAGCAATACCGTTGCCTTGCACCAGTACCTCTCCTTTATCCCCTCAATCCCCCTAATCTGCTCAATCCGCTGACTAATGTGCTGACCCCAGCGGTACAAAGCCCAGCTCCGCCACCAGCGATTGCCCATCGCTCAGCACCCAAGCCACGTAGGCCTTTACCTGACCCGTCGGTTCGCCAGCCGTGTACATATAGAGCGGACGCGCGATAGGATACGAACTGTCGTTGACGGTCTCAACACAGGGCAATACGTAAGGGCTGCTGCCATCGCGGGCCACAGCCACCACCTTTTGGTCAGGTGTCACGTATCCCAGGCCGTCATAGCCGATAGCGTTGGGATTCTGGCGCACCTCGGCGCTGATGCCTTCGGATGAGGGCATCAAGAGCGTGTCGGGCGAGAAGAGCAGCTCGCTCTCCTTCTCTCCCAGTCGGATCACGTTTTCCAGGAAGTAGACGTACGTCCCCGAGTTCGATTCACGAGACAGTAGGACGATGGGGCGGTTCTCGCCACCTACCTGGCGCCAATTCGTGATTCGCCCCGTATAGATATCAGAGACTTGCTGCAAAGTGAGCCCATCCACCGGGTTGGATGGGTGGACGACGACAGCAATCGCGTCGCCGGCAACTACAAACTCCACCGGCGAAATGCCGTTGGCCTTGGCGGCACCAATCTCCTCTGGTTTCATCTCCCGTGATGCATTGGCGATATCCACGGTGCCATTGACCATAGCAGCGATGCCCGTGCCCGACCCTCCGCCGGTAACGGAGATGCCTACGTCGGGACACAGGCCCATGTACGCTTCGGCCCACGCCAGCGCCACATTAACCAGCGTGTCAGAACCCTTGTTTGTGATGGTTTGAGTTGCTCCGGAGGTCCCGTCGTGCGAAGCAGGCTGCCACAGGCCGCACCCAACCAGCAGCCAGGCCACGCCGAGCACCAGCAAGCTCAGTACCAGTCGTCGCGGCAGATAGGAGTCAGCGTCAAAGCCCCGGATCGAGTCCCCAATGGATGAGGGATTCACATTTCCTCACAGTACAAGAGTTTCCATGCTAATGTACACTATAAGCTGCTATTCGTCAAGAGAGCCAAGGGGCAAACTTGAGTTCATGAACAACCCCAACCTACCCTATGCAACCAAATAACAAAGCCCGGATTCTCTACAAGCCGAGAAGCCAGGCTTCTTGATCTCCGTTACAGACTCACAAGCTCAGCTTACTGAGCGATCGCAACTCCAGGTTACCTGATTCACGATCCAAGGAAACTCGCGCGACGTTCACTCCCGGCCCGAATGGGGATCCGACCCTTCGTCAGAGCCAGGCTTACAAAGCCGCATCGCCCTCCCGCAGCAGGTCACCCAGTTCCTGTGCCCCGACGTAGCCCACCACCTCGATTTCCTGTGTGGCAACGCCTTCCACCTGAGCTACTGCTTCCTTGATCGCCAGGCCAAGCGTCACCGCCAGGGGACAGAACGGCGAGGAGGGACGAAATGTGTAGCGCGCCACGCCACTGCCCTCGTCCACCTCCAGATCCTCAATGAGACGCATGCGCACCACATCCACACCCGTCTCAGGATCTATCACTGTGCGCAGCTTCGCTAACACACGCTCTCGCAGTGTCCCGCCGCTCATCATTCCCACAACAGCCCCCTGATCCTCTGCCAGGTAAGCCGCAGTTCGCTGCTTACTGCACCATTGGTATGAACAGTCACCGGCTGGCCGTGCACCATGGCCTCAGTTACCACGATGTCGAAAGGAACGTGGCCTACCACTGTGACACCACGCGAAGCACAGAAAGCCTCGATCTCCTGCGCCTGTCTTGTGTTGAGATCCGCCTTATTGATTAGCACCAAAGCGGGCACGCCAAAATGCTCCGTCGTGCCTAGTATGCGCTCCAGGTCGTGCACGCCGGAGACCGTCGGTTCCACCACCAACAGCGCCACGTCTGCCCCCGCACTGGCTGAAATGACAGGGCAGCCAATGCCAGGTGGCCCGTCCACAATCAGCAAGCGTGCACTTGTATCAAGTGCCAAGAGCCGCGCTTGCTGCTTGACCAGCGTCACCAGCTTGCCCGAGTTCTCCTGTCCGGCGAATAGGTGCGCGTGGAACAACGGACCAAAGCGCGTCCTGGAGCGGTACCACTGGCCTGCCTGCTGCTCCTCCATGCGTATGGCATCTGCCGGACACCGGTAGAAGCAGGAGGCACAACCTTCGCATGCCGACGTATCTACGGCATAGCTCTCATCGCCGGGGATTACAGCATCAAAACGACAGACCTCGGCACACCTGTCGCAGGCAGTGCACGCCTGCGCATCAACAATAGCCACCTGGCCGCCCATGAATACGTGTTCTTCCAACCTCGTCGGGGCCAGGACCAGCTCTAGATTAGCCGCATCCACGTCAGCGTCGGCCATGACTGTCGCAGCTTCCTGTGAAGCCAGATGAGCCAACGCTGCTGCCACACTGGTCTTGCCCGTGCCGCCCTTACCGCTGAGGATCACCAGTTGCTTCATCGGCCTGCTGCCTCCATGATGCGCCGGTAAAGGTCAACGAAGCGCTGGCGATATTCGGGCAGCACCTCCACCATGGGCCGGCCTTCGGCGTAAGCTTCGGCAATGCGCCTGTCCATCGGGATGCGCATCAGAACGCGTAGGCCCTCAGACTGGCAATACCTGTCAACGCCCTCGTCGCCTACGCCGTCCTGGTTGATCACTACAGCCACAGGCAACCCCAGCTCCTCACGCGCTACCTCCACCGCCAGTCGCAGGTCGTGCAGCCCGAAAGGCGTGGGCTCAGTGACCATCAACACCAAATCAGCGCCGCGCATGGTTTCCACCACGGGACAGGAAGTTCCAGGCGGCGCATCCAGAATTACCAGGCAGCGATGTGCATCATGCGGGATGGCACGCTGCTTCAACTGGCGGATGACAGGGACGGACATGGCTTCGCCAACGTTCAACACGCCCTGCGCAAAGCGCATTGGCCCCCTAGCGAGGCCCTGCTCGATGACCCCACTCACGCGCAGCTTCTCGTGAATTGCACCCTCCGGGCAGTTGAGCGTGCAGCTCCCGCAACCGTGGCATAGCTCCGCGAAGATGAGCACCTTACGCTGCACCACAGCGATAGCACTATACTGGCAAACCTCAGCGCAACGACCACAGTAAGTGCACTTGGCGAAATCAACCTCGGGGATCAACAGCCCGACTTCCTGACGACGTTCAATCGTTGGATGCAGAAAGAGCGCCCCATTGGGCGCTTCCACGTCACAGTCGAGGAAGATGACCTCCGCGTCGCTCTGGTTAGTCCTCTGGGATGAGACAGCAAGGGCCAGATTGACAGCCACGGTCGTTTTGCCTGTGCCGCCCTTGCCGCTCGCTACGGCGAGGATCATGCTGTTGGTTCTCCTGGAATATGTTTGTGGGGACTACTCACGTACCATCCTGGTGCCGCACTTGGCGCAGGTCAGCTCCACGCAAGGCTTCCCAACCACGTGTGACTGCTTATGCCCACACTGCGGACATACACAGTATCCGCCTGGCCCCGCGGCCTTTGCACCACCCATGCGCCCACGACCACCGCCCCGGCCAGCACCAGATTCACGACCACGTCCCATGTTGTTACCTCCTTCCCTCTAACCCCTACGGCACGAGCCTCCATCGGAACAGGGAGGCCGTTCGCAGCGTTCCTCACGGCCACAGCATGTGCGGCCTGCCTCCCGTTGGGTACCCATGCTCACCAGTGCAGGCGCCGAGACCTGCTTCTCCAGCAGCGTAGCACCACAACTTGGGCAGGCGACATCGTCCCCACTGCTACGTACCAAAACCTCAAACAGCGTACCGCAATTCTGGCAGCGAAACTCGTATATGGGCATCTGCACTCCTGTTATACCATACCAAGTTCAGCGTCCACGGCCTTGCCGCTCACGCCGTCTGCGACCCCCGGCGCCCTGCGCGGCGCCTGACAACGAGTCATCTGCCGTAGGCTGTGCACGTGAAGAAGTCGCTGCCTGCCTGCGGTCCCAGGCCTCCAGCAAGGAGACGGTCACCCGCGGGACAATCTCCCGGCCCACAAAGACCAGCGCCGCGGCCACGCTGGATAACCACGGCCTCCTCACAGAGCGGGTGACTACGCCCACTGGCCGCTGCACCACTAGCTGACGCTCCGGTAGAGTGACAACCTCGCCTTCAACCACGGGCAGCAGCTCTCCTACCGACTGAATCGCACCCTCTGGACACGCATCAACGCAGGCCTGGCACTCCTGGCATAAATCCATATTAATGACCGCTGTCTCGTCTACCAGTCGTATCGAGTCAGTGGGACAAGCCTCCAGGCATGCTCCGCAGCCCGTACAACGGTCGCTATCTACGCGCAGCAAAATGCTCACCTCCTACACACAAACGCAAAACCTCAGGCACGCCCCCCGCCCCGACGGCCACCACCTTGCGCGCCGCGAGGCCCCCACCCACTCATACCCGCATGGGTCTGCACATTCGCCTGCCCGACGGGCTTCAGGCCCCCCGCTTTGTAAGCCTCCACAACCTGCTTCACCGTGCCCTCGCCGACCAAGTAGAGAGGCACGTTGGCAGCACTCAACACATTATACGCATTTGGACCTACGTTGCCGCTTAGTACGGCCTCCACGCTACGCTCCACGACGAACTGCGCGGCCTGAATCCCCGCGCCCCCTGCAGCAGATAGAGCCGGATTGACGACGGCATCGAAGGCCATCGTTTCCGTATCCACGAAAACAAACGTGGGACAGCGCCCAAAGATTGGGCTCACCTGAGCATCAAGGTCATTTCCACTGGCTGTGACGACAATCTTCATCTTCCGCTTCCCTCATAAACGTATTTGCAGTGCAGCGGGCGAGCTGGCTGCGGTGCAGTAACTCCTCAGACAGCCCCTACCGTACCAATGGCAACAGCAGAGCACGCAGCAGCACGACACGAGAGGACCACGATTGGCCCGCTCCGACTCTGCTGTCAGCCCTCCTGTCCAAGCTCCCCGATGCGCTTGCTGATGCCATCGAGCTGCTCCTGTAGAGCCTTGGCCTGTCCCTTAAGCGCATTGACCTCTTGTTCCGCGGTCATGGGCGGCACACTCCCACCCCAGGCAGGTGCGTAGCCAAAACGCTCCCAGCCCGGGAGCCCTGTGGCATAGTACCAGTTGCGCCGACGCCAGCCTCTACCCCGGCCACCGCCAAAGCCCAGCCCAAAACCACGCCCAGGCATTGGATTCACGTAGCCGGGCGCATCATAGCCAGCGCAATACCCTGCTCGCCGGCCGGTCATGGGCCCCTGGCCCAGTGGACCTGTGCGATCTCCACCTGGCATATCTCTCACCGCCTCTCAGTCAGTGCTCATGTCAGCACAAAGGGCAATTCGCGATGCCAAGTTGCGCTGCTCGTAAATACTAAATGTATCTATATGCATTATGCACCTACATTATAAGCACAATCGCGGCATTTGTCAAATCGCGACAAGACACCCAAGGACATCCATCGCCCTGGCTACAAAACAGCGGGGCTCCAACCAGCCAATGGCTTGCTGAAACCCTGCTCTTTCTATCCTCGCCCTTCTGAGACAAAAGCAAGGACTATGCTGCCTACGCAGGCCTCTCCCAACGTGTGGACATTTTCCAGGAACTGGCTATGGCCATCTCCGCCGCATTGACCAATTGGTAGGCGATAGGTGAAGCGGTCAATCCAGGGTGAGTACCTGTCTGGAAAGTAGCGATGTCATCAGCGGTCATGCGCTGGTGGATACAGGCACTGATGCCATTGATCAACTCGCCAGCGCTTTTCGCCCCCGAGACCTGGCCGCCGAGGAGCACACGTGTCCCGGCCTCAAAGATCAGTTTCACTTTCAGCGGCGCCCCGCCTTCCATACTGCCAGGATGTCGGTTGACAGCCTCCGCCTCCCCAACGATGATACTGTAGCCCCTCTCTCTGGCCCCATGTTCTGTCAAACCAGCAGCGCTGAATGCAATATCGCCCAGTATGGTGGAATAAACGCCGATGACGCCCATATTCGCGCGTCGCGGCCCGAACAGGTTGGTGCCAGCGATGCGCGCCTCCATGGTAGCGATCGAGGCCAGCTTCAGAGGCGAGGGCTTGCCGTCAAAGAAGGATACCTTCTCTGCGCAGTCACCGCAGGCAAAGATGTCAGGATCACTGGTCTGCATGTAGCGGTTCACCTGCATACCCTTCGTGGGGCCAATCTCCAGGCCAGCCTTCTCCGCCAGCAAGGTGTTTGCCCTAGCGCCGATGCCCAGGATGACCATATCCACATCCACCTCCGCACCACTGGAGAGCTTGACTTTCTTGACTGCTTTGTCACCCAGGAAAGCCTCCACTCTTTCTCCAGTCAGGATCTCGATCTCAGCCGCCCTCAGAACATCCTCAGCCTTGATGCTGAACTCCTGATCGTAGGTCAACTGCAGACAATGACGCAGCATCTCCACGATCTTGACACTGATGTCTCGCGTCTTCTTGCATTCCTCGGCAAGCTCGACGCCGATGAAGCCACAGCCCACGATCAGTAGGCTTGAGGCTTTGTCCAGAGCTTGGAGCATCCTCTCAAGGTAAGGGATGTCTTTCCTGATGGCAAATATGTTCTCCTTGTTCAGACCAGGGATAGGTGGTGTTACTGGCACCGACCCGGTGCCAAGCACCAGCCTGCTGTAGCCGAATTCCCTACCTCCGGCAGTACTGACTGATTTCTTGTCACGATGTATGGCCGTGACCTCATCAACCACCAGGTCAATACCGTTCTTCTCCAACACGGCGTCTGGGATCAGATTCTTGGAACAACTGCCCAGAGTACCAAAGATATACGGTATGCCGCACGGTATCAGCACTTGCTCTTCTTTTCTGATCAATAGGACACTCTTCTCAGGATAGTGTCGGCGGCTGGTGATCGCCGCCACCAAACCTGCAGCACTACCACCAACCACTACTACCTCGGACTTTTCCATCACAATCGCTCCTTTCGCTGGCGATGATATGTCAGTACGTTTGCTAGCCTTGTACTATCTCCCTCTCAGCTACTTCTTCGCCTGAATGAGCTTGGCGACTTTCTGCAACAAATCATCTGGCTGCACAGGTTTTGTGATCCAGATATCCATAGGGATGTACTCATCTGTGGGGAACATGGCAGCGTGAGGGCTGCTGATAATGGACGAGATCATGATAATCGGGATCTCCTTCAGTTGGGGGTCCTTTTGCATTTCGTGGGCCACACCCACACCATCTAGGACACTAGCCATCATGATGTCCAACAAAACCAGGTCCATCTTGTCACCACGCATAATCCGCAGCGCTTCATCTCCATCCCTTGCACTGACGACTTGGTAGCCTTCTGACCTCAAGATAACGCTCATGACCTGCACAAAATCAGGATCATCGTCAGCAATCAGTATTCTGGCCACAGCATTCCTCCTTCGTGTTGTGCTATACAAATACTAGGGTCAAGACTTGGGACCGATGGGGAAAGGTGGAGAACGGCAACAGCCACCTCGGCAGTGAATAGCAGCCTTTTCTACAGTGAAGCAAGAAAACGCGCATTTGCACACGTGCTACTGCTCCTCTTCTATCTCTGAAGGGGAGATTCCCTGTCGGGTTCGTACCGGTCCAGGATTCAACCGGCAACTGCAAACACATTCTACTAATACGCGGCGTGTGAGTCAAACTGAGCATAGAGAAGAAGGTCAATGGACATCCAGACACCCGTGCTGCCCAGCACTCGGATCCATTGCGTATCGTAGCCGCCGTCATTCAAGGCATCGGCTTCCTGCGTGCTCGTACCGTTCTGCCGACAGGAGAACGCCTAAGAGTCAGAGCTGGGCTTTCGGCCGACTGTCACACGACGTTGACTTGAGCCCTGCGCGATCAGCGCAGCCACAGCCAAGGCAAAGCCAAAGCTGGCCGCCAGGAAGGGCACGCGCAAGCCCCAGGAGGCAGCCATAGCCCCGCCAAGCATGGGCCCAATAGCGTTAGCCAGCGATATCACACTGGTATCCAGGCCGAAAACTGCGCCCTGCCGCCCCTCCGGCGCGGACTGGGCCAACGCAGCGCTTAGTGATATCAGAATGCCCCCCATAGCCAACCCTGCCAATCCCTGCAAAAAGAGCAACTGCGCAACGTTACTCACCACAGACTGCAGCAAGTAACACACCATAGAGACGCCCATCAAGGCCATCAACACCTTGCGCAGCCCCAAACGCTCTCCGACGCGACTTACAACCACCGAACCTACTGCGCTGGCAGCCATATTGGCGCCGGTCACGAGCCCCACCAGTGAGGCCACCTTGGCCTGCACAGGCACCAGCATCTGTACGAAGAGGGGCAGCGTAGGCCTGACCGTGCGCAACGCTGAGCGCACAAGCAAACGCACGCCAAAGACGGAAAGGACACCACGTGAACGCAGCACCAGACGCAAGCCTTCTACAAGCGAACCCTTCTCCTTCCGCTCCGGGCCTGCAAGCACCTCGCGCACCGTCGTTGCCACCAGCACGCCGCCCACCGCCAGCAGCGCCCCCGTCATCAGAAAAGGAACACGGTAACCCCAGATATCGGCCACAAACCCGCCCAACACCGGGCCGAAAGAGGCTCCCAGATAGATGCCCACCTGCAGTGTGCCCAGTGCGAAAGCACGCCGATTCTCAGGCGTACCTGCAGCCACCAACGTGTAAGAAGCGGCGACAGTCCCGCTCACCGCCCCCTGCAGTATGCGCAGCATCAACAACTGGTGCACATTGGTCACAAAGCCCATCGCCCCCACGAGCAGCGCCCCGCCGAACATGGCTCGTTCTAGCATCAACTTGCGTCCCAGGCGGTCCGCGAGTGAGCCCCATACTGCCCCCATGATGCCCATGGTCAGTGCCTGCGCAGAAGTGAGTAAGCCTGACCACAACTCCACCTGCCCAGGAGCCGTAATACCCAACTCTTGCACGTAGTAGGGCAGAAAGGACAGCGCCGAGCTGAATCCCACCATAGCCAGAACTTCGGCCAACCAGACAGCGTGCAGATTGCGCCGCCAGTCGAATTGCGACGGATCAACTCGTTTGAGATTCCGGGTTTCGGGCTTGGTCATTGGCGCTAGCGCAGCACCTCTTGCAGTACGCGGCCATCCACGGTCTCGGCTGGTAACAGATCCAGCAGGTGCGCTGCCGTGGGTGCCACGTCCAGCAGGTGCACCGCTGGGAGCGTGACACCGGATTTGATGCCGCGGCCAGCAGCGATCAGGATAGCGTGCATCTCCGGCCAGGTAGAGTCATAGCCGTGCTGGCCATAGTAGGGAGCTGGCTCCACTACACGCGGGTTGCCGCGCCAGTCAGTGAGCGCGTAGCCCAGCTCTGCCTGGGCGAAGACGTCGCCCGAGTTGGGCGAATCCAAGCGCAGTGTGGATAATTCTTCCCGTCTTAGCACGCGGGCGAAGAGAGGCTCCCCATTGCCATTGATGGCGCTTTGCAAAGCGTCCACGATCTCGTCCTGCACTTGTGCATAATCCTCGGGCGACACAATGCCCGGCTGCTCACGGCCTTGGAGATTGATATACAGGTTGACCGCACCGCCCGAAGCAAACGCCACCGCTCTGCTGTGTGCCGTGTCCACAGGGAAACTGCTGCCCTCGCCATATTGCAGCAGACCAGCTTGTTGCAGTATGGTATTGACGTAGACCAACGAGTGAATGGGGGCCATGCCGTGGTCTGAGAGGACAAATATGACATCCTCATCGAGTCGCATCGTGCCCAGCAGCTCCCCCAGGCATTCATCGGCCAGGGCATAGGCATTCCGCACATACCGCGCATAGGCCTGGGCCTTCTCCTCGCTGTAGTCCGTCTGCCTCTCATCCACCATCAGAAACTGGTGCCCGCATTCGTCCGTTACGCCGAGCCAGGCGAAAGTCAGATCGGGCTGGTACGTGGCAAAGACGTAGGTTGCCACTTTGGCTATCCAGCGCGTCTGACACTCAGCCATCTCCCAGTAGTCCTGTGCCGTAATCCAACCGTGTTCGAGTGCGTAGTAGTCCGGCGATGGCGGAAAGAAACCGAATTCGGCGTTGATACTGCGCACCAGCTCAGATGGATGAGCCTGATTGTAGTTCAAGGCACTCTGGAATACTTCGATGCACTCTGGCGTGGCGCTGAGCAGCTTGAAGTAGGCGCCGCTCTGCAAACGGGGTCGCACAAGCAGAGGTGCCCACTCGCCGACGCGCAGAGCCGCGCTCTCGGCATCCACGCATTTCTCCCTGCAGAGGAAGAACGCATCGTAGTCGGACTGTTCATCGTCCGTGCTGTCCACGGCCAGCAGGTACAGATTGGTCACTAACGCATCATCTTTCCCCGTGATGCGCAGCGTCGCCTCCAGCAGCGGACTGTACGACGGAGGCACATCTTCCCAATCGGTGGCCTGTGTTGTCGTGACCACGTGCAATGCAGAATAGACCTCACGCTCCCCATAGGCAACAGTATAGTTCGCCAAGCGATCCCTGATAGCTGTAGTGGTACCAGGCCAGAATACGGTTGCCGTGGTCAGGCCGCTGCGCATTGCCATGCGCCACAGAGGCTCTACGCGCATCTCCGGCTCGTCGAAGCCACTGGTGTACCAGTAAAACGCGTTCTTGGAGAGATGGAACTTGTTGGACACCTGGCCGGTCTTATCGGGGTAAGCACCGGTGGCAATTGACACGTGCGCCGCAGCGGTCAAGGAAGGGTCAATGGTCTGCGCATACTCGACTCTAACGCCACGTTGGGCCAGCGAGGCCAGGTTAGGCATGGTACCATCGGCCAGGAAGCCGTCGACCCAGTCGTCACGTGCGCCATCCAGACATAAAATGAGCACGTGTGGCTCACCTGCTGGCACGCTCGTTGCAGTAGGCAGAGGCTGCGGAGACGGGCTGGGTGTCCCTCCACAGGCCGGCAGGCAGGCAAGCACAATGACACATAGAAACAGTGCAATTCTCTTAGTGATACGCAAGGATCTTCCCTCCTAATCGGCTTCACTCTACGGTAACAGGAACCCAGGCTGGTTGCTCGTCTCCTTGCAACGTGAATAGAACCAACCCTTGCGAAGTGCGAACCTTCGCAAGGGTTGGAGTTGCTATTCCGACGAAGCTGACGACGCTATTCGGCTAGAGCCGCGTTGGCCTCTGCCACCGCGTAGTCAAGTGCTTCTTGAGGCGTGCTCTGACCAGTAACCACAGCCGTGATTGCATCACCGATCAAGCCAGGAAGCCAAAGGCCTTCTTATACTGCGGATTCTCCTCGATGTAGGCCTGCATCTCGGCGCTCTCGACGGCCGACTTGCGGATGGGGAAGTAGTTGGCCACCTTCGCCCACCTCACAGTGTTCTCCTTCTGCGTGAACCAGCGGATGAACAGCCAGGACGCCAGTTGCTTCTCCGACGTGGTCTTGAACACGCAGATGCTGGGGCCGTAGATGTCCACGACGGGCTCTGCTGTGCTGTGCGGGAAAGGCGCAACGGACCACTCGAACCTGGGCTCGCCAGTAGCCTCGTCCGCGACAGCCTGGGCATAGTAGGGCAGTCCTGCCGTTGAGCCAAAGACCAACAGCGCCTTCTCGTTGGCAAAGTCAGTCTGGTCACCATAGCTCTCGGCGATCTGGTAGGCATACCCGCCGTCAATGAGCTCCTTGAGGAAGGTCAGAGTGTCAACGGCCTCGGGGCTATTGAAAACGGCCGTCTTGCCGTCCGGGGCGATGATATCGCCACCACGGGTCCAGACCCAGCCAGCGAAGGTAGAAGCACTCACGGACAGAGCATAACCAGACGTACCAGCCTCGGTGTCCGTCGCCGCCATGCACATCTCCTTGAACTCTTCCCAAGTCTCAGGCGGCTTCTCGTAGCCCAGTCTCATTAGCCAGTCGCTGTTGTAGTACATGACCTCCATGCTGCGGCTGGGCGGGAAGCTGGTCATCGCGCCGCCCAAAGCCGGGTTGCGGTCTGTCTCCAGGAAGGCCGGGAAGATGTCCTCTAGGTCGTCCTCGGTCAGGCCATACTTCTGGCTGGCGATATAGTCGTCCAGGGCCTCGATTTGGCCAGCCTCGGCGTATTCGGCCACTTGGTTGGCATAGGCGATGGACAAATCGGGCGGTGAACCTGCAGCGATAGCCGCCAGGATCTTCTCGCGGATGTCGCCATAGTAGCCGCCGTATTCCGGCTTGACAGTAATGCCCCACTCATTGGTGGAGTTGAACTCTTCAATCAGCTCCAGCAGCACTTCCTCGTGGATCTTCGTGGACACGTGCCAGTAAAGGACTTCCTGCCCGCCGGGATCAATCTGACTGATAGCGTCCAGCTCCGGAGTAGGTGTCGGTGGGATGGGCGTCGCCGTCGGCTTTGGCTTGGGCGTGGGTGTTGGCGTAGGAGTCGCCGCTGGTTTGCAAGCGCCTAACAGCATGCCAAACACCAGCGCCAGACTGAGCAAAGCCCAAACCTTATTCCTTTTCATCTTCTGTTTCCTCCTTTTATTTTGAGATACTTGTCATCAGAAAGGCCAAAGTTCTGTTACCCTTACAGATTCGCCAGATCACCTCCTTTCCTTTTCAGCCCTTCAGGCCCGTGGTAGAGATGCCCTCCATAAACTGCTTTTGCGCAAAAAAGTAGATAATGACGATGGGCAGGATAGTCACCGTGGCTGCAGCCATCATTTCCTGCGTGTCTGTGCCTGATTCGGTCAGGAAGTAGGTAAGGCCAACCTGAATGGGGCGCATTGACTCGCTCCTGGTTACAATCAACGGCCACTGCAAGGCGTTCCAACTGCCCAGGAAAGTATTAAGCCCCACAGTGATCAGCGCCGCTTTGCACAAAGGCAGTATGATCTGCGTCAGGTAGCGAAAGTGCCCGCAGCCATCCAGGACGGCCGCATCGTAAAGATCTTTGGGTATCGTGGAAAAGAACTGCCGCAGCAGGAAGATATTGAACACGCTGGCTATCCAGGGTATAGTCTGCGCCATGTACGTGTCCACCCACCCCAAACGTGTAATAGTCAAGAAATTGGGGATGAGCAGAATCTGCCCAGGGATCATCATGGTCGCCAGGAATATGGTGAAAACCAAATCCTTGCCACGGAAGTTCAGCCAGGAGAAAGCATACGCTGACAAAATGGAGGTAGCCAGCACGCCAGCAACCGTGCAGATAGAGACGATAAGGCTGTTGGCAAAGTAGCGCGCGAATGGAGCAGCATTCCAAGCTGCAACATAGTTGGAGAAGCGCAACGTGGCCGGCAGTACCACGCGCGTAGCTACTTCCCTATAGCTCTTTAGGGATGTTAGAATCATCCACCCAAAGGGCGCAACGGCAATGAGAGCGCCAACACTGAGCACAAAGTAGATGAGCATCCGTGTAAACATGTGACTCACTCTGGCTTTGCGAGAATCGGAAATGGTCATGTGCACCTCATCACTGGTAAAAGACTCGACCGCGACCGAAACGCTGCTGTAGTACGGTAAACAGCAGAATGATGATGAACAACACAAAGGCAATGGCTGACGCATAGCCAAAGCGGACTCGCGAGTAGAAGTGATCGAACATCAGAATCGCGGTTGTCGTCGTGGTGCGCAGCGGGCCACCCAATTGGCCTCCTGCAGCCCTGCTCATGACGTAGATATGGCTGAAAGCCCTGAAGGAGCCAATCATCGACATCAAGGTCAGGAAAAAGATCGTCGGTGAGAGCAGCGGTAGCGTGATGTGCCGAAACAGCGCCCAGCGTCCAGCGCCATCAATCTTCGCCGCGTCGTACAGCTCTCCAGGAATGTTGCCTAGCCCAGCCAGGAAGATCACTATATCCCAGCCCACGTAGAACCAGACAACAAACACCATGATGGCCACCAGCGCCTGGCTAGGCCCGGCTGCCCAGGAGGGAACATTCAGACCAAGAGCCTCGCCCAGGATCTGAAAAATACCGCGTGGTTCGAGCATCCACTTCTGCGGCGCCACGCCAATCGCTTCCAGTATCTGGTTCAAGGGACCGTGCCTTGGATTAAAGATCCACACCCACACTGCCGACGAAGCGACAGTCGAGGTGATGTAGGGCAGGAAGAAGATGGTGCGGTAGCTAGAAAGCCCACGCACTTTTTGGAACAACAGGTAAGCGAGAAGGAGAGAGATAGCCAGTGTGAGCGGCACCGTACCGACCACGTAGAAAACCGTGACTTTCAGCGAACTCCAAAAAGCAGGGTCGTGCAGCGCCTTGGAGTAGTTGGCCAAACCCAGGAATGACCCTTTCACAATCTTCCACTTGTGCAGACTTATGTAGAAAGCGTAAAGAACGGGTAGGAGATGAAAAGCGAGCAGGATCACTGTGGCTGGCGAAATGTAGAGGTAAGCAAGGAGGTTCTCTTTTAGACGACGCCCTCGCTGGCCGACAAAGAGACCACGGAGGGACTTGCGAGCCCTTGGTACAGCAATCTCTGGCATAACTCATCTCCTGACCTGTCAATGGGAGGCCGCTTAATTGTACAGCAAAACCAAGCATTGTCAACTTGGCGTTGTCAAGTGCGTTTCGATTTGACTTACCCTGCCACTCTCGCTAGAATATACTGCTGTTCGTCTACCAAAGAGACTCGGATGAGGCCAATCATGAGTAGTGCGTCGGGCAATCCTATAATCGTGCAGAGCGACAAGACCGTGCTGCTGGAGGTGGATAGCCCTCTCTACGAGGCTGCACGCGATCAACTCGCCCGTTTTGCTGAACTAGAGAAAAGCCCCGAGTACATCCACACCTATCGCATCACGCCGTTGTCACTGTGGAACGCGGCCGCAGCCGGTCTGAGCGCAGAGACTATCGTTGACGCTCTGGAAACGTACTGCAAGTATGCCCTGCCCGACAATGTGCGTGTGGACATCATTGA
>Ga0315543_1001914_pt1 | contig 21330 bp, 21 predicted proteins | sample SalMarSW160210MG_2_FD_203098 | JGI IMG/M metagenome (GOLD analysis project Ga0315543, IMG submission 203098) | Salt marsh sediment microbial communities from the Plum Island Ecosystem LTER, Massachusetts, United States - Salt Marsh Sediment SW1601-210 ...
CCACCCCAAGCTATCTTTTCCCACCCACCGCCCTCGTAGAATCTCTCGCTTAACCCGTAATTTGCCCCCACCTTTTCCCACCTCTAAAACGGGGAGTCTAAGAGGGGCGCTAGCCCCTCTTTACCTTAAAGGGTGGGCTTGGGCGGGATATAAATCTCATACCACTCTCCTTTGACCTCTCTACATACTCATTAAAAACGTGTTAATGTACACTAATACTTACCTGGAAAGGGGGACACAGGCCGTAAGGTAGATAACTATCTACACTTTCAAATATAATATCAGCCTGCTTATGTCCGTTGTGAAGCAGTATCAACTGCTTCATCCACATAGTTCATAGGTAATGTAATCATAGGTAAGGTGGCAACATATTACTGAGGAGGGATTGACGTTTGGCGCTGGTGGCTTATAATTTAAATAGAGTAACGTTAAATCGACTGAAAAAAGAAATTTTGCTCATGTCAAAAAGTGGAGAGGGGGGAGATTGCCATGAAGTTTTTATTTGGCGTATGCTTAATGATTGGCGGTCTGTGCGGAGCCATAATGGGTTTTCTCGGAAACGTGGTTGTAAACTCATCACTGGCTGCTATTGATGGAATGGAGATGTCTATAGGTCTCGCACTTTTTTCCATCGTCGTATTTATAACCGGCGTAGCCAATCTGTTTCCGTCCAATTAGATGCCTGAATGCAGAAACTGTATGAGGTCATCTTTCCCCGGTGTTATCGATGGCGGCTGGCCGGGTTGCGTTAATTCTAGGAAAAGGATTGCAGGTTCCTGCGGCCACCGGCGCTTATATACTAATGAACCCTTTCCCCGAAAATTTGGCTTCCTATTCTTATTAGATTGGCGCTTTCTTCCAGCGCAACCCGGTAAGAATTTGTCATTCCCATGGAGAGATATGTCATCTCAACGTGGGGCAGGTTGAGTTCTTTAATCCTGTCGAATACCTTTTTCGTCTCGACGAAGTAGGGGCGGGAATCCTCCGGATTACCAAACTGGGGCCCCATGGTCATCAGGCCCATCACCCGGATATTCGGCAGGGCGGATATTTCGGTAATCAGTTGTTCGGTATCTTCAGGGTATACGCCTGCCTTCTGTTTTTCCCGCCCGCTGTTTATCTCGATGAGTACCGGCATGGTCTTGCCGCTCTGGGCGCACCTTCTATCAATCTCCCTGGCGATTTCGATGGAATCAACCGTTTCTATCATGTCGAATAGCGCTACGGCTTTTTTGACCTTGTTCTTCTGGAGATGTCCGATAAAGTGCCATTCGACTTTATCCCCGACTACTTCATAAGCCTTTTCCGCCTCCTGGAGGTAATTCTCGCCGATGATTGTTATACCGGCTTCAATAGCTTCCAGGATTTCACGGGGTTCTCTTGATTTAGCGGCAGCTAACAGATGAACGCTGGCAGGTAGCTCGCTGAGTATTTGCTTTACATTTTGCTTAATCGTCACCGCTGATTTAACTCTGGTTATCTATTGGCTTTATTGTGATTCCTCTATCTGTTTCATTTGCTGTTCCAGTTGCTCTTCCTGCCATTCCCCGTAGGCGTCTGACCATTCTTGAAGGCCTTCTTGTAATCGCTTGTTATATTCTTCCTGCCGTTTCTGGTAGTCTTCCTGTATTTTCTGATAGGCTTCTAATTGCTGCTGGTAATATTCCTGCTCCTGCTTTTCTCGCGCGCTTTGGCCTCCGAATAAATCGCAAGCTGAGAGAACCGACATTGTTACCAGTAAAGTAGCCAGTAATAGAGCTTGCCAGATTTTCATAGTTGACCTCCTGTTATGCCGCCCTCATCACATACTATTTTACATTATTCAAGCAACTGGCTCAAAGTCTGCGGATGTATGTATGTTATCTTTATAGTAATAGTCTATTAGTCCTTGTTTCAAACGGAATTCAGATGTCTGGGGTATTATCTGGGAGTGCCCAAGCAATGTGAGGTTTTTTATAAAACATAATTCACAGGCCTCATATTCGCTCGCGTCTCGATGTGCACCTGTAAATCTGTATGTATCCTCGCGGGATGCTGGCGGGATACGGGTTACTCGCCTGATTACTTCTTGCCGGCCAGCTGCTTCTTCGGTTTTTTCTCCGGCTCTTTATCCTCTTCCTGAAGTGCCAGGGTAAAGGAGCGAAGTCTGGCGGCGTTGGTGAATTTTTTCTGCGCTGCCAGTTCTTCCTGTGCCGTAATTCGAATTACACGTACGTCAGCCAGCACTTTCTGTATCTCTTCGCTGGCCTGGCGAAGAAGCTCTTTGATATGTCTCTGGGTCGCCAGCCTGGCCTGAAGAATGAGCTGCTGTGCCTCGCTTCGTGCCTTCATCTCGGTCTGCTGAAGGTATCTCTGGGCGTCGACTCTCATTTTCCTGGCGATTTCAAGTTCGCGCTGGGCGCTGAGTCGTATTTGCTGGACTGCCTGCAATGTCGCTTTGAGATTAGCGAATTCATCGACGGCAGAGCCTTTAATTGCTGAACCCGCTGCTGGCCTCCCCGTCTGTGCTCCTGTGTTTTTATTAGGCGATTGCGTAGCGGGTGGGACTTTCTTAATATTGCCTTTATTCATAATTACGTTCTTCATGTTGTGGCTGATTGACTGCATCCTCCTTAATTAGCCAAAGGCACAGGTTACCTTATCTCTTCAAGAGGACTGAATTGAGGTAATAAATAAATATATTCTGATAAGATACTACATCTTGGGCAAATAAAGGCGGAGATGGGTATCACCTATTTTTCATAGGTGTAACCCCCCAAACTTTAAGCGCCTCGCAGGCATCTGGTTAGATTTTTTCCAGTTTTTCCGATATTGCGGGGAATTCCCGTACCAGCTGTTCGAGGGCGATTTCCTCTCCGGTAATGCGGAAAGCCCTCCTGGCCGCTGGCGTGGTGACGATAACGCTATCCGGCTGTATGTTGCCTTTAACAACAGCACTCCGCCTGCCGTACCGGCTTTCGATTTTTACCGTTGATACCGTGACTACGGTCGTTCCGGCGATGTTAACGGGACTGCTGATTGTTACTTCTTTCTTTTCCATCGGTTTGTGACCAGTATCCAGGCTACCTTTATTGTTTTAAGGGATAAGGCGAACTTCAGAAAAGGCGGTACCAGCCGGACAGGGTGCAATCTTACTGTGCCATATGAATGGCCCCTGAAGACGGCGTCGTCACCGAAATAAGGCTCGATTCTTATCTGGTGTACACGGGAAGAACCGATAAAGGCAGTGGCCGGGCCGATGATTGCAAACATAAGCCCGGTATCCGCGGGGTCGCCCAATCCTATATTGAAGTCAGCCACTATATCCCTGAATCTGAAACAGGAGAGTATGTCCTTAATAAATGTTTTGATATGTCTCAGCAGACCCCTGGTTCTGAGGACTCTATATACGACCCCGATATCTACCCACCGGCGTTTCCCCTTACCCGTGGGCGCCTTTCTTTTCTCGGCTGGCTTTTCCTTTTTCCCGGTGATGTCGCGGCTAACCAGACCGAAGAGCCATAATAGCCTCAGCCGGACCTTTGGCTTTCCGTCGAAGTCCGCGTGAAGGACCATGTCCAGCGGCACCCAGAGGATGAAGACGATGAGTATGGCCAGACCGGCCAGAACAGCGACAATCCACAACTGCCTCTAGCCTTCCTTTCTCTGTTCCCACCATTTCTGAATCAGGTTCGGTATCGTCTCTCCGAGCTTCTCTATGGCGCCGGCCAGGCTGCCCACGATTGGCTCAACCTTCACGCCGTCCTTGTTGACGATAACCACCGCCACCGGCTTTACATAGGCGCCGCCGCCGGTGCCGCCGGCGGAGCCCTCCCCCTTTTGTTTGGCCTCACCCTTGCCTGAGCCGCCGCCGGCACCGAAGCCGAAACCGGCGCTTATCAGGGGAATCAGGGTAGTATCCTGTATAATAAGCGGCTCCCCGACCACCGTCTTGGTGCTGAGCACCTTCTCTATTTCCCCGAGCGTTGTTTTTACCAGGCTCTCAACAATCTCCATACCTCTTTACCCCCTTTCTGTATTTTTATTCCGTTGATTACTAAGGTCTCGTGGTAAAACTGGACTCATAGTCGTTCTGGAGCGGCAGGCCGAAGCTTGAGAGCGCCCCCGAACCAATTGTAATAGTGTAATGGGTATCGGCATCTAGAGGTGATATCGGCTCAATCTGCAGAACCATATTGGCCTCAAACCAGCTGGTGTTATAATCAAAGTCGGGAAAAACGCTCAGCAGGGCTTCAACCGACCCCGTATCCATGGAGAGGTCGAAGACGATTTGGATGGGGTAGTTCGAGGGTATATTTCCCAGTCCCGACTCCGGCATTGTTCCCAGCACACCGGGTAAATTCCTTATCACGGGGGTAAAGCTAAACTGGTATTCCCCGTCGAGGGGCACGCCGTTGCCGGACACGACGCTGTCGTCTAGGTTGACCGTATAGCGTGTATCGGATTCCAGTGGTGCGTGCGACTGTATCACGGCGGTGGTATCACCTTCTATCCAGTAAATACTGTAGTCGAAAGCGGGGGTGATACTGATTGCCGATTCCACGGCGGCTGTTGACATTCTCTGGTCGAATGTAATAGTGATGGGTTGGCCAGCGCTATCGGCCAGTGCCCCGTCCTCGGGCGTTGTTGCGATAATGCTGGGTGCCGGACCCGCCTCATCGGTCTCGAAAAAGAACTCGTATTCCGTCCCGAGTGGTAAACCTTCCCATGACATGGCTAGGTCGATGATCGAGACGTAATATTGGGTATTTTCTTTCAGCGGTTCCAGCGGACGGATAAGGACTATGAAGTCCTCCTCCACTGCCGTCACCACCTCGTACGGGATCCTCGGGTGAATCCCTATAGCTGCGTCTATAAAGCCCATACTCATCGGCTGGTCGAAGACAATCATTATGGACTGGTCTAAAGAAACACCGGTCTGCCCCTTTTTCGGGTACACGCTGGAAACCCTGGGTGCGCTCCCCGGTTGACTCAGTAATAAGTTGGCTAGCCAGGCCTGTTTCTCCTCTTTCCTTATTCTCGGGCAGAACTGCTGGTAGACATCGCTGAATTGGAAATTGATGAGGTCTGACAGGTCTTCCCGGAAGTTAGGTGATGAGGGATTAATACCGTTTATAAGATTTCCTACGTATGTGTCCATTTTCTCTTTGAGCGTTCGCTCTTTCCACTCGTGTATCGACTCGACGATGAATTTATCATATTTATCCGATAGCTGGATGGCGCGCAGCTTCTCCAGTTCTTCCAGGAAGTTAGGGTCATCGGGGTCAAGTTCGTTGACGCGGTTCTCGACCCACTCGTTGAATTTCTGCTTCATCTGCTTCTCTTTATAATCGTGAGTCTCGGGCGTGGCGAATTTCTCGTATTTCTCACAGGCCTGTGCCCTTTGCATCCAGAAGAAGTACTTGAGGTTGTCGGGGTCGGTCGGGTCGATCTCGTCCACCCGGTTTCTCACCCATTCGTTGAGCTTCTCTCCCATCTGTTCCTCTTTATACTCTTTAGTATCATTCGTGGCCAGTTCGCCATATTTCGTGGTACGCTGGATTGCCTGCAGCTGAAACATGTCTTTCAGGGCCCCCTGCGCGGCCGGGTCAATCTCGTCCACCCGGTTTCTTACCCATTCGTTGAACTTCTCTCCCATCTGTTCTTCTTTGTATTCTTTCGTTGCGGGGTCGACATAATCATCATACTCGCCTGTCCTCTGCACCGTCTGCATCTCGAAGAAGTCCTTTATAGATTCCGGTTTGGACGGGTCGATGCCGTCTACCGTTTCTCTGGTCCATGAGTTGAACTTATTCTTAAGTTCATTATTGAGTTTTTTCGCCTCCGTCTCTGAAATAGTGCCTTCCCCCCTGGCTATATCGGCGTCCTTTATGCCGCCGAAGATATCGGCTAGTGAGGCTGGCACGGAGGTGTTAATGCCGGCAATCTGTCCGGCCAGGTTTGTATAGGCATTCGAAGGTTCGGGCGTAGGAGCGGGTGAAGGTTCCGGTGCTGGCTCGGGTGATGGTGTGGGAGCAGGAGTTGGAGATGGCTCCGGCGAGGGTTCAGGGGCCGGGATGGGAGTAGGTTCGGGTTCTGGTTCAGCTTTATCGTTACATCCGGGCATCACTATCAGTGTGACGAAAATTATAATTGATAGAAATAACGAGAGCCTCTTATGCATGGGTGGTTTCTCCTTTGTAAGATATTGGAATTTATTTGTATCTAAAAATAGATAAGGCTCTAAATGCTATAAGATAGTAGTAACATCACTGAAGAAAAAAGTCAACAGGGTATTGACAAACACGCTAAAATGATGTATGTTAGATATATATAACGTTAGAAATATATAACTCAAGGTGGCATGATGAAAACGAAGCGTTTTCTCTGGGTAGTGTTCGTTGTGGCGCTGGTGATTACCGTTTTACTGATTGCTCTGGAGCAGTACTACGTGGCGGTAGCTCTGGTAGTTGGCACGCTCATTATGAGGCACCGCGAAATATGGTCATTGATAAAGACGAGGAAGCTCCCTCCAGTTGATGAAAGGGTGAGGGAAAATACCGGCAAGGCCATACGGAACGGATTTATCTTTTTTGCCGTGGCTACAGCCGTCTTGCTGCTTCCCTTCAGCGTAATTCTGACCGAGGGTCCGGATACTGCGCATGTTTTAGGTGCTTTATTTTTAGCCGCCGGACTGGTATATCTACTGACCTATCTCTTCTTTGACAGGGCTGAGCCCAAGATGACGGAGGGTAGATTGAAAATGCTAAAGACATTCTTACTGCTGGTCGGGATATCGGTGGGCGTTTTTATCATCAGCGTCTTCCTGCATAACGCCCTGTATGGTCTGTTTGGTGTCGAGGAAGCGGTGTTCTTCATTATCGCCGTTATCGTTTCCCCTCTGGCACTGGCGGTAGGGCTGATCGGTAGCCTGGTAGTTTTTATCATGGGGCTGGCGGGCAGGTCCTCGTGATACTTATTTGTCGTCATTGGATGGCGGGATCGCACCTCGATAGTGGAGAGGTATCATTAACGTTATTCTCGCGGACTCCAGATAGAATATGATGAAAACCAGGATAAAAGAATTTCGCTACAGGTATAATTTGACTCAGGAAAAACTCGCCGAGATGGTGGGAGTCAGACGGGAGACTATCATCTTTCTGGAACAGGGTAAATATAACCCTTCCCTGCGGCTGGCTTACAGTGTTGCCAGGGCTCTGCATACTACTATAGAAGAACTGTTCATTTTCGATGACTGAATAACACTGTTCTTTGGAACAAACCCATAGTACTATTTTCCTTAAAAAAGTCACTTAAAACCATTGACCAAACGAAATAAATGGTTTACACTGGTAGTATGTTTCACCCTTTAACGGCTATGATGGATAAGGCGTTTGCCTTCCATGAGAACCACTGGCGCGGGCAATCAGCGAGCGCTATATGCCGGCTAAGGGTATTTCTGGATTAATCTGTAGCGTTTCGCTATTTTCTCTGTTAATTATTAGGTGTATAATAACATACACACCGATATGGTGGGAGGGGGATTAGAAATAGCCTTGCTCGGACTTGGAGAGGAGGCGGATGGAGGGAGAAATGACCGCTGATTTTAACACACTGCGTACGAGACTGGAGAGTGAACAAAAGAGACTGAATGAAGAATTTGAGCAACTGCAGAACAGTGCCTCCAGTGCTGATGAGCGCCGGGAGGGCAGTCCTTTCGGCAAGCGGGAGGAAGAGGCAACCGAAACTCTGGAACTGGAGAAACGGCTGGCTCTGGAGAACCGCATCAGACAGGAACTGGCTGGGATAGAGCACGCCCTGCATAAGTTTGAGGAAGGCACCTATGGCAAGTGTGATAATTGCGGTCAATCCATAGACCCGGAACGGTTAGAGGCGCTTCCACAGGCGAGCCTGTGCTTAAATTGCAAAGCGCAACAAGCAAAGAATGCAAGAGTTAAACCGCTCACCGGGTAAGTGGCGGGTTGTGGTCTTCGGCTGTATCCTCCTTCTCGTCGTCCTTGCCGACCAGCTAAGTAAGACCTGGATAAGGGCCAATCTGGTCAGAGGGGAATCACTTTTCGATGTAGGATTTTTCCGTATCATCCATATCCAGAATACCGGGGCTATATTCGGCGTATTCAAAGACCATACCCTGACTCTAGTCATCGTTGCTTTTACCGGCATTATTATCATCCTGGTTCTCGTCGCTATTATGTATAAGCACCTGCCTTTGCTCCATAGCATGTGGGTGCAGTCCGCTATCGTGCTGATTGCTAGCGGTATGATAGGTAACCAGATTGACCGTATTCGCCTGGGCTATGTAACCGATTTCCTTGACTTTAAAGTCTGGCCGGCTTTTAACGTTGCCGATTCCTCGGGAACTGTGGGCGCTGTCATTATTGCCTGCTGCATTATTTTCATGGCTGATAAGATTAAGTATCGGGAATGACCAAGGAATTCAGCTTTATATCTGATGCCTCAGGGATACGTCTTGATAAGTTCGTCGGAGAAACGTGCCCGGAGTTGTCACGCACCCATGCCCAGAAGCTCATTGCCGAAGGCTTTATAACCGTTAACGGGAAGGCAGCCAAAGCCAGCCTTAAGCTGAACAGTGGTGATAAGGTCGATATTACTATACCCCCCGAACCACCCAGCCCGCTTTCCCCTGAAGCGATACCGCTGCATATCGTTTATGAAGATAAAGATGTTCTGGTGGTGGATAAGCCTGCCGGCCTGACGGTACATCCGGCGCCGGGGCACCCGGGGCATACCCTGGTGAATGCCGTCCTGGCATATCTGCCGGAACTGGCCGAAAATGGCGATACCCTGCGACCTGGGATTGTGCACCGGCTGGACAAAGACACCTCGGGGTTGATGCTGGTAGCCAGGAACCGGGTGGCGCAGGCCAACCTGTCCGAGCAGTTCAGGTCGCATTCCGTGTCCAAGTCTTATCTGGTGCTGGTAAAGGGAAAACTGACGCCGGAGAACGGCGTTATTGAGGCGGACATCGGGCGCGACCCGCGGAACCGCCAGCGCATGGCCGTGGTCTCCCGCGGTAGGGAAGCGCGTACCGAATACAGAGTAATCAGGTACATCGGCAATTACAGCCTGCTGGAGATTAAACCGGAGACGGGGCGTACCCACCAGATCAGGGTGCACCTGGCGGCTATCGGCTTTCCGGTGGTCGGCGATGCCACCTATGGCGTTAAGTCCCCCCACCTCCCCCGCCAGTTCCTCCACGCCAGCCGCCTGGGCTTTAAGCTCCCCTCAACCGGCGAGTACGTGGAATTTGAGTCCCCGCTGCCGCCCGATTTAGAGCAGGCGCTTAGGGATATTGGGTAGTTTGCATTTGTCATTGCGAGGAACATAGCGACGAAGCAATCTCTATTTATCGCCATTTCAGTCTTTTTATTGCCATTTAAGTATTTTTACGTTGTCATTCCCGCGTAAGCGGGAATCCAGACCACCCCAACCCCTCGTTTCTTTATCTTTTCCCGCCCACCGCCCAGTATCATTTGCGTCTAATACCATACTTATAGTCCCCACCACACCCCGAATATAAGGGGGTTGGGCGTAACCTTCACGGGCTAAGCCGCGGGCGATGTGAGGGTGGGCTTGGGTGGGACAATACAACAGGCGACCGGGGCAGCGGGGCGTTTAAGAGGGGCGCCAGCCCCTCTTCCTTTTTCCTCCCCCTCCTTTCATAAAGGAGGGGGACCGAGGGGGAGGATTTAAACCCACAGGGGGTGAGGTATATTAAAATTCCTCACCGCCACCAAAATTTGCCTCTTTTCGTAAAAACGTGGGAAAATATTAATGTAATCAGTGGTGAAATAAGGAGACATAGATGCAGTATCGCAGGTTTGGCAAGCTCGACTGGCAGGTATCGGTACTTGGCTTCGGTGCCATGCGTTTGCCGGTAATCAATGAGGACATGGCCGGTATTAACGAGCCCGAGGCCATCCGCATGATTCGCTACGCTATCGATAACGGCGTTAACTATCTGGATACGGCCTACATGTACCACATGGGTAACAGCGAAAGCCTGGTCGGCAAGGCGCTTAAGGATGGCTATCGCGAAAAGGTAAAGTTGGCCACCAAGCTCCCCGCCCGCATGATTGAGTCGGCCGCCGACTTTGACCGCATTTTCAACGAGCAGCTTCAGCGACTGGATATGGACAGGGTTGATTTCTACCTCATGCATGGATTGGATAAAGATAGCTGGCATAAGGTACGGGACCTCGGGGTGCTTCGCTGGGCGGAAGGCCAGATGGCTCAGGGACGCATTGACCATCTGGCCTTCTCTTTTCACGACGAATATGAGGTCTTCAAGGAAATTGTGGATGCCTATGATAACTGGGTCTTCGCCCAGGTCCAGTATAACTATATGGACGTTAACGAGCAGGCGGGCCGCCGCGGCGTTGAGTATGCCGCTGGCAAGGGAATGGCTATCGTCGTTATGGAACCCCTCCGCGGAGGCAAGCTAAGCAAGGAGCCCCCGGAGCCGGTAGCAAATGTGCTTGCGGGCGTGCCCCGCCAGCTTGAAGCGGTCGAGTGGGCCTGGCGGTGGATTTGGAACCAGCCGGAAATTTCGGTAGCCCTCAGCGGCATGAGCACAATGGAGCAGGTTGTGGAAAACGTTGCCCTCGCCGACCGCTATGGCGTGGGGAATCTTTCCGCCGGGGAGCTGAAATTATACGATAAAATCCGTAAGGCATATAACCGCCTGAGTCCTGTCCCCTGTACTGGCTGCCGCTACTGTATGCCCTGCCCCAATAACGTGGAAGTCCCGCGCATCTTTCAGATGTATAACGACTCCGTTATGTACGACGATGAGAAGACCGGGCGCTTAATGTACAACGGCCCCTTCGTTTTCCAGCCGGACCAGCGTGCCGATAATTGCGTGGAGTGCGGCGAATGCCTGGAGAAATGCCCCCAGAAAATAGATATTCCGGACTGGCTCAAGAAAGCCCACGAGGCTCTCTACGTAGAAACGCCGTCCCCACCCGCGTAGCTGTCATTGCGAGTCCCGGAGGAATCGGGACGAAGCAATCCGCCCCTCTTTGACATCTTTTCCCACCCACCGCCCTCGTAGCATCTAAGGCTATCCCGCAGATATGCCCCGCACAACCCCATAGAGAGTCTTAGAGAGGCGAAGCCTCTCTTACATAACTTTCCCCCTCTCCTTCGTCCTGCCTCGCAAGGAAGAGGGGGACACAGGCGGTGAGGTTTAAAAAATTTTACCGGTACAGCCACTTTCTGAATACGTAACGGCTGAACCAGGGCATCAATGCCCACGTTAAAATGCCTACCAGCAGCACGACGGTCAAGATATTAAGCAGGTAAAAATTCGCCTCTTTGAAGATAATTTCTTCCACCGGTATGATAATTATCGATAGCAAATATACCGCGATGAACGTAACGATGGCCATTTTCCATCGCGGGGGTGTCTCCAGCTCAGGACATTCCGGGATAGAGAACCACGTTTCCAGGCCGGTCGCCTCCTGGCGACTCCTCCGGGAGAAAGCATCCGCCTCATGCGATAGTTTCTGGCGGATATAAGAGGTTTCCCACAGGTGCACGGATTTCTCATCTGCGAACCGGAGTACCAGGTGGTACAGTCCGGATTTACCCGGCGGCGGTATGAGCATCGTTACGCCTTTGTTGCCGGGGGCCTCTTTAGCCGCCTCCACCATCTGCCGCACCCATTCGTCGTAGTCCCGCTCATGTCCCGGAAACACGTTACGGCTCACCACCACCGTCACGCCTTTACCGCTCGGTATTATCCTGTCGTTCACCATGCGTTCACCTCCCGCGACTCCCTGGTTGGTCAATATATATTAATTATAAAGCCTGGGAGGCAAAAACGGAATCAGGGCACGATGCTCCCTCTCCCTTGATGGGAGAGGGTAGGGTGAGGGTGACATTCTACCCCCAGCAGGAGAATGTGAAGCAATCCGTCTATACCCATCCCCTTTACCCCCCTCCCTTTTATAGTGAGCTTATCGAACCTATTATAGCGAGTTTATCGAACCTATGGGAATTGATAAAGGGAAGGGCGAATATTTGTAAAGAGGGGCTTCGCCCCTCTTAGACGCCCCTTATATTATATTTCCAGGGACTTTTGTTCCCCTTCTTTTTTACTTATCTTCTGCGCTTTGGCAAAAGTGACGCTGGTCTGCGTCTGTAGGGGCATATCTATCGTTTTGCCGTGTAGTAGCTCTTCTATCGTCAGTATCTGTATCTTGGGGTAGTCTTTGTCCCAGATGGGTGAGTGGTAGTACCCCGCCGCCACCGCCTCCACCTGCATGTCTCTGGTGGGTGGTTCCAGCGTGATAAAAATCCCCATCGCCTCTTGGCTGGCTACGTCCTTTAGTTCCCGTATGTCTTTAACGTGTACGTGCCCGCTTTTTACTTGGACTGTGACCCGCTTGGGCTTGCTGGTGGGGTCGTCGATGAAGTGGATGACGCCGTCGATGCCTTTGTCCGCCCCTTTCTTTTTCTCGCCGACGGGGCGGGCTTTTACTTTGCTCAGCGCCCACCACTGGAACTGGTAGCGGTCTTCGGTGGCGAGGGCTTTGGCACTGGTCAGGTCGACTGGCTCGCCGATAACCTCGGCGTCGATGTTGAAGCTGTCCTTTAGGCGGTTGCGCATCAGGGCGATGGCTAGATGGGTGATATCTATTCCTATCCAATTTCGGTTGAGCTTCTGCGCCGCCACCACCGCCGTCCCGCACCCACAGAACGGGTCGAGGACTATATCTCCTTCGTTAGAACTGGCTTTGATTATGCGTTCTAACAAGGAAATCGATTTTTGCGTATCGTAACCCAGACGTTCGCTACCTAAAGGGTGATAAATGTCATGCCATATATCCTGTAGTGGCATCCCAGGCATCTCATCGAGATAATACTTTAAGCGTGGCATTCCACTACTGGTATAGTAAAGTCTTCCTTGTCGTTCAAATTCTTCCATATTTTTCTTACTATAAGCCCAATAACGGCCATGATAAGGAAATTTACCTTTCCATTCATAAAGAGTATCACCACCCGGTTTTCTTGCCGTTAGGTCTACTGCTTGAAATCTTCTACCAGTGTCAGGTTCTACATTTCTATAGAAAGTCTCAACATATTCAGCATCATAGGCACTATATTGTGGGTTGAATATATATTTTTTCCCTTTTGAATATCGGAAAATAACATCATGTATTCTTCCGAAATGTCGTGCACCTTGTTTAATATCCCCATGTGCTGTTGTACGTTTCCACACAATTTCATTTACATAGTTAGTCGGCCCGAATATCTGGTCCAGCACCAGCTTCAGGTAGTGGCTGGCGGTCGGGTCGCAGTGCAGGTATAGCGAGCCGCTGGGCTTCAACACCCTGTGCAGCTCTATCAGTCTGGCCGTCATCATCACCAGGTACGCCATCACGTCGTTGTTCCCCAGCGCCTGGTGCAGCGCCCCGATGAGGTCTCTCACTTTAACCGGCCCGTTCGTCACTATGTCCTGGTAGGTGTCCTGCGCGCTCTGCGTCCAGTGCCAGCTGTCGGTAAACGCCTGTATCTGCGCCTCGCTCTCCACCCCTCCGTTCTCCTTAAAAAGGATGTTGTAGTCCTTCTTGCTGTTGAACGGCGGGTCTAAATATATCAGGTCTATGCACTCGTCGGGAAAGTACTCGCGGTTGCGCAGGATTTCCAGGTTATCCCCGAAATAAAGAACGTTCGTCTTCATCATCCACCGCCCTTTGTTATTTTGCTGTCATTATACACCATTCGGTCATTATCCAAAATACATCCTCCTCCCCCTTTCGTAAAGGGGGATTAAGGGAGATTTAGTATCCCCGCCTTTCCCCCCCACCCTTGGGGATAAGAAAAGAGGGGCTTCGCCCCTCTTAGACGCCCCTTATATTATATTTCCAGAGAAGGTTGCTCCCCCTCTTTCCAAGCGGAGAGCTTCGCCAGCGCTGATTGACGAGGATTTTGCGGGCTACAGTACATAGTTCGCATGTCGAGGACTACTGCAGGGCTCCGAGATGGGGGTTGACAACCAGGTATCATAGATATATTATCTCATTTACAGAAGCGATGAGGGACAGGACTACCTCATTGAGAATTGAAATGGGAAATCACAATTAAGACGGTTTTTCCCAAAGAATTAAGAGTTCAATCAGCCTATGATTAGGCAGGTAAGAACAACAAAGGAGGGAGACTGAATCATGTGGAAAAAGAAAGAGGAGAAGAAAGAGGAGAAAGAGGAAGATTTGTTGAAGGCGTTGTGCGGAGATAATGCAAAATTATATGATTTTCTCTGTCATACTTTGTTATTAAATCCGTTAGAGGGCATATCCGAAAAGGGTCTCGATATCCTCACCGAGGAGGCGGAAAAAAGCGGGAACTATAGACCGGCAGTGGATAAGGCCATTTTCGAGGGCGCTCAAAACCCGGGGGAAAGGGAAAGATACATCAAAGTTATCCAAAACCTCGCGTTGAAGACCATACACGCGACGGAGCAAGAAAAAGAAAAGGTAGAGAAGGAAGGACTCACCGACCGGGCTGCTTCCCTTGGGAGAATAATTGAAGATCAGAAATTTATGAGCGAAAGAGCCGAAGACATATTAAACGTAGCTTCCAAGTTCTACAATGAGAAATTGATGGAACTGGGAGAGGACGAGAGAAGAAAAGCGAGAGGAGAAAAGAGAAGAGAAGCTGAAAGGGAAGAATGGAGAACAGGGGAGATGGAAAAGGCGGGGCGAGAAGCAAGAAAAAAAGAAGAAAGAAAGATGGGAAGAGAAGAGAGAAGGGAAGCTGAGAAACAAGATAAAAGAGAAGAGCTGGCAGCAGAGGAAAGGAAAGAAGCGAGAGGAGAAGAGAGAAGAGAAGCTGAAAGGGAAGAACAGAGAACAGGGGAGATGGAAAAAGCGGAGCGAGAAGCAAGAAAAAAAGAAAGAAGAGGGAATTAAATTTTAGTCCCAAACCCAAACGCAAACGCATTGAGTTCTCGGTGTCCAAGTTTCTCGTTCATCATAATACCAAACGCACAAATTTTTCAATTTGTTGCTGGTTGATTTAATATTAAGTATTAGTTAATGTTAGGCATTGAAAGGAGGCAAGCGGCCTCCGCCTTTCCCCCCTCTCCCGCCCCCGCACCATCTACGGCTTATCCCGCAGTTACTTAACCCCATTCCCCCCTTGGTGGGATAAAGGAGGCAGCGTATTTTTTGATTATTCACGGCACTGGCCATTTATAAATCAAAGCCCCAATCAGCAAGACTCCCATTGTAAAAAATTCCCCCTTCCTTTTTAAAGGAAGGGGGCTAGGGGGATGGATTAATATCGCGGGAATACAGCCAATATAGTCTCCCCCTTTCGTAAAGGGGGACTAAGGGGGATTTATTCGCCTTTACTCATCACCCTCGCTGGACGGTAAAGGAGGTGGCGTATTTTTTGATTATACACGGCACTGGCCATTTATAAATAAAAGCCCCAATCAGCAAGATACCCATTGTAAAAAATGCCCCCTTCCTTTAAAAAGGAAGGGGGCTAGGGGGATGGATTAATATCACGGGAATCACCAAGACGCAGCAATCCCCCTTTCGTAAAGGGGGACTAAGCGGGATTTACTCGCCTTTACCCATCACCCTCGCTGGTCGGTAAAGGAGGCGGCGTCTTATTTGATTATACACGGCACTGGCCATTTATAAACAAAAGCCCCAATCAGCAAGACTCCCTTTGTAAATGTCCCCCCTTCCTTTTTAAAGGAAGGGGGCCAGGGGGATGGATTAATAGCAAGGATTGGCGGGTCGGTCCCTTGCATAAAAACTGTATAGCACGTCCCGGACGCCTCACAGCCTGTCATTGACAGCCACTAAATCTATGGTATACCCTTATCAACAACTATATTAAATCAGGGAGGTATAACCGGATGGAAAATAAATCATTCCTCGGTTCCTTATTCGACTTCTCATTTAGCAGTTTTATAACGCCGAAGATTATTAAAATTCTATTCGTAATCGGTCTTATATTGATTGCTATAATCACGCTCATTTTTATAATAATGGCTTTTATAAGTCATATTGGCTTCGGTATAGTGGTACTCATACTCTCACCGATAATATTTTTACTCTACACGCTGGCGGTACGAATATATCTGGAACTCCTGATAGTCATCTTCCGGATACAAGGCGACATCGCCGAGATTGCCCATCGCCCTAAAGAGTAACTCTCAACGATAATTGCCAGTCCACGCTTTTAGATTTGTAGAAGCTAATTTGACGGATATAGTCAATTGAATAGCATGAGGGTATCATCTATCAAAAGAAGTGATGCCTGCGGATAGACATAGTGTCTGTACCTTGGTATATTAAGCTCCCACCCCGGAAACCCCACTTAACATAACTCTAAAAACAATTCAAAGCTACCCACGCACGAATTGTTTCCCCTTGGATGACTTCCCCCCTTATAGATTCTTTTCGCCCCGGATGCTACAATGGTGGAGTATCGTTCGTAAGGAAGGATTGCCATGCCCCAGCCTGTAAGAGTCCGCTTCGCCCCCAGCCCCACCGGCTATCCCCATGTCGGCAATATCCGCACGGCCATGTTCAACTGGCTTATGGCCCGGCACACGGGCGGCAGGCTCATCCTCCGCGTTGAGGATACGGACGTCGCCCGCAGGGTCGAGGGTGCCGTGGAGGCTATCATGGACGGCCTCAGGTGGCTGGGACTGGACTGGGACGAGGGGCCGGACGTGGGAGGCGATTACGGGCCTTACTACCAGTCGCAGCGTGTGGAACTATATCAACAGGCCGCCGGGCGACTCGTGGCGCAGGGAGACGCCTACTATTGCTACTGCTCCTCCGAGCGTCTTGAGCAGATGCGGGCGGAACAGGTCAGGCGCAAACAGCCGACGGGCTATGACCGGCACTGCCGCGAGTTGAGTCCGCAGGAGCGGGCGCAGAAGGAAGCCGGGGGTATTAAGCCTGTGGTGCGCTTCAAAGTCCCGCTGGAAGGGCGGACGGGATTCAATGACCTTATCTGGGGCGACGTTGTCTTCGAGCACAGTACTATTGACGACTTCGTTATATTGAAGTCCGATGGCTACCCGACCTATCACCTGGCCAATGTCGTCGACGACCACGCCATGGAAATCAGCCATGTCATCCGCGCCGAGGAGTGGATATCAAGTACCCCGCGTCACCTTCTCCTGTATCGGGCGCTGGGATTGGAGCCGCCGTTGTATGTACACCACCCAATGATACTTGGCCCCGACCGCGCCAAGCTGAGCAAACGGCACGGCGCTGTGTCAATTCTCGATTACCGCAAGCAGGGTTACCTGCCGGAGACCATGTTCAACTTCCTCGCTTTAATCGGCTGGTCTCTGGATGACAGGACTGAGCTCATGTCGCGCCAGGAGCTTGTGGAAAACTTCTCGCTGGAGAGAATCGGCAGGACTGGGGCTATCTTCAATCGCGACAAGCTCGAATGGATGAACGGGGTGTATATACGGAAGTTGAGCTACGAAGATTTGTTACGGAAAATCATGCCGTTTTTAGAGAGCGGATTGCCCAAAGAGGTGAAGCGGCCTCTGGACAAGGACTATATCCGACAGATGGTACCGCTTATCCAGGAGCGGATAAATACTCTGGAAGAAGCGGCCATCTATGCTGACTTCTTCTTTATAGATACGCCGGAATATGAAGCTTCGATACTGGCAGGCAAGAAGATGACTCGGGAAGCCGTGTTAGCGGCATTGAAAGCCGCTGAAAAAGGACTATCCTTACTGGAGAGCTTTAACCATGATCTGTTGGAAGATACGCTTCGGCATCTTGCCGGGGATTTAGGGCTCAAGACGGGGCAGTTTTTCGGCCTGCTTCGGACAGCTACCACCGGTCGTAATGCCACCCCTCCACTCTTTGATACGATGGCAGTGCTGGGTAAAGAAAGATGTTTGAAGAGGATTAAGGTTGCGATAGCCAAGCTCAGCAATAACTGAGATTTATAAGGCAGAAAGGGGAATAATCAGGGGACTATATGACCACAGCCAATTCTAAATCTGCACATGATTTCATCCGGGACATTATCCATCAAGACCTCCGGACAAATAAGTACGGTGGCCGGGTACATACCCGGTTTCCACCAGAGCCTAACGGCTATCTACACATCGGACACGCTAAAGCCATTTATATCAATTTCAGTATCGCCAGTGAGTTCAACGGCCTCTGTAATTTACGGTTCGATGACACCAACCCCATCAAGGAAGAACAGGAGTATATCGACTCAATCATACGAGATATACGCTGGCTGGGATTTGACTGGGAAAACCGCCTGTACTATGCCTCGGACTACTTTGAGCAGATGTATGAATATGCTATGCAGCTTATCCAAGCTGGCAAAGCTTACGTCGATGAGCTAAGCGCGGAGGAAATCAGAGACTATCGTGGCACCTTAACTGAGCCGGGCAGACTGAGCCCCTATCGAAAGCGCCCAATAGAGGAAAACCTCGATTTATTTAGACGCATGAGGGCCGGTGAATTCGCGGATGGCTCACGTGTTCTGAGGGCGAAGATTGACATGGCCTCTCCCAACTTGAATATGCGTGACCCGGTTATGTATCGCATCCTGCACGTTGAGCACCCCCGCACGGCCGATAAATGGTGTATCTATCCGGTGTACGACTGGGCCCATGGCCTTGAGGACTCCATTGAGGGGATTACCCATTCCATCTGTACACTAGAATTTGAAGACCACCGCGTCCTGTATGACTGGTTTCTGGATGAGTTGGGCATCTATCATCCTCAACAGATTGAGTTTGCCAGACTCAATCTAACCTATACTGTAGTGAGCAAGCGCATGCTGCTAAAACTGGTACAGGAAGGGTTCGTGCGTGGATTTGACGACCCTCGCTTACCGACACTATCAGGTTTACGCAGACGTGGATATACACCGGAGGCTATCCAGAACTTCTGCCGGCGTACGGGAGTGGCCAAGGCCAATAGCACCATCGATGTTGCCTTTCTGGATCATTGCCTCCGGGAGGATTTAAATCAACGAGCCCAACGTGTTATGGGTGTACTACGTCCACTGCGCTTAGTAATTGACAACTACCCGGAAGGCCAAGTGGAAGAATTCGATGCGGTGAATAACCCCGAGGACCCCGCCGCAGGGACACGAAAGGTGCCTTTTTCGCGCGTTCTGTATATTGAACAGGAGGATTTTCGCGAAGACGCCCCCGAGAAATACTTCCGTCTGGTGCCGGGCCGTGAGGTGAGGCTAAGGTACGCATACTTTATTACTTGCGTGGGTGTATTAAAAGATAAACAGAGCGGAGAGGTGTTTGAGGTCCACTGCACTTATGATCCAGCCACGCGAGGGGGTAATTCACCGGATGGACGAAAGGTCAAATCAACGTTACACTGGGTTTCGGCCGAGCACGCGCTAGAAGCTGAAGTACGTTTGTACGATCAACTGTTCAACAAGGAAGACCCTACTATTGTGGAAGATGGTACTGATTTTAGGAATTATTTAAATCCGAATTCCCTTGAGATATTGACATCGTGTCGAGTTGAACCGTTTCTTGCCGGTGCCCCACCCGGGAGACTATACCAATTCGAAAGGCTGGGGTATTTTTGCGTTGACCCCGATTCGTCTCTGGAAAAATTGGTATTCAATCGGGTAGTATCGCTACGGGATACTTGGTCTAAGATACAAAAGCAGCAGAAATAATAATTTCCCCCTTTCTGTTATCTGAACGCGGACAAGCGGGCTTAACCCTTGATTTGGAAAAGGAGGCCGGAAACGTTGCCCGAGGCGGATTGGCGCCGCACTTGAGAAACTGCACAAATCATCCTCATAGCTGGAGGGGAATTCGGGTTTTATATCGGGTTACCGCGTCCCTGATTTAACTTACGAGAATGGCGTACTCGGTTGGGTAGCCATAATAATTTACATAGGGTTGGTGACTGGTGGAGAAGAAGTCTGAACAGGCAACGATGAAAGCTTGGCTGATTGTCCTGATAGCACTCCTGGATGATGTGGCCGTACTGGCGCTGGTCTTCTTAGTGCTGTGGTTTTTTAATGTGAAAATTCCCCTATCGGTTATGATAATCATCGGTCTCGTCGTCGGCAGTCTTATTTTTATCGTGCACCGGGCACTAGTGCCCAGTCTGCGCCAGAAGAAACTAACTGGGTCGGAAGGGATGATAGGTATGGTTGGTGAGGTGGTGGAATCACCTGGGCCGGGTCTCATCGTAAGAGTGAGCGGCGAGTACTGGCAGGCGGAATGCCCCGATGGCGATATAGCAACCGGTGAAGAGGTAGAAATCGTGGGAGTTAACAGGTTGAAACTTGAGGTTAAGCGCCGGGTATCATGAGAATAGTAGAGCCGGGATACATTGCTTTATATCATTCGGGGGAGCTGGAACGCCGTGTCGAGAGGCTTGAAGCACGATTGGCCGACTGTGATATCTGCCCGAGAGAATGTGGTGCCAAACGACTCAAGGGGAAGGTTGGTTCCTGTAATTCCGGCTACCTCCCGATTGTTTCATCGGTCTGCGCTCACCACGGCGAGGAGCCGGTGCTTTCGGGCAGTCGGGGGTCGGGGACGATATTCTTCGGCAACTGTAACATGCGGTGCGTCTACTGCCAGAACCACCAGATAAGCCAGGACCCGGAAATCCAGCAGCGCTATGAAGTAAGCACTCATGTGCTGGCGGAGCGTATGCTCTATCTCCAGGACGAGTTGAAGTGCCACAATATCAATCTGGTGACGCCGTCGCACTTCGTGCCCCAGATTGTACGTGCTGTTCTGGAAGCAGTGCCAATGGGACTTCGCCTGCCGCTGGTCTATAACACCAGCAGCTACGATTCCCTGAAGACTCTGCGGGAGCTCGACGGTATTATGAGTATTTACCTGGCCGATTTACGATATGCTTCGAACGAGATGGGAAGGAAGTACTCGCGGGTGCATCATTATGCGGATAGCTCCCGCGTGGCTATCAAAGAGATGTATCGGCAAGTAGGCAACCTTGAGGTGGATGAAAACGGCATCGCGCAAAGAGGACTGATTATACGGCATCTGATACTCCCCAACGGGATTGCCGGCAGCGAGGACTCGCTTAGATGGCTGGTCAGTGAAGTTTCCCCTGAGGTTGCGGTCAGCATCATGTCACAGTACCATCCGGCGCACCGGGCTTACAAGTGCAGAGAACTGAACAGGAAAATACTGCCCGAGGAGTATAATGAGGTGGTCATGCTGGTGGAAAGACTGGGTATTGTTAACGGCTGGTTGCAGGGAATGGAAGCCGCCGGTAATTATTTGCCCGATTTTTCGTACAAAAAACCGTTTCTGGACAAAATAGA
>Ga0315543_1001917_pt1 | contig 21310 bp, 30 predicted proteins | sample SalMarSW160210MG_2_FD_203098 | JGI IMG/M metagenome (GOLD analysis project Ga0315543, IMG submission 203098) | Salt marsh sediment microbial communities from the Plum Island Ecosystem LTER, Massachusetts, United States - Salt Marsh Sediment SW1601-210 ...
TCTAACATCTACGCCCTTTTCAATGTCAACGCGGTTAAGAAGAATCTTCTCTATGTATTCGCCTCCGAGATGAAAATTTGCACTTTCTGTTTCATTTTCGATTGTTTAGAATAACTTCTAGCCCCGGCCTTTGTAACTGGTTTCTATTGTCTCTTCTGGTCTCAACACAATGTGTTTTTTATCCTCTCCGTTGTTTTTCTGTTCCACTATCGAATCCATGCTGTTACGGACAGCCAGAATCGCATTAGTGATAGTGTCTGTCCTTACCACTATGCAGACAAATTTCTTAAGTAACCTCGGAAGATTGGGGCCAAATCTTCTGCCCACAAGAACATCCACGTTTTTCAGGACAGAAGATGTAGCCTTGGCTTTCTCTGGATCTCCATGTTTTATAGATTCATCCCCCTGGAACTTCACATTCTCTCTTCGTTCGACAAGCTCTTCTTTGCCATTTGAGAACCTGTAAACATAGAAATATTTCGCCATGCCTACATGATCATTGTTCAAGTTCTCACCATCATCCGTCCCAAAAGCTACCAAGAGTTCCATCATTTATTTCTCTTTTAACGGGTAATTCTTCTCACCCGCATATATCGGTACTTCAAGCTGGTTCTCTGGGGGCACTAGGGGGCAGGTGTAATTTTCGCTGTACACGCACCATGGATTGTATGCTTTATTAAAGTCGAGAATCCATTTCCCCTCGGCAGTCTGATCTCTATCAGGTTCAAGATCGAGATAGCGTCCCGCACCATATGTTTCCTTTCCAGAAGTTGCGTCTCGGAAAAGAATAAACAGCCTCTCTTCTGCAGGATCGTTTTTATAGGCCTGAATTGCTTGCTCTCTGTCGCCGACCTTGAACCGAAACTCACCCCATTGTAGGAAATCTCGCTCCTGACCCTTCGTGTAAGCCATCCTTACTGCCCCCTTTTCTTCATGCTCATGAAGTCCGAGTTCAAATCTATAAGTGGGATCGGGGGGGAAATAGGCAAGTCCTCCAAAGCGCGTGCGGTCTTTGGCAGGTATGGGTGATTGCCAGTGTTCAGCAAAGAATCTATCTTTCGCTTCACGCTCTTGTTCAAGGCCCTCTTTCCATTCCGAGATTTGCATGATAGATTCACCTCCTTCTTTCCGAGTGTTTTTACTTGAACTTGGCTAGTTTCTCCTCCATCCTCTTCCCATCGCTCTTCCGTCCCTTAGCCCTTTGCCTAAGCCTCTGCCCATTCCTCTGCCTGGTTCTGGACTGATTGGAGGGAATTCAGTTTTTCCATAGCCAGAGCCTGCGACGGTTTCTCCTTGAATATGTAGAATAGAAAAAACCCTCTCTGTTTTTTCGCTGCCACAATTGGGGCAATTCACTTGTTCATCCAGCTCTGAGAAACGACGAAAAACTTCAAACACCTTTCCACATTCTCTGCATTTATAATCATAGGTAGGCATAGGTCCTCCTTTTATTCAGGTTGTGAGCATAAATATATTCGCACTTTTCAAAATTATTGCCCATCTTCAGGTCATCCAAAGAGACGCTTTGCACCTGAAATTCCAATCCTTGAAGATATTGGACAAGTTCCTCAACCGACTGACCTAGTTGCTTCAAGAAATCGTGGTGGATCTCACAAAATATCTTGACTTTATTTTCCCAAAGGGTTTTTTTGGCTCCCTTGAGGACCAATAGCTCGCTCCCTTCACAGTCCATATTAATCAAATCTATTCTTTCTATCTTCTCCTCACTTAAGAATCTATCTATGCTTGTAGTGGAAACTTCAAACTTTTTAGCTCCTTCTTCAAAAACGATCCCACTGGAAAGCTCCTTTTGGGAAAAAGGGGCTCTCCCCACCTGGTCAGTCACTGCTAGTTCATAAACTTTTACATTTTCTAATCCGTTGGAAGATATATTTTCCTTCAGGATGTTAAAATACTCAGGAGTTGGTTCAAAAGAGTAAAGCTTGCCTCTCCTTCCTATTTTCCTTGCTACGGTCACGGTCGTGATGCCCACATTCGCGCCAATATCGATGACATTCATGCCTTCTTTGACAATTGATTCCAAGAATTTTACCTCTCCTCGTTCATGAGGATTATCTTTTAGAAAATTCTTGAAGCCAGGTGAATCATAAAGAAAAAGCTCTATTTCCATTCTTAAATACCTTAAGTCCGCTTGTTGCTTCTTACAACAGAAACACCTCCCGGCGTTAGATCAACCCTATTACCTTCTATTTGTATAAAATATGAACTCTTAAGGAAGTTAAGATGGAATCTTAGTGCAGGTCCCGTTATTCCTACTCTTTCAGAAATTTGGTCTGTTCCTAAAGCTCTTTCCTCTAAAACGTTTAGAATGCTTCTTCGAACGGGATTTTTTACGGCTTCGAGAGAACATGCACCTCCCGCAGAGCCTTTCCCTTCCACTAACTTGTTAACTAATTCTTGCATCCACTTCATTACTTCCTCATCGGTCATTTCTCTAGGGTCTCGTCGAGTAGAATCCATTTCAACCTTCTGCTCAATAAGCATTGTCTAGACACATCATTCTATCCATTTCTTTCTGTTACTCTACTTTGACTTCTGCCTTCTTTTTAGATTCCAGCATATCAGCAATTTCCTTGATACCCTCGACATCCATACTAAATTCGTTACCAGCTAAACCAGAGATAAATATCTCTTTACTTTCTGGAATAATAGCTACCACCTTCTCTCTATCTATTGAATTCAAGAGGAACTCTTTTGTTTCTTGGTCAGCAATCCGATTCAATATGTAATAGACAGGCTTATCAACTTGCCGGCCCAGTTCAGATATCTTCTTCGCTAGAAGGATCGATTCCTGAGAAGGATCGATAATAACAAGGAGTATATCCACGCCTGTCTCTATCCCTCTTCCGAAGTGCTCTATTCCAGCGTCGGTATCTGCAATCAAGAATTCTTCGTCCCCTAAATCGACGATTTCCAAAAACTTTGAAGAAAGAGCATTGATTGGACAGGCGCATCCTTCACCGAATTCGTATATTTTGCCCATTGATAAGAGTTGGATATTCCCTTTCTTGGCTAAATAATCTCCGGGCAAGTCATCTAATCTCCATTTATTTTTCATCTCCTTAGTTTTTTCAAATAGAAGTTTTTTGCCCCCAAAGTAGTTCATAAAATCGGCTGGTTTTTCCATTCCTAAACGGCTATGAAGACCAATGTTCGACTCATCGTTGTCAATCACCAATACCTTATTTTTCCTTGCTGCTATCTCTCTGGCCAAAAGAGCCACAACCGTGCTTTTTCCACAGCCCCCTTTACCACAGACTAATATTTTCATTCACTTTCCTCCGTTCATCAGTGTCCTTCCTCGAACCTCCGACGGTTAGAAAATCTGCTGCACGTTCCTCTCTTTTCATCTTCCGCGCCGACCTCCGCCAAAACCCCGGCCCATGCCACGACCGGGACCCATACCTCGGCCTCCGCCCATGCGCCGACCTCTACCTAGACCTTGGCCCATACCTCTTCCCATGCCTCTGCCTCCGCTCAATCTAGGCTGGTAAAGCCCAGGACTGGGGGCAAATTGCGCAATTGCTTGTTCAGGAACTCTGGCTCCTATAATTTCACACACTTTAGCAGCCACCTCCGGTCCACCACTAACACATCCATAACATGGTGCCTTTCCTTCGGCTACTGCCCTGGCAAATTCCCCACAGCTTCTGTATCCACATCGCTGATCATCTAATTTAGGCAAGACCTCATAGATTTTCCTTATCTTTTCTTTGATATCCTTTTTATCTACCATTGTTACTTCTCCTGGCTATGCTCAATTCATATCATTCGTATCGCTCTTAAAGGACATGCAGCCGAACAAGAGCCACAGCCTACACACATAGATGCATTATGCATGGGAAAGTCATAAGGTTGTTCTTGGAAGAATGCCCTATGTGGGCAAGCATGACCGGCAGCGCAAATGCCGTGGTCGCATCTCTCTGGGTGACACTTATTAAAATTTATTGATGGGACTGGCTTTATAAGCATTTTTCTGTTCTGTTCGCAAAAAGGGATGGCTTGAGTTCGTGGAGAGGCGTTACATCCGAGTTCCTCTCTTTTACTAAAGACATCAAACAGGCTTTCATGCTTCCTGCTTTATTTCATTTTCTCTAGTTTTGCCCCTTTTTATCCCCTTCCCTGTAATTCGATCGATAACTGGGATAACCTCTCATTTGCCTTTTCCATCTCTTGGGCTGCCTGCGATATACTATTGTAAATGGGCTCATCTTTTGCACTCTTGGCTTTCTCCATCCATTTCCTGAATTTCCCACTATCCAGTTTGTTATGCTCCACCCAGGAGTTTAAAAGCACTTCAAGCTTGCCCCTTTCATCACTTGGAAACCTTACGATAATCTCCTCGACTCTTGACCGGATCACCTGCTCAGGAACTGCGCCCAGGATTTCGTCGACTTGCTGGCCATCAACGAAATACTTCTGCATGGGTATGCTCATAATCTGATATTTCGTTGCTGCACGTTGATTTTCATCCACATTAATCATGCAGAATTTAAATCTGCCTTCATATTCCTCTGAGAGCTTCTCGTATATAGGTATAACCATCTTGCATGGGCCACACCAGGGAGCCCAGAAATCGACCTCTGTAGGAAGGTCTGAATTCAGGACCTCCTCCTCAAAATTTTGATCCGTGATGTCTATTATTTTACTCATGCTACCTCCTTCTGATTGATTATTAAGCTGTAACTATAGTAGAGACATATCGTGCTTTCCTGAAATTCAGGATTTTGCGCTTTTCAAGATTCTTGCCATCATGATTAAGCGTCTGGGAAATCTCCTTTTCCAAGCGAAAGTCTGCATTTTTTATCTCATCCTCGGTCCCTGGCTCTATCAGGTTTGGCCAGACTGAAATAGAGACAAAGGCGGCGGGTTTCATGATTCTGTAAATCTCACCCAGCAGTCTTCTTCTATCTTCTGCCTGCGGGAAATAGAAAGAATGAAAGACATCGAACAGGAGAACCACATCTACAGACTCATCAGCTAAGTCGATTTCTAGTTTCCCCGATGTCTCCATTCTTTTTATATTTTTCAAACCCGCTGACTCCGCTTTTTGCATCAGTTCATCCAGAGCTTCATTATCCTTATCCAAGGCGTACACTCTTCCTTGCTCATCGACTATTTTGCCAACCGCAATGGTATATGTTCCAGAGCCGCAGCCAAAATCCAGTACAGTGTGTCCTCTCTTAATCCCTATCTGCTGCAACATTTCAAGGGCTCGTGATTCTAGTTCCATTTCCAACCTCTTGAACATACTTAAAGGCGGACATGGCAGCAGTGACGCCATCTCCAACAGCAGCGGAGACCTGGCGAGGTGAGTTCCTGCGTATGTCTCCGGCAGCGAAGACGCCGGGAGCCGAGGTAGCCATCGTCTCATCAGTGATGATATATCCAGCATCATCAAGATCTACAATTTTGAAAAAGCTCCGGCTATTGGGCATGAGCCCTACGGCAACAAAGACACCAGCAACCTCCAAAATGGAGTGCTGCCCTGTTTTAACATTGCGTAGTTTGAGCCCGCTTAGCAATTTCTCTCCCAAGACCTCCTCTATCACTGCATCCCAGATAAACTCTAACTTGGGCTGGGCAAAGGCTCGTTGCTGGAGAACTTTTCCTGCCCGGAGCTGGTCTCGCCGATGTATTACATAGACCTTCTTGACATGCTGAGCCAATTCCAGGGCATCGGTGATGGCAGTATCACCTCCTCCGACTACTGCCACTTCCCGGTCGCGAAAGAGAAAGCCATCACAGGTGGCGCAGTAGGAAACGCCATGGCCTGAGAGCCTTTCCTCCCCAAGAACTCCCAGCTTACGATATTCCGAACCAGCAGCGACGATTATAGCTGCAGCTTCGAAGCTTCCCTCGGTGGTCGAGACGCTATAGGGTTGTCCTTGGGCAATGCCTGTAACCTCAGCAGTTACAACCTCTAGGCCATATTTGGTGGCCTGTTGGTGCATGAGCGAACCTAGCTCTAAGCCCGAGATGCCTTGGGGAAAACCGGGGTAGTTCTCCACCAGGGCAGCGTTCACTATTTGACCTCCAAATATGCCCCGTTCGACCAACAAGCTCTTAAGGCCTGCCCGCGAGGTGTAGAGACCGGCAGTAAGCCCGGCAGGACCGCCTCCTATGATGATTACTTCATATTTTGCCATTGGCTCTCTTCCTCCGTAGTTTAGGTAGATGCTGGGGTCGCGCCTGGATGCAACCTGTGCCACTTAGCAAGCAGTTCGTCTCGACTTTCTACATGCTCTGGATCAAGCACAGCGGCATCTACCGGGCACACTTCAACACACTTGGGTGATTCGAAATTGCCCACACACTCAGTACATTTGTCGGGGTCGATTACATAAATCTCCTCCCCCTCTGAGATTGCTTCATTCTGGCACTCTGGTTCACAGGCGCCACAACTGATGCACTCATCTGTAATTTTGTAAGCCATTTATTGACCTCCTTAATTTATTGTTATTTATGCTAAACCTTTCCAGTTCTCTTGCTCCATAGCCAAGAAAGCCAGACGCTCTTCCTGATTCATCTCCGCTATCCTGACTTCGATTTTCGCACCCAGTTTCATCACTGCCTGGTGCAGGCTGTTCACGAGATAGTCCTTGATTGAGACCGGAATAGCTAATAAAGGAAGCACGAGGGTAAGCGTGACCTCATCGTCCTTCAAAGCTATATCCTTGACCATTCCCAGCTCAACTAGCGTGCGATTGATTTCCGGGTGCATCACCTGTCCTATTGCTTGATGCACATCTTCCTCCGAAATATTCCTAGTCATTGTGCCTCCTCTGTTTGTGTTTGGAAGTAAATCCATCCGCTGGCTTGAATTGCCGCCTCGGAGTCTATCTACCTTTTGACACATGGTTACCTGATTACGGCGAGAATATCGCTTCTCGAGATGATTAAGTACTTTCTATCTTCGACTTCAATCTCATCGCCAGTAAATTTGGCGTAAACTACTGTATCCCCTACTTTAATTTTCTCAGCAAGCTCCTCATCTGTTCCAACCTCCACAACCTTACCCCTCCTTGGTTTCTCCTTGGCTGTGTCGGGAAGGATTATACCTGATTTACTTTTGCTTTCTGCAACTTCTTCCGGTTCAATTAAGACCCGGTCTTCAAATGGCTTGATCTGCATCCTAAGAGCCTCCTTTCTTATTTAATGCCCAGTAATTTATCGATTTTCGCCTTATCAAAACCGACAATGGGTCGGTTATTAATTAAAACGACAGGTACACCCATTATATTTCGGCGCTTGAGTTCTCTGGCTCCCTCGGGGTCTTTTTCCACATTCACCTCCCTGAATCTGAACCTTTTCTCTCTTAAATACTCCTTAACTCTGCTACACCAGGGGCACGAGGCTCCGGTGAGAATTATGATCCTTGGCTGACTAGAAGCAGGCATAGCTACCTCTCATTGTTCCATAGGCCCTCATTCGCGGATTATTGACTTTCCCTCCCGGCTTAGCTTTCTTCATTTTACCTGGTTGAAGCTTATCTTGCAGAATCCGTCATTTTGTCGCCCTAAGCAAGCGTAGGTAGCCCCTTAGGAAGAGTTCCTCTTGAAAGCTCGTAAATCCTTGGCTTGAGAGCATTCCTTTCAGGTCAAGCCTGAGAAATTCTGAAGCGAGCTCGCACTCCCCACGGATAAATGCCTGGCGAATGGGAAACCATAGCCTCTCCAGCTTAAATTCACTATAGTCAAAGATGCAAAAGTCGCCCTCAGGCTTCAGGGCTCGGTAAGCATTGCTGATAATCCCAGCCTTCTGAGTATCCTCAAAGCCGTGTAAGGCGAACGAAATGAATACCTTGTCGAACTCCTCCATGTATGTCAAAGGCATCTCAATTCGCTGCTCCTTAAACTCGACATTGGGATATGACTGGCAGCGTCTTCGAGACAAGCGCAGCATTTCCTTGCTGATGTCAAGCCCCAGGATACTGCCCTCAGGGCCTATCTTTTGGGCTATAAAGCAGTCGTTCCTGCCCGTCCCTGATCCAAGGTCCAGAATAGATTGTCCAAGCTGAACGTCCATCTTGTCAACAACCCTCTTAATCAGATGAGGGTAATACCCCAGCGAGATAACATCCATAAAAAGGTCATAGTAGCGGGCTTCCGTTGGACCAACCTCCACCTTCGACCTTAGCGGCGGCAAGATACACCTCTAGCCAAGCATCGCCAGAAACTCATCAGCGTACTTACCGTTCCTTGCGCCCTCAAATATCTCACCTTTCTTTACCATTTGCAACGCCAGGTACTCGCTGGCAGCCATCCCCGCAGAAGCTCCTTCTGAAGCGGAAGTGATAAGATGTCGATGGCCGGGAGTGATTTCACCGCAAGCGAATATCCCCTCCTTATTAGTTCTCATTTGACTATCGACCTTCATAAATTTGCCCTCCATCTCGATCCCCGCTTCCTGTGCCAGTTTAGTATTTGGCTCCGTTCCCACGCAGATTATCACCCAGTCGATTGCTATCCCCTTCTGTTCAGCAGTCTTATTGTTCACCACTACTGCTGCCTCGACCTTATTGTTACCTTTTATTTCCTTGACCTCGGTGTTGTACCAAATCTCGATGCCTTCCTTTTGCAATCTTTTAGTCATGGTAGGGTAAGCCCTCAGCGACTCTCTCCGATGAACCAGGATAACTTTACTAGCTTCGCTCTTGGCTACCAGTGCGCTTTTTGCTGTGCTATTCCCACCGCCTACCACCAGGACTTTTTTCTGAGAAAATTGGTGGTAATCTCGCTTGGCATAATAAGATATGCCCTTGCCGACAAACTTGTCCTCTCCGGGCACACCGAGCTTTTGCATGGTGCTCCCTGTAGCTAGGATGATGGCTTTAGCCTGATACTGGTTCGCCTCAGTGGTTACAAGCAAGTTCTTGGTATCAAGGCCTAGTGCTTTCTCTTGCCTCAACTCTGCCCCCACGCCAGCGGGGGGTGGTAAGGTCACTGCTTCCTCCATGTTTTTTATCAGCACTGCGCCATCGCCAGGTGGGAAACCTGGATAGTTACTCACAGTGTAAGCGATGGCGCCCTGTCCACCTGTCCAATTAGCCTCCAGAACCAGCGTGCTCCAACCATCGAGCTGGGTAAAGACCGCCGCTGATAATCCGGCGGGACCAGCCCCAACGATGATTACATCCCTTTCTTCCATGTTATGCCTCCTTTCGCTAATTGATGCATCATATATGCGCCCCAGTTAGAGCATCCGAATTGCTTTCAAAGGACAGGACTCAACACATATGGCGCAATCCTGACAGAACCCCGGAATGGGATAGGGCAAATCGTATGGCTCCTCTTGCTTCCACAACTTTGTGGGACATTCAAGAACGGCAGCACAGACTCCATTGTCGCATCTCTCCGGGTGGCACTTCTCATAATCCACCGCGATTTTCAATTTTGGTTGCAACATGTTTCATTCCTAGCTAGAGTAGTGCCTCCACCTTGGGTCGGATCATGCTTTCGGGAAGAGCGCCAAGACTGGAATCTATAAGCTGACCGTATCTGAAAAACAGCAATAGAGGGATGCTCATAACCTGATATTCCATAGCTGTCTGACGATTCTCATCTACATTGAGCTTGCAGAACTTGAATTTACCAGCGAATTCATTCGACAGCTTCTCAGTTATCGGGGAAATCAAATTGCACGGCCCACACCACGGGGCCCAAAAATCTACCACTACAGGTAAGTCGGATTTTAAGACCTCATCCTCGAAATTCTGATCCGTGATCTCTAGTACCATAACGCTCTTCTCCCTTTATAGCTCCTTACATTTATGGCAATGGCCTTCCAAATATAACTCAACCTTAGTCACAGAGAAGTTATTTTTGCGTTGCACCTCTGCTACCAATTTACGAATTAGAGGACTCTCAAACTCGATCACTTGCCCACAGGCTTCGCATACTAGATGCTGATGTTCTCCTAAGCGCTTCATCTCATAGTAGCAGCGTGCCTGCCCCAGATGCCTTTCGTTTATCAAACCTTGTTTCTCAAATACGCGAAGGTTGCGGTAAACTGTGGCAAGGCTGATGTTAGGATCCCTCTCGCTGGCTCGGCGGTACACTTCTTTGGCATCTAGATGCCTTCCAGCCTCTCGCATAATACTCAGGAGAAGTCTTCTCTGTGGTGTAACTGGCGTGGCTTTTACTCTCGCCTCCTGATTGTGATTGATTCTCATTCTCATTCAACAGTATGACAATTCCTTTTCACTTTGTCAAGGCGACGACCAGGCATTGTTTATCAACCTAAGTTTCCTTGAAATTGCACGTGATTTTATTCTATATTACTGAAACCGATGAAAGGAGCTCGAAGAGATGTCTGAGTCTAAAATTCGTGCCTTCGATTCTCTGGCCTGGGCTTACGACTCTTGGTTTGAGCAAGAAGGCAGGCTAATATTTGCCTTGGAGGTTGAAGCTCTGAAGCAAGTCTTACCTCTATTGCCCAAGCCATGGATTGAGATCGGGATAGGCACTGGCCGCTTTGCCCAAGCTTTAGGGATAGATATTGGCTTGGATCCGTCTAGCGGACTTTTGAAGATAGCCAGAAATAGGGGCGCAAGAGTGCTTCTGGGTCGAGGCGAAGAGGCACCGTTTAAGGATGGTTCTTTCGGGGCAATTTTCTTTATTGTTACCTTGTGCTTTGTTGATTCACCCGAGAGAATTTTGAGTGAAGCTGCCCGTCTCCTCAAAAGTCAGGGGAAAGTGGTATTGGGCTTGGTATTGAAGGAAAGTCCTTGGGGGCAACTTTATCAAAGGGAGAAAGAAACGGGCCATCGTTTTTACAGACATGCTACGTTCTATAGCTATGCCGAGGTTGAAATGCTTCTGATGCAAACTGGCTTCTCCATCGAGAAGGTTGCCTCGACATTGTTTCAGAACCCTGGTAAAGTAAATCACATTGAACTACCGCGACAGGGTTTCACTGCTGACGCTGGTTTCGCCGTGATATTGGCGGGTAAAACCACTGTCTAGGAGATAGCATAAAATGGCTGGCTCTATCATTTATGGACCAGTGCCATCCTGGCGGTTGGGAAGATCGCTGGGAATTGACCTTTTATCTCGTAAGGCTAAAACTTGCAATTTTAACTGCGTTTATTGTCAGCTAAGTGAAACTGTTAACCCTGTTACCCAGCGAGGGGAATTTGCATCCCTTGCCCAGCTAACTGAGGAATTAAAGGAAGTGAGGGGCATAGCTGCCGATTATGTCACTTTTTCCGGGACAGGAGAGCCTACTTTAGCTAGCAATCTAGGGCAGGCTATCGAAATAGCAAAATCAACTTTAAATCTCCCTGTAGCAGCCTTGACTAACTCTTCTTTAATGCCCAGAGAGGATGTGCGCCATGACCTTGCCAAGGCGGATGTAGTGGTAGCTACAGTAGACGCTCATACCCAGGAGTTATTTAGACAAATTAATAGACCTGTAACTGCACTTTTGCTCACTGATATACTTGAAGGCATTAAGCTCTTCCGAAGAGAGTTTGAAGGCAAGCTGTGTCTGGAGGTAATGTTCATAAAACTCAATAAGAATTTCGCTGGGGAAATAGCACAGGTAGTAAGGTTGCTTTCGCCCGACCAAGTACAACTTAATACCCCTTTGCGCCCTTGCGCTGTTAAGCCTCTAACACCATCACAAATGAGTTTTATAAAAGGTGAGTTTGTCAAACTTGGGGATGTAATCACAGTTTATGAAGCATCTAGGCCTGAAGTCACACCGCTGAACTTAAAAGAAACCTTGCGACGAAGACCAAAAGTCTAAATAAGTTATGTTAAAGGTAAACAAGGAACCCTGCTTGAGTTGTGAGCTATGTGGCTAATGATATAATTTGAAAAATTGATAGCTTAGTTAGTAAGGCTTGGGGGATGAGGAAAAGGCATAGCTAGGGGTTCTCTATTCCATTTTCCCATTTTGCTTAGAACTGGATTTCAATACCATCCATGGTTAATTCCTCATCTGTAACCGACTTTAATGGGATAGGAGCGTTTACATCCATTCCTGGCTCGTATTTGAAGATATCGGCAAGCTCCCTGTTCAGCATAAAGGTAAGCCGGGCAAGGGGAATTTCCATGGAGCAAGCGTCTTGACACTGGCCACAATTCACACAGGAATCCATGACATGGACAATCCTTATCATAGGGAACATGATATCGGGTGGAATTTCTCCGGGAGGTATCATTCCCCTGTCTGCCTCAAGGATGCAGTCTTTACAGTAGCATATAGGGCAAGCATCCCGACAACCATAGCACTTGATGCAGCGACTGAACTGCCCGAACCAATAGTTGAATTTCTCCTCAGTGCTCATGTCCCTAAGAAAGGCAAAATCCTTCTCCTGCCGTTTCCTGGCCCTGTTGATTTCTTCCTTGTCCTTTTTCTTCCGAGTTTCTATCGCTGCGCTATCGGGCTTTTCCACCTTGATATATCCCGCTTCAATGGCTTTTTCGATGAAATCAGCCCCCTTTTCAGAGCAGACCTCGACAAAAGTCGCCTTTTTGCCCTCTGTGCCCCATTTGCCACAGGCTATATCTGCCATAATGGGTATGTTGACGTCGCACCTGCGACAGTTCTCCCTTCTTCCATATCCCTTTTCCTCAAGCTCGTCCAAATCTTTCTCTTTTTCAGTGCCATCCTTCAGCGTGATAGTTAATTTGCCTTCTTCTATGTCTTCTCCCACGACATCAGCGAGATCCACCTCGAATATTTCACGGAACATCTGCTTTGCAGCCGCCGATGGGAGTGTGCCGGTGCAATTAAGACCAACAAGAATGAGATTCTCCATTTTGATCTGAGCCCTTTTAACCAGCTCGATAATGGCCCTGGCATCGCAGGGCTTGCAGACTACAGCTATTTTCATGTCGAAGGCGCCGTTCAGGTATTCCTTAAGAAATCGGGCAATATTAGGGGAAACGCAATGCAGCGACCCCGCTGTCTCTATCACTGCCTCCGGGTCAGTTATCAGCACAGGGATGCCATCATATCTATCGCCATCCCTGGCCTTTACCGCTAGCACGGCATCCACCATTTTGCTCTCCAGGGTAAATTTGAGGAGTGAGGTAACTGCACCGCCACATTCAGCCCTTTTTAAGATTTCATCATCAGAAGACTGAGCAAGATACATATCTCCTTTCATTACTTTACCTCCCTCGATGATCGCTCTTTAATTCTCCTCGGCTTTGGCACTTTTCAGAACTCTAGATGTGACTCATTTTCAGCCCCATTTCGGTTTATCGCTTCACCTTCATTCTGACAGCACAGACTTTGGTTTCAGCACATTTGGCACTGGGGTCTAAGGCTGATATTGTCAGCACATTGGCAAGGGATTCAGCAAAGTGGAAGGGGAGAAATAATAGTCCTGGCGGCACCGTATCAGTGAGTCTGGCTTCAATTTCAATTCTGCCTCGCCTTGTCTCCAGAGTAAGCATATCCTTGTCTTTTATCCCTGCCTTAGCGGCATCCTCGGGGTTCACCTCAACAAAACCGCGGCGAACCTCATCATTCAGCTTGGGCGTCCTGCGTGTCATAGTTCCGGTATGATAATGGAAAATGCTTCTCCCTGTGGTCAGAACATAGGGATACTCGTCGTCAGGTAATTCCGCTGGAGGCTTAAACTCCACAACCTGGAAATGCCCCAGACCATCAGGGGTGTTGAATTTCTGCAGAAACATAGTGGGGGTGCCGGGATGATCTTCTGAAGGGCATGGCCAGTGAATCCCTCCTATCGTCTTGCCCAGCCGTTCATAGGTTATACCTTTATATTGGGGAACACAGTTTCTTATCTCCTCAAATATCTCTTCGCTTGAAGAAAAATCAAATTTATCCTTGTAGCCCATTTTCTCCGCCAGGCTGCATATAATCCACCAGTCAGGCTTGGCCTCGCCAGGCGGGTCAACAACCTTGTTTACCTTCTGTACTCGTCTGTCTATCCAAGTATGAGTAGCCTGCCTCTCTACCCAGGTCGCTGCAGGCAATACTACATGCGCAAGCTTAGCTATCTCAGTGGGAAATATATCCTGAACCACTATGAAACTAGCCTTTTCTAAAGCCTTCTTTACGTTATTCACATCGGGCACTGCCAACGTCGGGTCTCCACCCACAATATAGAGGTAAGGGCATTTGTACAGCATGTCTATATAGGTAATCCCCGGCTTTGTAGGCAGGTTCTCTACTCCCCAAGCCTGTTCAAAAAACTTTGCTGTCTCTTCACCAACGCGCTTGAATCCAGGATAGAAAACACATAGACAACCCATATCGCCACTGCCCTCGCCATTTATCTGCCCTCTCATTGAGTTTATGCCACTCCCAGGCTTGCCAGCATGCCCGCAGAGAAGAGCTAGGTTAGCATGATTCCTGACATTGTCGGTGCCAACATAATGCTGCGACACACCTTGGTCATAAAGGATGCAACCCCTCTCTGCCTTGGCATAGGTGATTGCCGCCTCTCTAATCTTTTCCAGCGGCACCCCGGTAGTTTCCTCTGCCTGCTTCAAATCAATTTTGGAGAGAAAACTGCGCAGTTCATCAACCCCGGCAGTCCTTGCGGCAATGAACTCTTTGTTCTCGAGCCCTTCAGCTAGGATAATGCTCATCATGGCGTTTATCAGGGCAGCATCAGTGCCTGACCTTAATTGTAGGTGAATATCAGCCAGATGCCTTGCCGTGGCAGTCTTCCTGGGGTCAGTATAGATAACCTTAGCCCCCTTGGCTTTGGCTCGGAATACCCTTCGAGCTATCAAGGGGAAGGTCTCTTGAATATTAACGCCGGCGAGAAAGATGCAGTCGGCAAGCTCAATCTCAGGCTGAGAGGTCTGCATTGCCCCTGAGCCCATGGCGGGAATTAGGGCAGCCGCTGCAGGAGAATGGCACAGCCTGCCGCAATACTCCACATTATTGGTCCCCATTACCACTCGGGTAAACTTCTGCATCACATAGGCATCCTCATTGCTATTTCGACATGAAGCGATAAAGCCAAAACTCTCCGGGCTGGCTTCCTTCAGCTTGGAGGATACTAGGTCAAGAGCTTCATCCCAGGATGCCTCGTGAAGAGCGCCATTCTTCCTCACCAGTGGCATTTTCAGCCTGTCTTCGCTGTAGAGGAACTCGTAAGCATTCTTGCCTTTAGGGCAATTCGCCCCCTGGTTTACAGGGTGCTCTTTCCACGGCTCCTGTCCAATTATTTTGCCATCTTTGACTACGAGATATATTCCACATCCGCAGCTACAATAGGGACATATAGTGGGTACATATTCAATGCTCATTTTTGCCTCCTGTTAAGCGGACTGGGACCAAGATTTTTTATGGTTTGGGTAAAACTCTTAATCGTCTCAACCACCTTTAGTGCTTCAGATGCCCCAATCCATTCCAGCCTCAGCCTATCGCTATCAATGCCCACAGTCTTAAGGAAAGGCTTCAACCCCACCACCCTCCGCCTAGCATTCAGATTACCTTTTGTATAATGGCAATCCCCGGGATGACAGCCACAGACCAGAACACCATCAGCCCCAAGGGCAAAAGCCTTTAATATAAAGCGGTCGCTTACCCCACCGGAGCACATCACCCTTATTATCCTGATATTTGGAGGGCATTTGAGCCTGCTCACTCCGGCAAGGTCAGCGCCAGCATAAGAGCACCAATTACAAAAGAATGCCACTATCTTGGGCTCAAATTCGTCCATGCCGCCTCCTTGCTTTGTTCGATTTCTGTGGTATGTAGTCCGCCTATGGTAAAATAGAAAGCGAGGAAATTTAACACAAGAGGCGATTATACCCTAGAAGGGTATGGAATTGCAAGGATATAATGGTTGAAGAAACGATATCAAAAGAAGTTCTGTTGAACCGATTGAAAAGACTTGAGGGGCAAGTTCGGGGCGTTGAGAAGATGATCGAGGATGGGCGTGACTGTGAGAGCATTGTTACTCAATTGGGGGCAGTGCGCTCGGCAATTGAAGGTGTTGGGGCGCTTCTGCTTAGAAATTATATGAAGCTTTGCTTTGATAACAAAACACCCGAATGTTCTGATATTGAGTCTCTGGAGCGGGCTATTGCTATCTGGAGTCGGGTTCATATTGGGGATAAAACTTAGGGGATGAAAAGGGTGGCTATGAATCAGGTTAGCACTGTGGGAAATAGCAATAGTCGTTTCAAGGGGTCTTTTTCCCGGTAGCAATGGTTGAGTCTAAGGTTCGTGTTTTTAACTATTTGGACTCAGATTATGATGCCTGGTTTGAGGAAGAAGGACGATTGATATTTGCCTCATTAGCGGGGCTTAAGCAATCTAATGGAAGAACAACATAGCCTGGAATTGAAGCCCATTGGGATAATTCATTCTCCCTATAAGAATACGGGGGTAGCCCCTTATCAGGGCTATAAAAGTGAGGAGATTTCTCAGATAGAGGTATTTAGGGAATTCGAGGAAGGCTTAAAAGACATTGATGGGTTCTCTCATATTATCGTCATTTACTGGTTTCATAAGTCTCAGGGATATCATCTGTTGGCTAAGACACCCTGGGACGATATTTTACACGGTCTCTTCACTACCAGGTCACCGCATAGACCTTGTCCCCTGGGGTTGACTGTCGTGGAGCTGGTTGCCAGGGAAAAGAATATCTTAAAGGTGAAGGGGCTAGACGCCATAGACGGCACCCCTCTTTTAGATATCAAGCCCTATGTTCCTTCAATAGACGAAAAGCTGCCTATCAAATCTGGCTGGTTTGAAGGCAAGCTGGGAAAGGAAATAAGCTGACAGCAACCCACATCTCCATACTGCTAGCCGCAGGCGCAGGTGCTGGTTTTGCCAGCGGACTGCTGGGAGTTGGTGGCGGGTTCATCATGGTTCCCATCAGCCGCTGGCTTATCCTGGCTATGGGTATCTCTCAAGACATTGCCATAAAAATAGCCATCGGGACAAGTTTGCTGGTGATTTTTCCTACGGCCATAAGTGGCACCTGGAGACATAATAAGAAGAAGGCAATTCGCTGGAAAACCGCCTTAACCTTAGGCTCCTGTGCCCTGGTCGGGGCCGTGGTTGGAGCTACTCTGGCAGCTCATCTTCCTGGTGAAATACTGGAGATAGGCTTTGGAGGACTAGTTCTGGCCGTTGCTTTATGGATGGGTTTGGGATTAATGCCAAAGCTGAGAAGAGGGGATGAAGAGCCACGGGAGAATTTCAGGCTTGTGGCGACTTGCGGCTTCCCAATAGGCATGGTAAGCGGGTTGACCGGGCTTGGTGGCGGGGCATTGATAGTCCCTATGCTGGTATTAGCGTTAAATTTTCCCATGCACATTGCTGTGGGAACATCGGTGGCTTCAATAATATTTACCAGCCTGGGTGGTACTGCTGGTTATATCGTAAATGGACTCGGAGTATCTGGCCTGCTCCCTCATTCAATAGGCTATGTAAATTTGCCCATATGGCTATGCCTGGCAGCTACCAGCATACCCCTGGCTCCGCTTGGAGCCCGGGCAGCACATGCCCTGCCGGCGAAACCACTAAGGTATATCTTTATTGCTTTTATGGTCTACGCGGGCCTGGAGATGATTGGCGTATTTTAACCGGGCCCAGGGCTTTGAACCCTAAGAGGCACCCAAAAACCGATGACATGGGCGCACTTACTGGACTACCAGAGTATGCTACATATGGGTTTTAGAAGCTCGAACTGGGCAGAGTAAAGGCAGCCGAGGAGCAGTACCCCCAGAATTATCAGTATTGTGGCACCTACTGGCCTGGAATACTTCGCATATCGGTCTCCCAGGTTTGAAGTCAGAGCAAAAGCGGCTGTGCCGAAGATAATGAGGTCGTCAAGCATAAAAAATAAAACATACAGCAGGATGTAGCTATAATATTGGAAGGTGGTGAGACCAGCTAAGGATAGAACACGAGTGAAAACCGCCGGAACTGCCGCTGAACAGACGAATTCGACAGAATTTACCATAAAGGCCAGAGCTATAATTCCCGCTATCGTTCCCAGAGTTATGGGGGAAGATACAATCTTCTGTATTCTGGTCATCGTCTTTTTTCGGGATTCCTCGTCGGTAACTTCACAGACAATGGCGCCTTTTGTCTCTATCACTTCCCTTATTTGCAATATCCCTCCACCCAGAGCTACCAATCCAATCACAGTTGTCACTGGCTTGACGTAGCCGATGAACAGGAAAGCATTGAGCCACGCTGTCATGAACAGGAAATACAGGATACCTGAAGCTAAAACAAAAGAGCCGACAATCAGCCATATTCTTTTTCTATCTCTCAAGGTCGCTATTAGGGATATGAGGTAAACAAGTACCCACATAGCACAGGGGTTGAAGCCGTCCACAAGACCCAAAATTACAGCCAAAGTCGGAAGCGAATAATCCTCAAGTACAATTTCCCCTATGATGGGCAATACGATTTTATGTCCGGGTTCTTCACCTGCCGGCGGCGGGCAGTTCCCCGCTAGACATTGTTCCAAGGCTTCCTCAATCGCTCTGCCCGTTGTTTCCTCGGATTCCCAACCACCAAATACTTGATTCCCGAAGATTGTTATGGGAAAGTCTGGCTCGTCTTCTATCCCTAGCTCTGCAAGCTTCTCAGACAATAGGGCACTTCCTGCAGGTGTAGTGGCGTCGTGTTCAATAATTTGAATTGAAGGGTATGTATTGGCTAACTTTTCATTAAATGGCTCTTGTTTCTCACAGTGTGAACAGCCGGGAATATGGAAGAAATGGACCTCAAAACCTTCATCGGTACTTGACGTTCCCTGACTCGTGAATCCGATGACTATTCCTAGGATTATCAGGGATATAATCAAGTATCTCTTGAAGCGGTCCTGGAAGGTGTTTTTCAGAAAATCGGTCACCCTGTTGGACATCGACAAATGCCACCTCAAAATAGCCTCCCCTGTTCAGGATTTTTCATATGAATTGCACATGGAGTGCAGGTCGCCACTTGGAAAACTATGCCCTTAGCTGGAATCGCTATTTATCTCCTGATTTTATCCAAAAGTACATGATGAACAAGTCACCACCTCGAAAAATATGCTCTTCCTGACCCAATTACCTAAGCTATCAAACACTTTTACCGTGACCGTAACGTCACCGGCCGTATCCGGGGCAGTCCAGGTAATCATAGAGCCCTCCCCTGAAATCTCGCCACCATCGCATGACCATTCGTAAACCAGTTCGCCGCTCGTGTTTGAAGAAGCAATGCACTCAATATAGTAATCGTATGTTTTCGCGACCTTGTACCCAATAGGGGCTTCTTTCAAATACTTGTGCTCGGCAGTAACAATCAGGTCTTCAACAATTGGCGGAGGACCATTTGACGCGATGAGCTCTATCGATCCTGTGGCGTTCTTACCCTGGCCATCATCAACCACAACTGTGATGTCATACATACCAACTTCTTCAGGAGCAGTCCAGATAACTTCAGGCCCCGTGCCAGTAATATTACCTCCGGTGGTTGACCACTCATAGCTTAGCTCGTCGTCATCAAAGTCTGAAGCATTACACGTCACCTGGAGACTATCCAAAGGAGCGGTCCATCCGGGTGCCTCGGCTTCCAGGCTCGTGATAACTGGCTGCCAGTTGCCCGTGCAAGATGAGGCCAGGAGCAGCACTGCTGCCGCTACAATTAACATAATTGCCAGGCATCTTTTTTTGTTCATCAGTTTCTCACCCTGGAGCCTCTTGCGTTAAAGCCTACATTCAGGGCATCACATATATTACCACTCTTATAAGGGTGATGGAACCTACCGGTTGAATGACTTTTCAGGCATCTTCTGTATGAACGGCACATGGTGTACAGGTCGCCACTGGAAAGACTATGCCCTTAGCTAGAGCTGCTATTTATCTCCCAATTTATCAAAAATTACACGATGTACAAGACACCACGTAGAAAACTACGCTCTTACTCACCCTATTGTCAGCAACATCAGACACTATTACCGTGACTGTAAAGTAATCGGGCGTATCCGGGGCAGTCCAGGTAATCACGGAGCCGCCCCCGGAAATCGTGCCATCATCGCATGACCAGTTGTAAGATACTCCGACGCTCGTGTCTGAGACAATGCACTCAATATCGTATTCTTTTGTTCTCCCAACCTTATAGTCATAGTTCCCAGTAGTGCCTTCTTTCAAATACTTCGGCTCTTTAGCAGTAACAATCAGGTCTTCGATAGTTGACGGAGTACCAGTTGCCACGCTAAGGGGTACTGACCTTGTGTCTTCCCGACCATGACCATCCTTAGCCACAACTGTGACGTAGTATATGCCAACTTCTGCGGGAGCAGTCCAGATAACTTCAGGCCCCGTGCCAGTAATATCACCTGCGGTGGCTGTCCATTCATAGTTTAGCTCGTCATCGTCAGGGTCTGAGGCATCACACGTCACCTGGATACTACCCGGAGGAAGAATCCAGTCTGCATCGGCTACCAGGCTGGTAATGGTTGGCGACCTGTTGGCTCTCACTTCGATGTTTACATAACGCATGGCTTCGCCACCGCGGCCGTCGGTCACCGTGACTGTAACATTGTAGGAGCCTGCAGAGTGAGGAGCGGTCCAGGTAACCGTAGCTCCTTCCCCATTTATTTCGCCTCCGCTAGCCGACCAGTTATAGCTTAGCTCGTCGCCATCGCGGTCTGAAGCATTACACGCAATCTGGCAGCTTCCCGAAGGAATAACTCTCTCCGGCTCGGCTTCCAGACTGGTGATAGCTGGCAGATGGTTGGCTAGCGTCGTGTCAAATAGGATTGCCAGTAGCACTGCTGTCGCCACGATTACAATAATTACCAGCCATCTTTTTTTGCTCATTAGTTTCTCTCCAGTTTCTCTCCCTGAAGCCTTTTTCGTTCAAGCCTGTATCCTGGGCATAAAATATATTACCACCTTGATATCTCCTCACTATACGGCCGAAATCACCTTTATTTCGTCTCCTACCACCGTGCCCAGAAAGTCGCAAGCGCTTCCGTCTCTTAGCGATACTTCAAGATAACCGCTGCTGCCCACGATAGCCATTACCCCTTCATTTTGCGCGTAGTAACCGCTGATACCTTGAATACAGTGTCCAGTCACCTCAACCATGACATCCTTTCCAGGTAAGTCATTGTTTTTAATATTTGTAATCAATGTGCCAAAGCGGTCAACATGTAAGACCCGGCCAACTAAATTACCCTCTGGATCAAGAGACGGCTTTGGTATAGAAAGGACATGCAGGGACCTGATTTTCTCCCCGAATTCATAAAGGGAAATGTCTAGAGAGAGGCCGGCAGCCACGGGGGCAAAAATATCTCTTCCATGGAAGGTAGGGCTGACTGGATGTCGCCAGAATC
>Ga0315543_1001918_pt1 | contig 21304 bp, 15 predicted proteins | sample SalMarSW160210MG_2_FD_203098 | JGI IMG/M metagenome (GOLD analysis project Ga0315543, IMG submission 203098) | Salt marsh sediment microbial communities from the Plum Island Ecosystem LTER, Massachusetts, United States - Salt Marsh Sediment SW1601-210 ...
CGCCAAATTCAATACTCTATGTACCATATCCTGATTATTCTTTCTTTTCCTGTTTTTTCTGTTTTTCAAGCACCGGGTCTCTGTTTACCAACACCCTGAACTCGGTGCTTTTCACGCCTGAGCTCGGTTGTACTATTATTGTTTCCTGAGTATTGCTCAGTATTTCTTCCATTGCCTCCTGATAAATCCTTTCGAGCACAAGTTTTGGTCTTTTACGGTACTCAGGCAGAAGTTTTGCAAGATAATCGGCGCTTGCCTTTGCCGATTCAACCACCTCTGTCCGGTAAGCCTTCGCCAGCGATATCGTCTGGCGAACCTGCCCCGAGGCATTTGTCAGCAGATTATCCATTTGCCGCTCCGTTATATTCGGGTCAAAAAGCGCGTTAATTATCTCGATGCCGCCGGCCTCATTGATTTTGCTCTCGGCATAACCTTTTGCCTCACGGATGATTCTGTCGGCTTCATTACTGGCTTTTATCGAGGCAATGAAGGCGTCATCCACCTGCCGCGGCCAGGTAATCTGTGTAATCTGCATCGAGTCTATTTCTATGCCGCTTTCTATCTGGTCAAGTTTCTCCTGAAGAAGTTTCAAAGCCTGCCTGCTTATCTGGGCATCGCTCTTTATCGCCTCATCAATGCTGAACTGAACCATCGTGGCAACAATTGCCTCACAGACGAGAGCCTTCAAAAAAGGTCCGGCGCTTGCCGGTATCACATCAATATAATTCTGACCGGCCGGCGCAGGTTTTACATAAACATTTTTGAAAAACAGTTCACAATCGGAAATCTTGTAAGTCAAAAGCCATTTCGAATGCACGATGTTATAATCGTCTCCGGCCTTTAAATCCGCCACGGTATCATTACGCGTAATACAGTAACCATCCATCACGGGGTTAAGCGACGAGGGGGCGTTTTTTTTCGTTTCATCGTACCAGAAGAAATCCAAAGCCACCCGCTGTACGGTATTCTTGCCGGGAAATTTTATCACTTCCTCTATAGGATAAGGCACCGCCCAGTGCAGACCGGGGCCGAGTATTCTCTTATCGCCGGTTATACCGCGTATTCTGCCAAATCTTAAAACCATTGCCTGCTCGTCAGGCCCGACCGTAAAAACGCCTGAGCTGAAAAACAGCACCACAAGCACAACCATTATAATCTTGAGAACGAAGAAACTGATTCGCAGGGCATCGGCAAGGCTCCTGCTGCCTACATCAAGTTTATCCGCCTGGGCGGACTCGCCTGTCCCGATTTCAGTCTGTAAACTCGCCTCTCGGCGAAGCGGAGGGTTTGTTTTATCGTGATTATGAATATCGCTCATAATTATTCCTGCTGTTATTTAGGCTCAATCTGCGGCATCTGTTTGAGAAGTTTAAACGGCTCGGCATCGGCAGGCAACACTACCGTTGCACGTTCCTTAAGCGTTTTTTTCAGAGTTTCAATCTCACGAAGGAACATTGCAAACTCGGGGTCGGCCTCGAGCATTTTATAATACTGCGCAGCCTCGGCATCACCGCCGCCGCGTATCGCCTTCGCCCTCGCCTCGGCTGCCGCCAGAAGTTCGGTAATCTTCGAATCCGCATCGCTCTTAATCCGCATCGCCTCGGCATTGCCCTGGGCTAAAGTCGCGTCGGTCTTGCGCTTCCTGTCGGCCCTCATTCTCGCAAAGACGTCCTCGGTAACCTTTTCGCTCACCTTGAGCATCTTTATACCTACAGATTCAACCTTTATGCCGTAGGCTTCTTTTACAGGCTCGGCAAGAACCAGAGCCATTTCATTTTCAATCTCGCCGAACTTTATCTGCGAACGGTCGGTATTGACAAACTCACTGAAATAATGCCTGCCGACCACATTGTTCTGCGCGTCCCGAAGCCTGCTTCGCAAAAGTTTCTCGGCTCCATCGACATCCCTCACTGCTTCGCGGAACTTTGTAGGTTCAGCTATCCGCCAGATAAGATAACTCTGTACAATTATCGGTTCGCCGCCTTTTGTAGTCGTTTCCTCTTCAACGCCTTCAAAGATTATAGGTCTTGAATCATATCTTACTAAAGTCTGTATCGGTGCAGGCCATTTCCATTTCCAGCCCGGCTCTGTAATCGGACGCGTAGGCTCGCCAAACGTCAAAACCAGCGCTACTTGCGTCTGGCGCACCTGAAACGAGACAAGATAAAGCAGCAAGACGGCAACAATTAAAACAATAAGAATCACAACCGCTATATTTTTCATTTCGTTCTGTCCTTAATCTTCATTCTATTTTCTATCGCCCTTTTACCGGCTCAATATCATACAGGCTCGGCACAAGTTTTTCCTGAAGGTCTATTATCGTTACCTGCCTGTCAGTCTCGGCCACAATGATATATTTCCTGATTTTCTCAAGGGCTTCTTCCAGCATCTCCATTCTCAACTCATGTTTATAAATCTGCTTGGCGGCCTGGTAAGCTTCAAGCTGCTGACCGAATCGCCGGCCGGTAGCTTTGGCAAGCGTGGCTTTTTCATAAGCGTAACTTTGCGCCTGGCGAAGCTTGGCAAATAACTCGCCGCTGGCCTGTGAAAAGGCAATGTCAAGGTCTATCCTGATTTTATCCGCCTGCTGCTGCTCTTTTTTGCCGCCCTGCTGGGCCTGCATATATTTTTCTGCAAGCCCGTAAAGAGACTCAGCCTGTTTGACGGAACCAACATTTATAGTGAATTTCTTATCCCTTTCTGCGATAGCCAGAAGGATAGCTGCCTGTTTTTTCTGAACGGCACCTATGACTGCCTGAAAATCCTGGGAGACGCCAGGCGGAGGATGAAATCCCTGCAAACCCATAAAAACTATCTCGACACCAAGGCCTATCTGGTCGGCCTTTTTCTGAATTATATCGACAAGTTCTGCCGCGGCTTTCGCTCTGCCCGCTCCAAGCACACTTCCTTCGGCATTGCCGCTTTCGGATTCAGGCTCAATCCTGGCTCCTGCGGCAAATTTTATTACCTCACGATAACATATATCCTCGAGAATTTTACGACTATCTGCGTAGTTATAAAAATACTTGTATAAGTCCACTACACGATACTGAACAGGGATAGCCGCTCTTATAATACTTACAGGCACCGCGCCTTTTTCCTGCGAACTGATACTTTCAGTGGCGACCAGAAGATTATACTCTGCCTTGTAATGTTCCCTGCCCCACAGCAGCGGGGCCTTTTGTTTATCGGGGTCGTCTTCAGGCACATAGCCTATATGTATTTCCTGAATTTCCTTTGCTGGAAATTTTCTCGCCGTCTCGAAAGGCCAGGGCAGCTTGAACGTAAGTCCCGGCCCGATGAGCCGGACATCGCCCTTCGAATCAAACGCAGAACCGAAATGCTCAACTATCGCTTCCGAGCCGGGCCCGATAATTACAACACAGCTCAAAAAATAAAGGATTACCGCTGAGACAATTATAAGCGGCACTACGGCCTGCTCCATTATCCTGTAAAACCACGTCTGCGACACCTTAAAGCCGAATTGATAATCGATAGCGCTGGCGGCAGTCTGTAAAATATTGCCCGGCGATGCTATTACCGCCAGCAGTCTGCTGTCAAAAGCGGCGCCGCTGTACTGGTCTTTCAATCTCGGCCGGTATATATCAAGCACGAAATTAAGAGCGGTTTCGAGTCCGAGAACAACAATCACTATCGGCACAACCCAATCGAGAACCGCCAGAATCGCCAGCACTTTAAACTGGGCAAAAGCCATCCCGCAGGCAACGGCAAACGACAAAATTGCTGTGGCAAGTAAATAACTTCCTCCTGCCCGCAGAGGCCGCCATTGCTGCTGGCGAGATAGTCCCGTGGCGAACAGAGCAAAAAGAAAACTTAAAAAGGCAATAGAGATGGTCAGCACCGCACCAAGAAGTAAATGGCTTAACTGTGGGGCCTCCTGACGCCGCAGAAGATACCTTATAAACACCGCACCCATTGCCATCTCGTAAATGGCTATAAGAACAGAAAAAACAGGCAGAATCCACTTTTCAAAGATTTTTAACCTGTTCTGCGCCACCGTGAAAAGTTCGCTGTGGGTCTTTTGCGCCTCGAATATCGTATCGCCGCTGGCAAGCTGAAGCTGGGCCATATCGAGTTTTTCCTGCTCGGCCAGCGCTCTTTGATAGAACTGAATCGAAAGAACAGCCCAAATTGCCGCCACAGCGATTATCTGCCAGCTAAGCGCATAAAGGGCAAAACAAGCAGTCAACTTACCTAAAATAAAACTGCCAAGAAAAAATATTGCGCTTAAAACAAGTGCCGCAAGACTTACAAGCCCCGCTTTTTTCGCATCCGTCTGCATTTATTGTTCTCTGCTATTCCTGATTTATACTGGTTTTACAGAAACTTTAGACTCGTTGCCAAAGTATACAAGAAAGTTGCTTTACTACAAGCATAAAAGGAGTTAATATAATCGGTAAACTTCCTGGAAGTTTTGAAATTTCGATTTATAACCAAATATTACAAAAAAATGTTCTATAAACTGTTTTCAATAGCAAAAAATACCTTTATCGAGACAATTCGCCAGCCGGTCTATGCGGTTATTGTTGCCGCTGCCCTGTTTTTGTTCTTTATAAGCCCATCGCTAACGATGTACACTATGGAAGATGACAACAAACTCTTGCGAGAATTAGGGTTATCTACGCTTTTTATTGCCGGTTTGTTCATAGCTGTATTCAGCGCATCAGCGGCAATTACGGAGGAAATTGAAACGAAAACTATCCTGACTACCCTATCCAAACCAATTGCCCGATACGTATTTATACTCGGAAAATTCATAGGTGTAATCGCTGCCGTTATCCTGGCTCACTATATCTTTACTATCGCTATGCTAATGACGATACGCCACGGTGTGCTTTCAACGGTTAGGGATACCCATGATATGACCGTTATCATTTCAGCTACTATTACCATAGGCATTTCACTCGCTATAACTGCCTTTCTTAACTACTCCTACGATTGGAAATTCACCTCAACTGCAATAGTCCTGATTGCAGTTTTTGCGACAATGTTTATAGTATTTCTCTATTTTATAGACAGGGACTGGAAATTCAACCCTGCGGGAAATGGAATCAATTTATTTGATGTCTATGGTTCAATATTACTCTTGATTGCACTTTTTATCTTAACGGCGGCGGCTTTAATGTTCTCGGCGCGCTTTAATGTCCTCGTAACCCTGAGCTTATGCATAGGCCTGTTTCTTCTCGGCCTTATAAGTGATTACGTATTCGGCAGACTTGCAGAAACCCATTTGTGGGCTAAAATAGGCAAAATAGTCGTGCCAAGCCTTCAGGTATTCTGGATTAGCGATGCTATTTACGAGCAGAGCAGCAAAATTACAATCGGCTATATAACCTCCTGCGGCATTTATGGCCTGATTTACACTACCGCCTTTATATTGATTGCAATTGCCCTGTTTGAAAGAAGACAAGTCGGGTAGCCCGAGCTAAACACTATCCTAAACTTTTCTCAACTGCTATTTCATCACAGTTTTCCTGTTTCGGACAGCGGGCACAATCGCTCCAAACCTTCATAGGAAGCGTTTTTTTTTCCACAATCTTAAAGCCTTGTTTTTCAAAAAAGGCTGGTTCAAGGGTCAGGGCAAAAACTTTATTAACCCCCAGGTTTTCGGCTTGCCGAACGGCGTTTTCAAGCAATACCTTACCTGTCCCGGTATTTTTGTACCCATCCATAACGGCAAGTGATTTTATCTCTGCAAGGTCAGACCAGATTACCGCCACCGCACAGCAACCGACAACGTTGCCGTCAACTTCTATTACGCTGAACATCTGCAGATTATCAAAAATATACGCCTTTGACCTGAACAACATCTTGTCAAGCTGGGCATAACAGCTTATCAGCGAATAAATCGCTTCGACATCTTTAACTGTCGCATTTCTGACAATCATAGTATGAAATATAACCCCTTTGGATGTTTTTGCAATAAAAACTCTATTCAATCGTTTGTGTGCCGGATTATTGAAAAAAAGCTGGAAAACACAAATTATATCATTACAATACCGGTCATTATGAGATTTGTTCTGATTGATAAGGTAGTTAAGATATCGCCTGGTAAAGAGATACAAACTGTCAAGAATGTATCTCTTTCGGAAGAGTATCTGGCGGACCATTTCCCGACCTTTCCGGTTCTGCCGGGTGTTTTTTTGCTCCAGGGACTGATAGAATCGGCCTGCTGGCTTGTGCGGGAAACTGAAAATTTTGCCCACAGTATGATGTTGCTTGCTCAGGCAAAAAATGTAAAATACAAAAGTTTTGCCGCCCCGGGTTCGAATATTCAATACACCGTAACGGCAAAGACAATAGAAGAAACCATAAGTTCGTTTTCAGGTACAGGCATCTGCGGCCAGGATACTATTGTCGAAGCAAGATTCAGTCTCAGGCATTTTAATCTTGCCGAGAAGGATTCAAAACTTGCCGCCCAAGACGCTTATATTATTGAAAAATTAAAAGAGCGATGGAAGCTCTTGAATTTGTAGTTTTTCTCTTACTGGAGGTCTAATTTATGGCTATGACGCGGGATCAGGTTTCACAGGAAATTAAGGGTGTGCTCGTTGATGCCCTTGGGGTTGATGAGGAGGAAGTTACGCCGGATGCAACTCTTATGGCAGACCTTGGCGCTGAAAGCATCGACTTTCTCGATATCGTTTTCCGTATGGAAAAGGCTTTCGGAATAAAAATCCCCCGCGAGGAACTCTTTCCCGCTGAAAACGTTTTAAGCAATAAAGAATATATCAGTGACGGCAAACTTACGCAAAAGGGTCTGGAAGAACTTAAAAAACGTATGCCGCACACTGACTTTTCTGAATTTGCCAACGACCCGAATGTCAACAAAATAGGCGATTTGTTTACCGTCGATGTCCTGGTTAATTACGTTGATTCAAAACTGAATTCGTAAGACAACCCGCCGTAAAACCCCGCCAGAGCGGGACAAGCGGCGGGCTAAATATCAAAATAAATCTCGGCTGAAGGCCGAATCCGCAATTTTGATTTTTTACTTTTGATTTTTAATTTTCGTTATGCGTTGGATATGGATAGATAAATTTATCGAATTCAATAGCGGCTCAAACGCCGTTGCCGTAAAAAATGTAACTATGGCTGAGGAGCACCTGCACGATAATTTTCCCGGCTTTCCCATTATGCCGGAATGCCTGATGATTGAGTCAATGGCCCAGACCGCAGGCCTGCTCGTGGGACAGGCCAGGAATTACAAGGAAAAAGTAATCCTCGCAAAAATCAACAAAGCCATTTTTTTTAATTACGTCTGCCCCGGCGACACAATCAAAATCCATGCCAAAATCGAATCCATCACCGCTGAGGCCGCTTCGACAACAGGCAGAATCACACGAAACGACCCGGCTTCGCCAAGCTCCGCCGAGGCGAGTGAGACAATTGCTGAAATTGATTTGATGTTCAGCCATATCGACCAGAACCTCGCAGGCAGGCAATTTCCAAAGGAAAATTTCGTATTCACCGATTTGTTTGGCATTGTCCTGCGAGCCTCGGGCATTGATGCCCCTGTTCCGGAGTCTTCCAAATGACCACTCAAATGCCGGTTATTACAGGTCTGGGAGCAATTACTCCTCTGGGTTTAAGTTATAAAGACCTGTGGTTGGGCCTTTGTCAGAGTAAATGCGGCATCAACAGGATTACCGCCTTTGACCCTTCAGGCTTTACCTGCCAGATTGCAGGCCAGGTGCCGGATTTTAGCATCCGAGATTACGTTCCCAAATCAATGCGCAAAACAACTAAGCTGATGTCGCGCGATATAGAACTCGCCGTCGTCGCCGCTGATGAAGCCTTCAAAGATGCAGGATTAACTACAAAGGCATTTGACGAACAGAACGTAACTATCAATCCTGAAAGAACGGCAATAATTCTCGGAGCAGGCCTGATTAGCTGCGACCTTGTCGAGCTTGCCCCTGCCGTTGCAAAAAGCATTACCGATGGGAAATTTGATATAAAAAAATGGGGTTCGCAGGGCATAGAACTGCTCACACCACTTTGGCTGCTCAAGTACCTGCCCAATATGCTCGCCTGCCACGTCGGCATAATCCACGATATACAGGGGCCAAGCAATTCTATAACCTGTGCCGAGGCCGCGGGCCATCTTGCTATCGGCGAAGCTGCTCAAATAATCGCTCGCGGCGATGCAGATACCGCCCTTGCAGGCGGCGGAGAAGCCAAGGTTAATCCTATTGTTCATTTAAGACAGTGCCTGCTCAAAAGAGCTACAGCAGATTACAATAATAATCCCAAGGGTGCCTGCCGGCCATTCGATGCGGATGCTAAAGGCTCGGTATTTGGAGAAGCCGCCGCCTGCGTAATAATGGAAAATCCGGAAAATGCGGAAAAACGCGGTGCGAAAGTTTACGCCCAGATAGCAGGTCTCGGCCAAAGCTGCAGTATAAACTCCAAATATGAATTTCTCGAACCCGATGGCAAAGGCATTCAATACGCAATTGAAACGGCTCTTGAGGATGCAAAGATAAAACCCGACCAAATCGACCTGATTATCCCGCACGGCACAGGAATATTTGACGATGATGTTGCAGAGGCAAGAGGAATTGAAAAAGCCCTCGCCGGTGCCGCTGACAAAATACCCGCACTGCCGACAAAGAGTATGACGAGCAATACCGGCGCTGCAACAGGCACCGTTGATGTTGTCGCTGCCTGCTGCGCAATGAAAGATGGAATTATCCCCGCTGCCAAAAACTGCGAAAATATCAATAAAAACTGCAGACTAAATATAGCCAAAGAACAGATGAAGAAAGATATTAAATATGTCCTCTGCTGCAGCTACACCTATGGCGGCCAAACAGCGGCCATTGTGCTGAAAAAGTATGAATGAGAAAAGTAAAAATCGTGTTGTAATAACCGGAATGGGAATAGTTTGTCCTCTTGGCAACGATGTCAAAACAATGTGGGACAGCATTCTCAATTGCCGCAGCGGAACGGCTGCTAACACAATATTTGACGCCTCAGGATACCCGACAAAATTCTGTGCGGAAGTCAAAAATTACGACCTTACAAAACATACAAAGAATCCCGAACTGCATAAAAACAGTAATCGCCACAGCGGTTTTGTCGTCGGCGCAGCAGGCGAGGCCTGCCGACAGGCAAGAATAGATATTGAAACTGAAAATCCAAACGACGGTATTGACCGCAGAAAAATGGGTATATATCTCGGCGCAGGCGACGGCTCAGTGGATAACGAAAATTTCTTTAATGCGATAGTTCAGGGCTGGGACGATGCAGCGGCAAAAATGGATTGGCAAAAATGGGCCGCAGTGGCATTTGGCAAAATGCAGCCTTACCGTGAGCTTGAGCAGGAGCCGAATATGCCCGCAGCACATATCGCGATGCTTACCGGCGCCCGCGGCCCGGTAAGGAGCTGCCTTACCGCCTGTGCCGCAAGCACACAAGCCGTCGGCGAAGCGTTTAAAATCCTGCAATCGGGCCAAGCCGATATAATGCTCGCAGGCGGCGCCCACTCGATGATACACCCGCTGGGTGTTACAGGTTTTAATCGTCTTACCGCCCTTTCAACAAGAAACGACAGCCCGCAAACGGCATCACGCCCCTTTACCGCGAGCAGAGACGGTTTTATCATCGGTGAAGGAGCTGCAATAGTTATTCTCGAAACGCTCGAATCAGCAAAGAAACGAGGTGTTGAAATTCTTGCTGAAATCATCGGCTACGGCAGCAGTAACGATGCCTTCCGTGTAACCGATATGCACGAAGAGGCCCGCGGCGCCGTGCAGGCAATCGAAGCCGCTTTGAAAGATGCAAATTTATCCTATAAGGATATAGACTATGTAAGCACACACGGCACAAGCACCGCTGAAAACGATTCGATTGAGACCCTTGCCTTAAAAAAGGTCTTCAAGGAAAAGGCCAAAAACACCCCTGCCAGCAGTGTTAAGAGCATGCTTGGGCATTTAATTGGCGCCGCCGGCGCTACAGAATTGATTACCTGTATCCTTGCGATTCGTGATAACATATTGCCGCCGACAATAAATTTAAACGACCCCGACCCGAACCTTGATTTGGATTACGTGCCGAACAAACCAAGAAAGGCACAGGTCGATATCGCACTGAATGAGTCCTTTGGCTTTGGCGGCCAGAACAATGTGGTTATAGTGAAAAGATTTAACCAATGATAGATATAAAAGAAATCAGAGAAAACCCTGATAAGTTCAAGGTTGCCTGCAAAGCTAAAGGATTTGTAGTTGAAATCGACAGATTGCTCGAACTTGATTCAAGGCTGCGCGAGGCAAAGGCTCGCCTGCAGGAAATTACTACAGAAAAAAATGCTCTGGGTAAATCTATTCCAAAATTAACAGGAGAGGAGAAAAAGTTAGCATTAGACAAATTAACACAACTTAAAAAAAATGAAGCTAACATTCGTGATACATTTAAAATCGATGATGACATAGAACTTCATAGGCTGATGCTTCAGGTTCCTCAGCCGCCTGATGACGATGTGCCGCAGGGCAAAGACGATACTGAAAACGTCGAGATTTCCCGCTGGGGCGAGATTCGCAAATTTGATTTTGAACCTAAAGACCATATTCAGCTCGGCCTTGCACTTGACATAATTGATATTGAAAGAGCCGTCAGGCTCGCAGGAACGAGAAATTATTTCCTGAAAGGCACCGGTGCTCTGCTGCACTGGGCCATCCTTCGTTTCGCAATGGATTTTATGATAAAAAAAGGCTATGTGCCTTTCTCAGTACCGATGCTTATGAAAAAGGAGGCAATGGAAGGCACAGGTTATTATCCCGGCAGCGAAGAGCAGACCTACCGAATGGAGCGGGACGAGCTGAATCTTGCCGGCACAGCCGAAGTGCCTTTAACCGCTTACTTTACAGGCGAGATTGTCCCGCAGGAAAAACTGCCGCAGAAATTCGCAGGCCTAAGTACCTGTTATCGCAGGGAAGCCGGCGCAGCAGGCAAAGATACTTACGGCCTTTATCGAATTCATCAGTTTGACAAGGTCGAGCAGGTTGTTATTTGTGAAAATGACCCCGCTGAAAGTAAAAAATATCACGAGGAAATATGTGCAAACGCTGAAGCTGTTATGCAGGCAATGGAAATACCATATCGTGTTGCAAAGGTCTGCACAGGCGACCTCGGCAGAGGTCAGGCAAAAAAATATGACATCGAAGCCTGGATGCCGTCCCGCAACAGCTTTGGCGAAACACACAGTGCAAGCAAATTCTACGACTTTCAGGCAAGAAGACTGAACCTCCGCTACAAAGACGGCAAAACAAAAAAGAATCTCTTTTGCCATACGCTCAACAATACCGTGATTGCCTCGCCGAGAATTCTGATACCGATTCTGGAGCTTAATCAGAACGCCGATGGCTCAGTTAATGTACCGAAAGTTTTACAACCATATATGAACGACTTGAAAAAAATAACGAAATAATTTTTAAATTCCGTTGGACGAAATACAGCAAAAAATCGAGGACTTCCAGAGTCAGCTCATCCCCAGACAAACACTGCTCAAACAGACTCTGCTCTCCTGTCCTGCTGTTTTGCCTGCTGTCGGGTTAATCACAGGTCTTGTTTTGCAGTTCTATTTTGTTTTATCATTATCTCTCTGGTTCGTAATTTTAATTTTATGCGCAATCCTGTATCTGATATGGCGATTATTCAGCACATCATCAATATATTTTTTATTTATTGTTATTTTTCTGTGTTTCACCTGCCTCGGCTCAATTAGACTAACTGCGTACAATATGCCTGCTTCGAACGATATCCGCAATATCATGATTGATGATTTCACCTTCGCCCATATAAAAGCCCAAATTATTTCCAAACCTCGTATCGTAGTTGCGGATGAGAACGACTGGCTTTTTTCAAAATTTTCTCAATCCCTGCCTTACACAACTTTCTACGCAAAGGTTACCGATATAAAAACTACCGCAGGCTGGAAAAAAGCAGCAGGCACGATAAAATTTTACATCTCAGAAGATGCAAATTATTTAAAAACAGGCGACGAATTTCAAAGTTTTTGTCGACTGAGAAACTTCTCTCCTCCCGACAACCCGGGGCAGTTTAACATCGTACGGTATATGAACAGCAACGCCGTTTATATAGCAGCCTCAGTCAAATCCACAAACGCTATAACATTTTTGAATATTGAGAATAAAAACCCGAAATCGCTGCTTGACCTAAAAGCAAAACTGCGCCAGCTTGCAATTACTGCCCTGCACGGCGACGCCCAGCAGCAGAATAATGATACCCGTCTTGTTGAAGCTCTTTTATTAGGCAGCCGTGCAAAAATCGACAGAAAACTCTATAATGATTTCATAAAAACAGGTTTGGTACATTTAATTTGTCTTTCAGGCCTGCATGTCGGCATTATCGCCGGTTTTGCCTGGTGGCTTGCAAAAAAAGCAGGCCTTTTGCACAGGGGCCGTGCCATAGCCTGCATCATTGTGACAATCATTTTTCTACTCGTCGTCCCTGCTACATCACCAACCCTTCGTGCGGGAATAATGTTTATTGTCTTTTGCCTGGCCTACCTGTTCAATCGCCGGTCCAAACTCTTAAACAGCATTGCTGTCTCGGCAATTTTCCTTTTACTCATAAGACCGATGGATTTTCTGGACGCAGGGTTTCAATTGTCATTTGCGGCAACAATCGGAATAGTTTTACTCTGCCCTTTGTTCTTCAATTTTCTTATCTCGCCTTTCGGATATTTGAAAAAAACTTATCTTTACAAAATTCTGCAAATACTGCTTGCCGCTTTTTCCACCAGTTGCACCGCCTCGCTGGCTGTTATGCCGCTCATCGCCTGGCATTTTTATCGATTTCAGCCTCTCACTGCTATATGGACTGTTCTAGCTTCTCTGCCTGTAACGATTATTATTATCCTCGGCACATTGAAAATTATGTTTACTCCCCTGCTGCCGACTTTGGCCGCCGGCATAGCAATCGTAATCGACTTTTCAGCATGGGTCCTCTCGGAACTTGTTACAATTTTTGCCAAAGTCCCGTTCACTCAGGTAACCACAGGCAAAGTATCAATTTATATCGTTCTGCTTCTTTACCTGCTGCTTTTCTTGTGGCGGTTTTTCTCGTTTCACAGGAAACCTGCCGCTAATTATATTTATCCCGCGATGATTGTCTTCTTGTTGATTGCCGCTTTTTCGATAAACAAATTTAAAAACTTGAATAATCTGCAACTGACTGTTTTATCTATCGGCCACGGCCAGGCTGCTGTCATTCAACTTCCCGGCGGACAAAATATCATTATCGACGCAGGCTCAATGTCAAGAAACAATATCGGCACAAAAATCGTAAATCCTTTTCTTGATTATACTGCCGCAGGCCAAATTGACTCTGTATTTATCAGCCATGATGATATAGACCATTACAATGGCATACCGGAAATCCTTGAAAAACACAAATGTAATAATATTTATACAACCGGCCAATTTATCAGCAGCGGTTCATACACCGCTGCAATATTGAATAAATTTCTTAAAGAACATAAGCTTTCACTTGAAATTACCCCCGAAAAAATCATGCTGGACAAGACCACAATCACCCGTCTCTGGCCGAAAGAAACATCAACCGAAATCCCATTGTCGGATAACGAATCATCGCTTGTGTTGTTATTTGAATACGCCGGCAGGAAAATTATTTTCTGTTCGGATATAACCAAAGATATTCAGAATCAGCTTGCAAATCTTTATCCCGCTCTCGATGTTGATATAATGATTACCCCTCATCACGGTTCAGGCAGGACATTTAACCCGTTCTTTTTAAACGCCTTTAAACCCGAATATCTCATCACAAGCTGTTCAGAGAGTCGTTTTCAGACAATAAGCAGCGAGATAAGGAAATTTGCGCAAAGTCTTTATACCTGCAAAGACGGCGCGACAGCCGCAGCAATAAACTCCAAAGGCAAAATCAAAATCGAAACCTTTAAATAATTTCCCGCTAAATGCTGCCACATTGCGAAGACCACACAAAAAACCATTCGCAGTTTAAAAACCCAGGAACTTCTCGCTGAAAGCATCCTTCTAACAACAACGATAAAAATCAAACATATCAGCAGCGTCAATGAAACAACAACAAATTGATACAAAGGCTGGCACAAGTAGAGAATGTTAATACTGCGAACGTATTCCATGATTCTGTTAATAAAAATCAGATGTATAAGGTATATCCCAAAAGAATACCTGCCGAGCGTAACCAGAAACCCGGGCCAGCGGTGGATATGCTCCCTTAAAACAAGAAAACCGAAAATCACAAACACCGAATACAAAAACGAAGAATATTTTGTCATTGCAGCCGCGAAAAATATGTCCTTCAGCTTCGATAATATGATAAAACCTTCCGCCTGTGAAAGTAGAATTGTGATTAATAAGCAGGGTAAAATCAAAGGACGCAGCTTTTTCGGAGGAAAAGTTCCATCGGCACGCGCTCCTATTAATAAGCCCATCTCGTAAAAAGCAATCCACAAATAAAAAGGCAATGTTACGGGGTGATGCCAAATAAGTCCCATTCTCGAAAGATATAAAATCAGCAAACTTATCACGTTTAATAAAATGATAAATGCCGGCCCATACGGCCTGCGATTAAGATAATGCCAAACCGGCGTCAGCACATAAAGCTGGGCAAGCACTACTATAAAATAATAAATATAATAAGGAGTCGCAGCCCTGCCTGTCATAAGCTTGAATATTACCTGATATATATTAACCTGATTAGACTTGATTGCCGCATATCCAAGTAAAACAAACGACCAGAAAAAATACGGAATGAGAATCCGCACGAGTCTCCTCGTCAGGAAAATCCTGTAATCGTGCCACGATTCAATCGGTTTTTTAGATATCCAGTATCCAGATATGAAAAAAAATGCCGGCACACAAAAATTCAATAGTTGACAATAAGCGATAAGAAAAAGGAAATTCCACTGTCCTTTTGGGATGAACCTAACTGAGAAAGCCTGATAAGCAGCGTGAATCGCAACAACAGCAATTATTGCAAGTCCGCGAAACGCCTCGAATGATAAATCCCTGTCCTTTTGCATAAAACAGTCTTTTTACCGGTTTAAATCATAAGCAACCGATTATAATATACTTAAGACTTCATAACATCAAATATTTTCCCACAGTCCTATATTAACTCTTGCAATTCTGCCATAAACACGATATAATATGGCGTTTAATAAAAAAGTCTTTTAACAGGTTCTAACAGGATAAGCAGAACCAAAAACTGTTATGGACAGCAGGGAGACTGAATAAGCATTTAGGGAGGAATTAACAATAGAAGACTTGAATCAAAGACGAATATCAAGGCTATTTTTGATTGGTTTGATATTTCTGGGGTTTACATTAGCTGGTGCCGCAGAAGCTGAAATCAACATTATAGGGTCCTGGGTTACGGGCTTGAGCCACCCAAATGAGCCGGGCAACAACCGCGCTCTGGTATTCATCGCACATGCCGAGCACACAAGCGATTTTTGTGTTACATCCGTAACATATGGTGGGCAACCGATGACTAAAGTAATTGACGCAAACACCGGAACGCCCACGGCACAGGCATATGTTGCAACGTATATCCTCGATGAGGCCGGTATTGCTGCCGCGACCGGCGGCACGTTTGTTCCCACCTGGAACCAAACTCCGCTTGAATACTCATATACCAGCGTATTCCTTTCCAATGTTGACCAAATAACTCCAATCGGAGCTACCGGCAAAAACGGTACTCCAGACGGTACTACGAATCCAATCTTGACTGATCCCCTTTCCACAAGTGACGGGGATATGGTTATTGCTGCTGCAACAGCCGGCTTTTCAGGCGATTATACGGTAAACAATGACTTTACTAAAGCTTACGAAAATGACATGGCCACATCTGTCGGTGCTGCCGGTTACAAATCCGCAACCGGAGTGCCTGAAACACCGAGCGTAACGCACGCAGGCGATTACCTAAACCGTCAAGTCATTAGTGGTTTTGTAGTCCAGAACGTAAATAACGCAAATATTGTAAGAATTATGCCCCTGGGTGATTCTATAACCCGTGGTTACTGGGGTTCGGCAAACCATAATGGTTACCGCAAACCGTTGTATGATAAACTGACAGATGCAAATCACAATTTCGATTTAGTAGGTGGCCTAGCCGATGGTAATTTCCCGGACCCCAATCACGAAGGGCACGGCGGCTGGTGCGCCGACGGCTGTCCAGTAGAATACGGGGATGTAAATGATAATGTTTACAACTGGCTTACTGCCAATCCCGCAGATATCATCCTGCTGCATATCGGAACAAATGATATTACTCGTAATGGAGAGGATGCTAATGAAGTAAGCGCCATACTCGACGAAATTGACAGGTTCAGCACCGATATCAAGGTTGTCCTTGCTCTTATAATAGACCGGGTGCCCAACGACTCCCGGACAACACAATACAACATCGACGTCAACAATATGGCCCAAAGCCGTATCGCCGCAGGCGATGATATTGTTGTCGTAGATATGAACAGTGTGTTTAATTACATAGATGATATGTACGACAACCTGCATCCCAATGACGTTGGCTATACCAAAATGGCCGACGTCTGGTTTGACGCCCTGGACAATATTATAACTGCCCCTCTGATTACTTCCACACCGCCAACCAACACTACTATTCTGCAATTATACCACTATGATGTTAATGCCAGCGGTTATCCGAAACCGACTTATGAACTAACCATATATCCTGCCGGCATGATAATTGATCAAAACACAGGGCTAATTGAATGGTTTCCCACGGCTGCTGGCGATTTTAACGTTACAGTCGTGGCCAGCAACGGCCAGATATCGGATACCAATCAAAGCTTTGTCATCACAGTAGACCACATCATCAAGTTTGACGCCGCCAGTTCCAGCTCCAGTAGTGCTGACGGCAATGTATTAAGCTGGCAACACATCATCGGCGACAGTAATAACCGTATTCTCTTGGTGGGTATCACAGGAGATGACAATGATGCAAATGACCTTGTAATAAACAGCGTCAAATACAACGATGTCAACATGGCCCTTGTAGAAGATTCTAATGTAACCGTTGGTTCCGGCAATCCGGTGTACTATATGAAGACAGAATTATACCATTTGCTGGATACTAATTTACCACCACTTTCAGGAAATTATACCGTTTCGGTAACCTACAATGGCAGCGTCAGGAGGATATGCGGCGGTGCCATTTCGCTGGCCCACGTAGCTCAGCAGGCCAGAGAGGCCGTCGCTGCCAACTCAAATGTTGACCAGAATAGCATCTCTACAAATATCACTACTCAAACCGACAATGCGTGGGTAATCGACGTAGTGGGTTGCGGCAATACCGGTTCATTTCTCATTACCGACAGTATGGTCGAGCGATTCGATGTCAACAGCGATACGAGTTCTGCGGCGGGCAGCACAAAGCTGATAGAATTTGCACAGGAGACTACGTTAAGCTGGACCCATTCCGGCGCCAACCAGCTGGCCCACTCGGCAGCAGCATTCGCACCGTCATCGTATATCATTGCCGGCTGTATCAACGAGCCTAATGACGCACCAATCGAAAATGTATCGGTCTCGGCAGACGCTAACGGTGGTTCCGATATAACCGACGCCAATGGCCGTTATGAGGTGTGGGTACCCTACGGCTGGTCAGGCGATGTTACACCAACAAAAAATGGGTATCTCTTTGCCCCTTCTGAACGAACATACAGTTATGTAATTACCGATTTGCTGGAGCAGAACTATATAGACATCGTTATATATGACCTCGATACTGACGGTTTTATTGGCTGGGGTGATGTTAAGATAATAGGTGAAAACTGGCTCCAGAGCGGAGCAGATATTCCTGGTGACTTCCACAAAGATAATATCATCAACTTCCTAGACCTCGCTGAGTTTGCAACTGTATGGTGGCAAGAGTAAAAATATACCTTTATCCCGTCTGTTGGAACTTGGTGTAACTCTGTCAATATAAAGCTATTATGATGCTTTGTGTTGACTTTTAACGTAAAAAATGATATAATAAGTCATAATCTAAAAGGAGATTTCCAACCGCAGGAATGTAAGAGACGCAGGCTGAGGAACTTGAGAAATAAATTTACAAATAATCTCCTAAGCAACAGAAAATCCTGCACAATTTTATGTGCAGGGTTTCTTATTTTCATATTGGCTGCAGATATTTGCCTTGCGGGCCACACTGCAAACATAATGCTCACAGGCTACTGGCCTCCGACCAACGAGATGCTTCGCCAATTCAGCACCGACCCAAATCAAAACCCGGGCGGCTGGCAGGGCCAAAACTGGGAAGGCCGCGGCTATGATATCTACGCCTATTTTCCTGAATTTCCCGGTGGTACCGGCAGCAACCCCAAGGGCAATGGTGATTTCGAAGTGGATTACCAGGATGTCGGCTCGTGGCAGCCTCTGGCGGAACCAGCCGGAGATTTTTGGCGAATTACCAGCCAGATTCATCCCGTGGCAATTATGAGTTTTGGACAGGGAGCAGGCCCATGGGAGATAGAATACAATGCCAGGAATTTGCCATCATCAACATGGACTAGTGACTACCTAAGCCCATATAAACCGACACCGGCACCGCCTGACACTACTCAATCTTCCGGATATGTGCGACATTCCTCTTTGCCTGCGGAAGCTATCGCTGAAGCTGTAAACAGCTCCGGGTTAGGCATAAAGGCATGGATTGATTGGGATGCAGACCCAGGGCACTTCCTATGCGAGTATATGGCATACCACGATAGCTGGTATCAAGACCTTCACAGCGACCCTAATGACCCGTATCACTGCGTGGCGGCAGGCTTTACTCATCTTGCCGGTAGTTTGAGCACAAGTACCGCCGCCGACGGCGTTGAAGTATCTCTGCGGGCGCTGATTGACTGCCTCGATTCTCAACTTACTCAGTACGCCGTATCCGGCACGGTAACTCTCGATAGTGTACCGCTGGCAGGTGTAACAATATGCGGACTGCCGGATAGTCCTGTTACAGATGCAAACGGATTTTATAGCGGCCAGGTCGGCGGAGGCTGGTCAGGTATCGTTACGCCGTTAAAATCAGGATATGCATTTAATCCTTCCCAACGAACATACAGCAATGTAAGAGCCGACCAATCGGCTCAGGACTACACTGCCTTTGCCGCCATAGCCGATACGATTCAGTTTGATGCATCCAGCGAAGCTGCCGGCAGCTCCTCCGGTACGACATTAAGCTGGTCACACACAACAGGCAACGGCAACAATCGCATCCTGATTGTAGGCGCCATCTGCGAGGACAGCACCCCAGCCGACCAGATAATGAGCAGTGTCAAATTTGACGGCGTTAATATGACGGCTGTGCCGGGCTCAATCAAAAGCCGCGGCAATTCGAGCAGCACTTTGCGAACGGAATTATATTATATGCTTAATCCACCAGTCGGCAGCGGCACGGTTTTAATCACCTATAGCGGTAATGTCAGTTATCGCATCGGTGGAGCTGTTTCACTCATAAACGTAAAACAGCAGCTGCCGGAAATAGTTGTAACCAACGCCAAGTCCTCAGCTACCACTATCTCAACCGACATTACCATTCCCAACAGCGGTGCGTGGATAGTAGATGTAGTGGGCCACAGCAGAAGCGGTTCATTTACAAGCTCTACAACCACAGAACGGTGGGATAGAAACAGCAGCTCTCATACGGCAGCCGGCGGCACAAAGGCAGTAACCTCGACAGGTTTGAATACGATTAGCTGGAACTACAGCGGCAGCAGCGGCTCAATGGTCCATTCATTGGCGGCCTTTGCACCTTCAGAAACACCGGTACCAACGAGAACACTGACAACCTCTGCTACGGCAGGCGGCATCGTAACCATCCCTGGCATAGGCACATATACATACCCTAACGACACCGATGCAAATATTATCGCATCTACAAATGCCAATTATCATTTCGTTAACTGGACAGGCATGGCGGCAGCGGCAGGCAAAGTCGCTAACCCGAATTCACCCGACACAACCGTTTTTATGGATGCCAACTATACCGTCCAGGCCGATTTTGCAATCGACCAGAAAATCATCTCCGGCTGCGTCACCGAGCCCGATGCCAACATACCCGTCGAGGGCGTAGTAATAGAGGCCACCAACGGCGGCGGCTCAGATACAACCGATGCCAACGGTTATTATCAATTAGCGGTAGATTACGGATGGTCCGGCACAGTTACTCCGCATAAGACAGGCTATACATTCGAGCCGAACGAGACGGTGTACAGCGAAGTTATCACCGACCAAAGCAGCAATTACACCGCAATACTGGACACTTTCATCATTTCCGGCTGTGCCGTCGATTCTGTAATACTCGCGCCGCTGGCCGGTGTATTAGTAACACCTGATAATAACGGAGGTCCATACACAAGCAGGTATTATGGCGGCGGCTCAGATATAACCGACGCTAACGGATATTACGAGGCGATGGTTGACTATAACTGGTCCGGCAATATCGTGCCTTCAAAGTATGCTTATGTATTCGAACCGAACAGTTTAACTTATATCAACGTTACGCAGGACAAGATAGCAGATCAGAATTACATCGGCACGCTGCTGACGTATAAAATCTGCGGCTGCATTAAAAACGCCTGCCAGGTGCCGATATCGGATGTTCTCGTAAGCGCAGACGGCGGCGGCTCAGATATAACCGATATCAACGGCAATTATGAGGTCTGGGTTGACTACAACTGGTCCGGTACTGTAACACCCGCCAAAATTCATTACACCTTCGAGCCAAACAGCATAACATACTCTGACGTTCTCGAAGACCAGACAGGTCAGGGCTATACAGCGAATAATATCTACGATCTTGACTGCAGCGGTCATATTGGTTTTGGGGATGTGGCGGTAATAAGCAATAACTGGCTCGGAATCGGCGAGGACATCCCGGGCGACCTTCACAAGGATAATACCGTCAACCTACTTGATTTCGCTGATTTCACAAACGTATGGCTGGAAGAGTAACAAAAAGAGTAAGTCAAACAGCCGTGCTCAAAAGCTCCTTTTCAGCATCTTTTGTCCACAAGCCTTCGTTTAACTTCGCCGCCACAGTGGGATAATATTTTTGCATACCCGCAAGAGGTATTAACGGCATTTCAATAAGCTGCGGATAAACAATAATCTTGCCTGCAACAGACCCTTTTTCAACAGCCCTTAGTCCGTCAACTGCACCCGCCATACCACTGACCGCACCGACGGACAAATCCGCATCCAATTGATGAGTAATAACCTTTCTCAAAACT
>Ga0315543_1001919_pt1 | contig 21287 bp, 12 predicted proteins | sample SalMarSW160210MG_2_FD_203098 | JGI IMG/M metagenome (GOLD analysis project Ga0315543, IMG submission 203098) | Salt marsh sediment microbial communities from the Plum Island Ecosystem LTER, Massachusetts, United States - Salt Marsh Sediment SW1601-210 ...
AACCGCTGACTGCTGACTACTGACCGTCATTGCGAGGAGCGGTAGCGACGAAGCAATCTGGCGAGATTGCTTCACTTCGTTCGCAACAAGGATTGCCGCGCCTTCGGCTCGCAATGACAATAAGAAAGGGCGGCAACGACACCCCCCTTTGTCATTGCGAGGAAGTCCGTCACTTGACGGACGACGAAGCAATCTCAGAGCGAGCTTCCTCGTTTTACTCGGAACAGGCTCCGCAATCCCCGGGGATTCTCCCTCCCCTGGCGGGAGGGAGTTAGAGGGAGGGGGATAAATAACTTACAGCCTATTCACAAAGTTAGTGTGGTGATATAGTAATGAAATAAGCGTTTATCATGGAGGTAAAAATGGCTAAACTCTGGAGATTCCTGGCAGGTGCGATTGTCCTTGCGGTATGTCTGGGGCTGGTATTAGCGCCAGGATTGGTTTTGGCCGAGGAGAAAGATTGTGGCATTGAAATCGAGCCTGCACTGACGAAGGTGGGGTTCAATCAGGACTTTACTGTGAATGTCACGGTCAATAACCCAACAGCCCAGCCGTTAGACTGTGTAATGTGTCATATAAACTTCACTGCCAGCTTGCTTAGCGTGACTAGCGTTGACTATGGTACTACAGTTGGTAGCCCGTTTACCTTTGGCTTGGCACCCCCGACGTGGGATAATGCTACGGGTTGGATTGATTACGATGATGGTTGCCCACTGGGGACATCAACCAACTTGACTTCTGTAGTGTACGCGACTATACATATGAAGAGCAAGGCTGCTAGTGGCGTCGCCACCCTTGAATTCGTCCCTGTAGACGGGCAGGACGACCCGGAGACCTGTCTCCTATTTGCAGGACCGGATTACCTTAACTGGACAATGGTGGTTAACGGCACGGTGAATGTCGGGGTGCCGCTAACTTTCTCCATCAGCCCGGACAGTCTCACCTTCAACGCTATTGAGGGAGGAGAGAATCCTCCAGACCAGACGCTCGAGGTATGCAACACGGGAGTTGACACAATGGACTGGTCGCTGACTGATAATGCTGGCTGGCTGAGTGAAACTCCCACGAGTGCCAGCCTTGGTGAAGGTAAGTGTGAGGACGTAACGGTATCGGTTGATGTCACCGGCATGGAACCCGGAGACTACAGTGCTACAATCACTATTACCGGGTCTGATGAGGTGCGGGTCCCGGTCAGCTTGCATATAGAGTCTGCAATGGTACCTATTCCAGGGGGGCCAGCGAATCTCTCTGCCTCCTCCCTTAGCATCTCGCCGCAGCAGGTCAAGCCTGGCCAGGAAGTGACAATCTCTATTAATGTCGCTAACACCGGTGGGGAGACTGGCAGCTATAACGCCGTTCTGTATATTAACGGTGCGGTTGAGGACAGCCAGTCGGTGTCTGTTGCCGGAGGGACAAGCAAGAATGTGATATTCACGGTAACCAAATCGAAGGCAGGCGTTTATGACGTTTCCCTTGCCGGGCAGAGCGGACAGTTTGAGGTGGTGGGTGGCGGCGGCTGGTTTGGTGGTGGCTTGGGGCTGGGCACCGGCGGCATAATAGCCATTGTGGTGATTGTTATAGTGCTTATCCTGGCGCTGGTGTTCATACTGAGGGGCACGGCGAAACCGGAATAAATTAAGCTGTTATGTAATATAAAGGGCGGCTGCAGAGCCGCCCTTTCTTTTTTGGGGTTGCGAGGCACAACCTCCCCTGTCATTGCGAGGAAGTCCGTCACTTGACGGACGACGAAGCAATCTCAGAGCGAGCTTCCTCGTTTTGCGTGGAACAAGCTCCGCAAACTCATGCTATAATGGGCCAATGGCCGACCAATACTACGTTTACATCATGACCAATAGAAGAAACACCGTGCTCTATATTGGCGTCACCAATGACTTGAAAAGAAGGGTGTATGAGCACAAAGAGAAGATGGCTGACGGATTCACCAAAAAATACAATATTACCAAGCTCGTCTACTACGAGGTTTGTGAGGAAATACAAAGCGCTATTTCGAGGGAGAAGCAGCTGAAGGCTGGCTCCAGGCAAGGGAAGATTGAATTAGTTAACGGTATGAACAAGGAATGGCGAGACCTGTATGAGGAGTTGTGAGATTGCCGCGCTGCGCTCGCAATGACACCCCCCTTTGTCATTGCGAGGCACTCTGGTGCCGAAGCAATCCCATGCCCCACCGAGATTGCCGCGCTGCGCTCGCAATGACAGGTAAAAAAAGGCTCGCAATGACAATAGAAAAAAGGGCTCGCAATGACACCCCCTTCTGTCATTGCGAGGCACAACGTGCCGAAGCAATCCCATGTCCCACCGGGATTGCCACGCCTTCGGCTCGCAATGACAATAGAGGAGGGCCGGGATTGCCACGCCTTCGGCTCGCAATGACAATAGAGGAGGGCCGGGATTGCCACGCCTTCGGCTCGCAATGACAGGTAAAGAAGGGCTTGCAATGACGCTCCCCCCTGCCATTGCGAGGCATAGTTTAAAAATGTAGTTGCCCAATTTATTGGGCAATTGTGCCTGATGAATCAGGCAACTACAAAATCCGGAGGTTTTTTCTGTTATCAACGAGGAATTTAAAAAGGTTTTTATTATTGACCCAAAAATCAAGAAAAAATTGAAATTTTTGTAGCTAAATGTAACTAACGGTAACTAAATGAAAGTTGACAAGGTTACGGCGTGGTGGTAGTATGTAACTAAAGTACCAGTACTAATAGGCTAGTACTGATGTGTTTAGGTAATAAAATAATAAACAAGGAGGCGGGTAATGTCTAAAAGCTGGTCGTTGTTTTCTATTCTTGTTGTTTTCGCACTTCTAATTCTACTTGCTCCTGCAGTAATACTGCTGCCCGGGGAAAATGTTGCCCAGGGCCAGGTAAATGTGGTGCAGGAGGTCGAAGCAAATTTCTCGCTCACTGAAGACTCGGGCGGTGCCTGGAGTACTTTCACGGCAGGTGAGTACGTTATCGATGCCCCTGGTCTTGGCCTGACGCAGTTCGGCAGAGAGAATGTGGTGAAATCCACAAGCCTCGCTGGCTGCCAGTATCGGAACTATACCACAGGCTCGGGGAATGTCTTCGGTGCCCTCACTGGAAGCAGCATATCGCTGGCGTGGCAGACACTTAAATTTAATGAGCCATATTCTGGTCCTGGCGACCTCTATTATGTCGGTGCCACCGATTTTGGCTTCATCACGGGGAGGGGCATTATTGCAGACGGAGGCGATAGCTTCACCTTCGTGTTCATCGCTGATTTCGACAGTGATGAGGATATGACTAACTTTGCCGGAAAGGGGTTCATGGTGAGTGTGGAGGAGAATGGCATTTTCGGCGATATGTCTGACCCTCCGGAGCAAAGGCACAAGATAATTGGAGATTTTGAGATTAACAAGACTGGCGCTGCTTATAGCGGCAATTTCCATCTGAGAAACTATGACCCCAGCGAGGTGTTCGACCTGGGTATTCTGAACGTCACGGGCGGAGTCCTGACAGAAGAGATGGACAACATTACCAAAGGGCTGGAGCTGGTGAACATGACCGTGGATACTCCTATGTCCACTCCAACTGACGATTTTACTGGCTTTGAGGACATTGCCTGGGGAAAGGATCCGACAAAGCAAGTAAACTTCGGTCACCTGGGTGGAAACGGCACAATGGATATCAGCAGGAACTCTGTCATATATCTGACATATAATCCCGAGGCGGGGCCACCGACAAAGCTCTGGGTTAACATTCAGGGGACAGCTGCCTGCAATCTATTGATAGACGATACCTATAATGTCACGACGGACGATGGTACTTGCCACGGAAAACTATGGGAGTTCTTGGTTCTTTCACTTCCCTGGCAGAACCAATCTGTGCATACGCCCCCTAATTTCTTCGGCCAGAGTGGATATACCTGGACGTCTTTCAGAATGCTTAATCCATCCACCGAATCCTATGCCGGGACAGAGTCCTTTGCCTTAGCCGAGATCTTTATTGAGGCAACCACCGTCAATGCGCAGCAGTACTCAGATGACTGGGCATACGGATTATATCCCCACCCCAAGGTGGAATCAATTAACCCCAATACTGGCTATGTCGGGGAGACGCTCGATGTGACCATCAAGGGAAAATACTTCCTCAGAGCAGGTCCTGACGCGCCTGGTGCTTCGGTGAGCCTTGGTCCCAATATAACGGTCAACAGCTGGAGCCTCAAGGACAGCAGTCCGATAGATAACGAGATAACAGCGAGGATAACCATTGGCTCCAGTGCTGGCACTACGGAAGAGGATGTTACCGTAACCTCATGCTTTAACTACGATAACGCTACTATTCGGCAATATATGTCGGGAGTACTGAACGGTTTCACTGTTAAGGCACTTGAAGGTGATACCATACAGGGGCAGGTTAGTTATGATTGCAGGACCAAAACCCCTCTTCAGTGGGTACAGGTCTTTGACGTGAAGGTATTTGAGAATGGTACTGTTCCTTTTCTCGACAATGAGTTGTGGAATGGCACTGCCATTACCGACAGTAGCGGGGGTTTCGTTATCAGCAATCTTACTCTTCCCGCGGGCACCTATGATATCGGGGTCAAGAATGATACCTGCTTGAGTGAGCTGCAGACTGGAGAAGACCTAACGACCCCGGTCGGCTTCGGCACTACCCGTGAGGGTGATGTCCAAGAGACTGACAAGGTTGACGGGGTTGACTTTTCCTATCTCAGCGGTTCCTATAACCTAAAGGCTGGTGAAGTAGGCTTCGTTGCTGCGGCAGACCTTAACCGCAGTGGGAAAGTAGACGGTGTTGACTTCTCTCTGCTCAGTGGGAACTACAATGTTAAGGGATCTGCGCGTCCGCATTTTACTTAAGGAGGTGGCTTTAAGGAGGTGGCTTTAATGAGATGAAGAATGAGATGAGGCGGATCAGTGATGAGAAAAGGAAATGAAAAGGAGGTAAGTAGAAGAAATGAAAAGTAAATTTCTAAGTGCAATTGTAACTGTGGCGGTGTGTTTAGGGTTGTTATTAGTGCCAGCCATGGTTACGGCTAACCCCGGACTGGATTGTGGCATTGAAATTGAACCCGCAATGCAGAAAGTTGGGTTTGGTGAGGACTTTGACGTGAATATCTCGGTGAAAAACCCAACAGCCCGGGAGATAGACACGGCAATGGTTCATATAGACTTCACCGCCAGCTTGCTTGAAGTAAGTAGCATTGATGGTGGTAGTGCTGTTGGTAGCCCGTTTACCATTGACTTGGCAGGCCCGGACTGGAATAACACTGAAGGATGGATTGATTATGACAGTGGTCTGCTAGGTTCAACCACCACCGAAACTGATTTTGTCGTTGCTACCATACACATGAAGAGCAAGTCTGCTAGTGGCCTCGCCACCCTTGAATTTGTCAAGGATAGCGGAGATCCAGATTATGACATGGAGACTGGCATCCTGAAAGCCGGGCCGGATTACCTCAACTGGACGATGGTGGTTAACGGCCAAGTAAAGGCTGGTCAGGCAGCGTTGAGCGTAGACCTAGGCGGAGACCTGGCTTATGCTGTCACCAGTCCCGGCGCTTGCGTTGACGCATATGGCAACCCGGGGGTATGTAATGGTACGCAGTACAGAATGATAGCCGGCATAGTTGGGCCTAACGTGTTGGCGCGAGCCGACTTCTGTCCCGTGCTTGATCGTGCGTCTTCTTTGGGCATCCCTGTTAAGCTGCATTCTGTTGACATACTCATTGACCCCGCCTCGGGAGATATGGTCAAGCAGACAGTGAACCTGGAGGCGTTCTTGGCTCCTCCTGATGTTCCCGTAATGGGTTACTACCCAACTACGATTGTGCGGGACTATGTGTATCCTGGAGGCCCTGGTAGCCACGGTGCACCTTATTGGCCGGGGAAGAACTGGTCATACAATGTGAACATGTTCCTGCCTGACCTTGGCATATGGGCTAATGGGACCTATTGGGCTAACGTGACATCGGTAGACATGGTTACTTTCGCGGTTAACTGTGGAGCGCCGGTAACTTTGCCTGCCTGGCATATAGAGGTAAGGAGCCCCGGCCCTGGTGGTGTCGTTACAGACGACAATTGGTACTGTGATTACATTGGCACTGGAGCCTTTGTGAAGATGATTGATTACATGACCTATACATCCCCAGAGACTACTCTTCTATCTGGTACAACCGGTGGTCCTGGAGCTGTGGCGATAACAGGACCTTCACAGACAGGGATTCTGAGTTTACCCAACACCACTAAGTGGGATTGGGATGTAGATGTAACCCTTAGCGCGGTGGATGCGCCAGGTTCAGGTTGGACCTTTAGCCACTGGCAGGGCGACCTTGTCTGCGACACTAATCGTGACACCACTATAAAGATGACTGAGGACAAGAGTGTGTTGGCTATGTTCTGCGAGCTTGCACCGGCACTTAGTTGCGCAGACACTACGAAACTTGTCTTCACCTGCAGGGCGGGAGACCCAGACCCTGGTGACAAGACGCTTGACATATCGAACACAGGTGGAGGCGTGCTCAACTGGAGCGCAAGCGCAGCCAGTGATACCGGCTGGCTTGGTGTGACCCCGACCGGTGGCAACCTCAATGCTAGCGTGCACCAGCCCCTAACCATACATGCCAATTGTACAGGGGCTTCAGGTACGTATACTGGCAACATCACTATATCCGGTAGTCCGGATATTGTCGTTGATGTAGAACTGGTTGTGTCGACGGCGGAGACTATCGCCGTTTGCAGGGACCTGCCTGGTGATGCCCTGATGGCAGACCAGACGTATCCTGGAAGGACGTTCAGCGTCACCGTGAACTGGACTGCCCCACAGGATCAATTCAACTCCATCGGTCTCACTGACGTTGCTCCCGATGGTTGGGTGGTTGAGACTGATAATTCGTGGTGTACCCCTGCAGCAGACTTCAACCTGAGTTACGGCAACAAGGCGGAGTATATGTGGGCCGATAACTATCCTAAGGACACTGCGTTTTTCGCGACGTACAATGTGACCGTTCCCGAAACTGCCGTCCCAGGAAGCAATTACTGGGAGGTGTGTCCTAACATGAGTGAATCCTGGCTCGAGTACTTCTATGACTGGAACGGATCATACTCATCGTGCATAGGTTGCGAGAATGAGATGGTGGTAACACTCCCCGGCTACGTGACGGGAGAGACCCGCGACGTCAACGCCAACCTGTTGCCTGATACGCTTGTCACGCTAAAGAGCGGTTCTTCCGATGTAAACAGTGACGAAAGTACTCCGAATTACGAGATGATCTGCTGGAACACCGGAAGTGACTACTGGCTGCTTGCAACTAAGGACCGGTATGATGCCCTGAGTACGGTGGTCGAAGGAGGCAAATCGCCTCACAATCTAAACCACACTCAGTACATAGACTGGTCAACGCCAGAACTGTTAGTGAATTCATATCACGTTGTGAACTCAACTAACCTGGCAGACTTTGACTTCGAAGGTGACTATGGACTTGTCCCCATGGCATGCGACATGTCCTATTCTCTGAGGAGTGTGAATTTGTGGCTATTCTGGCCAGCCGAGGTCAAACATATCGATACGGGAGTCATCACGGATATCGATAATTTTGGTCTTTCTGTCTGGAAGGCTATGCAGTCGGTTGACTCTTGGCAAAATCCTAGCTAAAGTTAGGTAGTCAAGTGTCCATAAAACTAGCCCCCTTCCATTGGGAGGGGGCTAGTGGTATAATGTATAATATAGAAGTAGGGAAAGAGGTAGGGAAATGAGACTATTGAGATTGGTTGCTCTCTTGCTACTGGTGGCGGTTGTCGCCCTTCCTGTGACTATAGCTGTGGGGCAGGGGGAAGGGCCCGATCCCACCAGGGATTTACCTGCGGTAGGTGAACGAGGGGAGCAATTCAATGTCATCGTGACCTTCCACGCCGCGGCAGATGATTTCCATGCTCCCTGCTTTATCGAGTGGGTCCCCGCTGGTTGGAGTTTGAGCGTTAGTAAGGATTGGTGCAATCCGAGACCAGTCGGGGCTAAGGTTACCGGCAATATGATAGAGTATGGCTGGCTCGGCTCCTGGGATAATGGCACTAACTTTACCGTGTTGTACAAGGTTACCGTTCCCTGTAATGCCTCTGTGGAGGTGGAGAATTGTACCTATCCCTTTGATGGCGATGTGTGGTATTTTGATGTTTATCATGAAAATCAAACCCTGGCGAACGTAACAGGTGATTTTAACGTAACGGTTGTTCGACCATCCATTAACTTTACCCCAACGAGCATTGACTTCTATGGTGCTGTTAATGGGTCGAACCCGCAGAACCAGACTCTTGAGCTGTGGAGCTCAACACCGTGCCCGCTTAGCTGGAACGTAACTGATGATGCTGACTGGCTTGAGGTATACCCCACAAACGGCAGCTGCACCAATGTGCATAATTTTACAACACTGTCGGTGAATTCATCCGGCATGGATGACGGCACGTATTCCGCTAACATAACCATCGAGTCCCCTGAAGCGAACAATACCCAGGAGATAATTCCCGTTACCTTGCATATGAGCGTGACCGATGTCCTGGTAGCGCGTGTCAGTTTTGCCGGAAGAGCTGCTGCTCCTGATGATACGTGGATAGAGCAATTCAAGGTCAAGTTATTCGCTCCAGGCACTACCAGTGTGGTGTGGGAAGGGAATCGCACCACCAACAATACAGGGTGGTTCAACATGAGCGATGTTGTTGTCGGCGTCTATGATATGGGAATTAAGAACTGCACCTGCTTGAGCGAGCTGGAGCCCGTGACTGTGCTTGAGGGTGCGGGCGGCGTGGTTGATTTTGGCATCACTCGTGAGGGCGATGTCTGGGAAACTGACAAAGTTGACGGTACTGACTTTTCCTATCTCAGCGGTTCCTATAACATAAGGGCTGGTGAAGTAGGCTTCGTTGCTGCGGCAGACCTTAACCGCAGTGGGAAAGTAGACGGTGTTGACTTCTCTCTGCTCAGTGGCAACTATAATGATGAGGGAGAGGCGCGTGGATACTTTTAAGGGGTGCTTTTCGGAATCGCCCCCAAGTTACAGATAAGAAGTTCATGGTAGGAAGAATAATGAGACCGTGGGTGTTTGTTAGTATAGTTGCACTGGTGGCTGTTGCCCTCATGCCTGTGGCGATAGCCCTGGGGCAGGAAGCCAGTCCAGGCAGGGTTCTGCCAGATGCGGTGCACAGAGGGGAGACATTTGATGTCACTGTAACCTTCGCCGCCCCCGTCGATAACTTCAATGCTATCGGTCTAACCGACCTTTGCCCCGACGGCTGGGATGTGGCCGTTGATAAAACGTGGTGTACCCCGAATGCCGATGCTGTTTTAGCTACCGGCAATAAAGCGGAAATTAGCTGGTTTGGGGAGCCAGGGGTCGGCTTTGCCAAAGATATTTCATTTAGTGCGTTATATAAGGTAACTGTCTCTGACGATGCCTCACTGGGAATTTATGCGTTCAATGGTTCTCTGGAATATTATGTTGCCACTGAAGGGCCTTATTTTGGAAACGTAACCGGCGGTTCTGAAATAGAGGTCGTTGCAGGTGGCAGTATCGGTGTGTGGTGGATAGTTGGCATCGTCGCTGGTATAGCTGTTATCGTGGCTGCGGCTCTACTGGTTAGACGCCGCAAAGCGTGAGATTAATTCGGTCGAATGACCGAAGGAGGTGTGCTCGTGATGAGAAGAGGGAGCGAATTGCCCCCCCTTTTTAGTTGGGGTTGCCACTTTTTTATTGTCATTGCGAGCGAAGCGTGGCAATCTCAGAAAAGCAAAACTCAAAAATCAAAAGGCAAAATGAAAAAGCAGTCAGCGGTTAGCTAATGACTGAAGGCTGAAAGCTGATAGCTACTAAATTGAGTTTTGAATTTAGATATTGGGATTTGTTTAGGATTTAGTGCTTAGAGCTTAGGATTTAACCTGGGGATTGCTTCGGCACAGGAGTGCCTCGCAATGACACCCCCTCTCCTGTCATTGCGAGCGAAGCGCGGCAATCCCGGGAAAGTAAAAGTTAAAAATGAAAAAACAGTCGGTATGAAGCTGAAGGATGATGGCTACTAAATTGGAGATTGCTTCGTCACTAACGCTCCTCGCAATGACAGAAGAGGAAGGTGCCTCGCAATGACAGAGATGTTTAGGAATGTAGTGCGAGGCTTTAGCCTCGTGCACGACCCTGAAGGGTCGCACTACAAAAGGGGGGTGCCCTCGATGACACCTTATTGTCATTGCGAGCGAAGCGCGGCAATCTCGGTGGGGATGCCTCGATGAGAGAAGGAGGTGGATATTGTAATGATAAAGGAAGCGAAATTTCATTAATAATTATGAGGGCCTAGTACCTCTTCCCTTAGGACTAAAAGATGTGACCAAAGTCATTTTTACAAAATTGGTTGCATGATTTAAGGAGGTTGAAATGAGAAAGTTAGGATTTATAAAAAAGCTGGGATTTATTATTGGTATTATCGTGCTCCTGATGGCGGTAATGCCCCTTGGCGTGCCGGTGAGCAACAGTTTACCGGCTCAGGCGGCGGAACCACCGGTACCGGTACCAACTGAGGCGCCAAGCATGCCGCCGCCGCAGTACCAACCGCCCCCGGTGATAGACGGGCACGGGACAGGTGCTCTGGCACCAACGACGGGCGTTGTCCATATCAGCGAGCAGGCATTGTCTGGTGGCTCTCTGGCTGGAGGGCCACCGGTGGGAGTGCCGCCAGCTGCATTTGACTGGCGTAACGTACCACCGAATAGGGTTACCTCGGTGAAGAACCAGGGAATCTGCGGTGCCTGCTACGCCTTTGCCGCAATTGCCAATGTCGAATCGAGGATATTAATCGATACCAACACCACTCCCCCCGGCCCCGACTACTCCGAGAACAATGCCAAGGAATGCAACTGGCGTGAGATAAATAGCTGGGTAGATGGGTTGGGCAGGCCGTGGGGCGGCTGCGACGGTGGAGACTACAAGATACTTGCCAGCCTGTTCTCCCAGAAAGGCATAGTCAATGAGGCGGATGACCCGTATAACGTCCTTGATGTCGCCTGCAACTCCTCCTGTCCGTATAACAAGACGCTGCTGGACTGGAGAATCATATCGACCTGGTCGGCACCCATTGTCGACGTGATGAAGAACTATATTTGGACAGAGGGTCCGATTTATACCCACCTGTATGTTGGCGATGATGTCTATGACCCGGCATGGAAGACTGAATTCGGTGGCTATGACGGCAGCTATAACCTAGTCTACCCAGGAACGTATGACCCCAACCACGCTGTGCTCATTGTTGGCTGGGACGACACCCTGCCGTATGTCGGAGGCACCGGTTGCTGGATTGTGAAGAACTCCTGGGACACTACCTGGGGTAACCTCGGCTACTTTACCATCGCCTACGGCTCGGCCCGCATCGGCGAGTGGTCCTCGTACATGTACGACTGGCAGGACTACGATAACAACGGCAGCATCATGTATTACGACGATGATTGCCAGAATAGCTACGTCGGCGATGGGTCTACTACCTACTGGGGAATGTGCAATTTCACCCCGACAAACAATACCTATGCTACCCGCGTGGAGTTCTGGACCGTAGATGCCACCACCGACATCGATATATATATCTATGACGACTTCAATATCCCAACGCTATCGCTGAGCAACCTGCTGGTCAGCCAGTACAACTACAACTTCACTGAGCCTGGATACCATGGAGTGAACTTAACCTCGCCGCTGCCGCTGACCGCCGGTGACCCCGTTATGGTGGTGGTGAAGTTCACCGATGCCGCCTGGGGATACCCTGTCCCGGTAGACCTGAACGGACCATTTGTAACGGGACTCACATACAGCAGCCCCAGTGGTGCGAATGGCACTTGGTGGGACGAGGGGTACCGAAGTCAGGATGTCGCTATTCGGTTGCGCACCTCGGGTGATGTACCCACTTATACCCTGACCATGGCGGTGAACGGCACCGGAACGACAACCCCGCCGGCAGGCTCTCAGAATTACACCGCGGGGAAGGTGGTAAACATCAACGCCACAGCAGGTGGTGGATGGCAGTTCGTGAACTGGACCACGGCGAATATGAGCGAGATAGCCAATGCCACTGCGGCATCGACTACGGTAACCGTGGATGAGAACAAGACGGTAACCGCAAACTTCGCCGAGATTCCCGGAGACCCTGACCTCATAGTCGCAGAGAAGTGGGAGACGTTTGAGGGCTGCATGTACTGGGTAAACTTCATGGTGGTCAATGTTGGTAACGCATCTGCTGGTAATAGCACGACGTGCATTTACGCTAACGGTACGCTGGTGGCAACTGCCCCTTGCCCGCCACTGCTGGCCGGTGGGAGCGACACCACATTTGTCGGGCCGTTAGTCTGCCCGGGCGGTACCACTGTGGTGATTGTGGTCGAAGCCGACAACTATGATGATGTTGCCGAGAGTAATGAGGATAACAACTGCAAGGAGAACGAGATGTACCAGCCGCTGGAGTTTGGCGATGCTGAAGACCCAACGTATCCCTCTCTGCTTGCCAGCGATGGCGCGCGGCACTGCCCTACTGATACCGAACTACTTGGGCTGGGCTGGTACGGGCCAGACTGCAAGGACTTCGAGCTTGATGCCCGGGTCACTGATATGGATACTTGCTGCGATGGCCTGGTAACCACTATGCTGACTGAAGGCGACTCAACGGCAACGGTCACGTTTGAGGTGACCAACTTCATTGCCACTAACGACCTCATTGTTAACATACTGATTGACCTGAATATAGATGGTGACTGGAAAGACCCTGGAGAGCACGTGGTTCAAAATCAGGCGATAAACCTGCCTGGGCCTGACGAGGGTACCTTTGTGTCCAATTCGTTCTCAACCGTGAACGCAACCGTTGGGCAAACATGGCTCAGACTTACGCTGACCAGGACCTCGGTTACTGCCCCGTGGAACGGCACAGGGCTGTTCGCCTGCGGTGAAACCGAGGACTGGCAGATATGGATAGAAGAAGAGGTGCCAGAAGAATGGTACTGGAAGCCTGGTGGCTGGGAAGACTACGCCCTGAGCGGCATGCCTGACTTCGACCAGAAGCAGGATGGCTGGTTCGAGCCCGCGTCGGGGCGTTGGACCTTTTGCGGACCGACAGCGGTGGCCAACTCCCTGTGGTATTTCGATTCCAGGGAGGAACCTGTCCCTATGCCGCAACCTATCCCCAACGATAACTACTGGCTGGTGACAGCCTACGGTCCGTGGGACGACCACGACCCCCTGAACGTGGAGCCGCTGGTTAACGACCTGGCAGCGTTTATGAACACCAATCCCTCGACCGGCACCAACGTCTACGACATGCAAGATGGGATAGAGGATTACCTCAATGCCACCGGCTATGGCGACGATTACTATGAGGTGACGGTGCCAATGCCGGAGTTCGGCTGGATTGAGGAGGAGGTGGAGAGGTGCGAGGATGTAATACTGCTTCTCGGCTTCTGGCAGTGGGATGGCTACTGGTACCGCTTTGGCGGCCACTATGTCACCTGCGCTGGAGTGAACTCGAATACCTCGCAGCTCGGCATCAGCGACCCATATTTTGACAACGCCGAGGCGACAGGGCTGGGTATAGTACTGCCGCCGTCACCGCCGCATCCTGCTTATCCCCATGGTCCCACTGTCCATAACGATACCTGGTATGTCTCTCACGACACCTATTTTGTCGCTCCCTCTCCGAGCCCCGGCGGCATGTGGGGCCTGCCAGAGTATGCAATGGACAAGGATATCATCGACATCTTGAACTTCGAAGGTCAGAACTGGGGTGCCCCGGGGATGCCTTGGGCACCGTACGAGCCGGGCCTTGAGGTATTTACTGAGATCGAGTACGCCGTTGCCGTCTCACCGGTCACTGGCGCTACCCTGGAGGGGAATGTCACTTTTGTCACAAGGGATAAATTCCCTTCTCAGTGGATAGAGCCATTCGTGGTGAAGGGCTTTGAGGTTGATAATCTCACCAATGAGCTATGGTCAGCCAATGTCACCACTAACAATACCGGCTTTTTCAACATCACTGGTCTTACTCCGGGCAAGTATGATATCGGAATTAAGAACTGCACCTGCTTGAGCGAGCTGGAGACTAATGTGACCTTGACTGCCGGTGTGACCACTGTGGTCGACTTCGGCACTACCCGTGAGGGTGATGTCAACGAAACTGACAAGGTTGACGGTGTTGACTTTTCCTATCTCAGTGGTGCCTATAACGCAAAGCCTGGTGACGGAAACTGGATTGCCACAGCAGACCTTAACCGCAGTGGGAAAGTAGACGGCGTTGACTTCTCTCTGCTCAGTGGCAACTATAATGTTAAGGGAGCTGCGCGTCCGCATTTTACGTCGTAGGGATGTTTTCGGTTCCCTCGTGGGAATATCCTGGCTAGAGTTGGGTAGTCAGGTAGATGTAGCTAACCCCCTTCCAACGAAGGGGGTTAGTTGTTGTAATCAAAAAATCGGGATTGTGTGGGCTGCTCCGAGCAAAGCGAAGAGCGCCAGCGACGAGATTGCTTCGGCACGTTGTGCCTCGCAATGACAAAGGGGTGTGTCATTGCGAGCCCTCTCTTAATCGTCATTGCGAGCCGAAGGCGTGGCAATCTCAGGAAAGCAAAACTTAAAAATCAAAAGGCAAAATGACAGAGCAAAAATGAAAGAGCAGTCAACGGTTAGCTAATGGCTGAAGGCTGATAGCAGGAAAACCAAATTCTAAATCCTAAATCCGAAATACTAAACAATATCAAATGACCAAAATCCCAATGACCAAAACGGTTTTGAGCTTTGAGTTTAGATATTGGGATTTGTTTAGGGTTTAGTGCTTTGAGCTTAGGATTTAACTTGGGGATTGCTTCGTCGCTGGCGCTCCTCGCAATGACAAAAGGCGGCGGGATTGCTTCGTCGCTGGCGCTCCTCGCAATGACAAAAGGCGGCGAGATTGCTTCGTCGCTGGCGCTCCTCGCAATGACAAAAGGCGGCGAGATTGCTTCGTCGCTGGCGCTCCTCGCAATGACAAAAGGCGGCGGGATTGCTTCGTCGCTGGCGCTCCTCGCAATGACAGGAGGAGGAGGCTAATGTGTCACCAATCATGTGAGCGAGTACACCCCCTTCCACTGGAAGGGGGTTAGTTGTTATAATTAATTGTTATGATCAAGAAGGTGGGATTGTATCGGCTGTTCGTTGCTCTGCTGGTAGTGGTGACTGTTGTCCTCATGCCTCTCACTGTAGCTTTGGCGCAGGAGGCCAATCCAACCAGGGTTCTGCCTGGGGTAGTGGAGAGAGGGGCAACGTTCAATGTCACCGTGAACTTCACTGCGCCTCGTGATGGCTTCAGGCTTATCTCCTTTGGTGATCTTGCCCCCAATGGTTGGAATGTCACCGCTAGTGAAACATGGTGCACTCCGATAGCAAGTACAATTAAAATTACAGGGAGTAAGGTAGAGCTTATGTGGAGCGGGTCGTTTAGCAATGGCACTTCCTTCTCGGTACTGTATAAGGTGACTGTGCCTGATGATGCCGAGGAAGGATTTTATACCTTTGCTGGCTACATTGAATATTATTTTGGTTCTGCAGGCCCTTATGGTGAAGATATAGCCGGTGATTCTCAAGTGCTTTTGCTACTTGAACTTGAAATCGATGTTATTAGATATATTAATGGAACATTGACAAGCCCGAATATGCTGTATCCTGGCGACACATTTGAGGTCTTCGTTAATTGGACTACGCCTATAAAGGACTTCTGTGCTATTGGTCTCACCGACCTTGCCCCAGTCGGTTTTGAGGTTGAGGCTAACAAAACATGGTGTTCCCCCACAGCAAATGTAACCAAAGCTGCAGGCAATAAAGTGGAAATTCTCTGGTATGGTCCCTACAGTAAGGGCACCAACTTTACTGCAAAGTATAAAGTGACTGTCTCCTGGGCTACCGCACCGGGAAGTCATTACTTCCCCTGTGATAACTGTTCGCTGAGCTGGCTTAACTACAGCTTTGGTGAATTTGGACCATATACATCGTGCACAATGGGAGATAGCGAGGTAGTGGTAACAGTCCCCGGCGATATAGTGGGAGAGACGCGTGATGTTAATGCTAACCATCTGTCCGATGTCAACGTCACGCTTTATAAAAATGCTTCGAGGATAACAGGCGATACAAGCACGCCGAATTACACCATAACGGTCAATGAAATCGGGGACTATTGGCTCCGCACTAGCAAACATACGTACTTCACTCTAGATACAAATTACCTGCCTCCACTGGAGCCGTTGTACATAAACCTGACAACGCTGGAGCTATTGGCCGCGGGATGTGCCTTTGACTTCGAAGGTAATTACGGGCTTGTCCCCAGGGTATGCAACATGTCATATGCTCTGACAAGCGTCAATCTGTGGCTGTACTGGCCGACGGACCATCCGGAGTGGGGTCTTTTTGTCTGGAAGGCTATGCAGTCGGTTAACTCCTGGCAAAATCCGAGCTAAAGTGCGGTGGGTGGATGGATGCAACTAGCCCCTTGCATTGGAAGAAGGCTAGTTGGTATAATTGGTGAAATGAAATTGCTTGTAGTGTTTGTTACTGTAGCGGCGTTGATGGCTGCTGCCCTCATGCCCCTGGATACGGCTCTGGCGCAAGAAGCCAATCCAAACAGAACTTTGCCTGAGACTGTGGAAAGAGGGCAGACGTTCGATGTTACCGTGACCTTCACCGCCCCAGAAGATAAGTTCAATGCTATTGGTCTGGCCGACCTTGCCCCTGATGGTTGGGATGTGACCATTGATACAATGTGGTCTAACCCGAGTGCCGATGCTGTTTTAGCTACGGACAATAAAGCTGAGATTATGTGGTTTGGGGAGCCCGGCGTGGGCTTTGCCAAAGATATTTCATTTAGTGTGTTATATAAGGTAACCGTGCCTGATTATGCCTGCGCGGGAAAACATACCTTCGATGGTTTTCTGGAATACTATCTTGCCACTGAAGGACCTTATGTTGAGACCATAACAGGTGATTCTGAAGTAGATGTCCCTGTATACGACACGCCACTTATCTGCTGTAACCCGAAAAGCTTCACCTTCAGTGCTACCGAGGGAGGTTCGAACCCGGCAGACCAGACGCTGGAGATTTCGAACTCAGGCATTGGTACAATTAACTGGGCGCTGAGTGATGATGCTCCCTGGCTTAGCGAGGGTCCCACGAGCGGCAGTTCCACCGGAGAGCTTGATACAGCAGCCGTATCGGTTGATATAGCAGGAATATCTGCCGGGGATTATTCCGCCATCATCATTATAACGGCTGATGGAGCAGACAACAGCCCGTGGATAGTCCCGGTTAGCCTGCATATTAGCTCATCGGCGGCACAGATATCCTTCAACCCTGAAAGCCTTAGCTTCACTGCTGTTGAAGGAGGTTCAAACCCGGCGGAAAAGGTGCTGGAAATCTGGAACTCAGGAGTTGGTACGCTCAACTGGTCGCTGGGTGATGATGCTGCCTGGCTCAGCGAAAATCCCACAAGCGGCAGTTCCACCGGCGAGCATGATACAGCAGACGTATCGGTGGATATAGCAGGTATGTCTGCCGGGGATTATTCCGCCGTCATCACTATAACTGCTGATGATGCAAACAATAGTCCGCAGACCGTCCCCATTAGCCTGCATATTAGCTCAGCAGCGCCGCAGATATCCTTCAAGCCCGGAAGGTTTAGCTTCGCTGCTGTTGAGGGAGGCCTGACCCACGCAGCCGAGACGCTGGAGATCTGGAACTCAGGAGTTGATACGCTCGGCTGGTCGCTGAGTGACGATGCTGCCTGGCTCAGTGAGGATCCCACAAGCGGCAGTTCCACCGGCGAGCATGATACAGTAGTCGTATCGGTTGATATAGCAGGAATGTCTGTGGGGGATTATTCCACCAACATCACTATAATGGCTGATGAGGCAGGCAATAGTCCGCAGGTAGTTCCTGTTAGCCTGTATATTAGCTCAGCAGCGCCACAGATATCCTTCACGCCTGAAAGTGTTAATTTCACTGCTGTTGAGGCAGGTCCAACCCCCCCAAACAAGGCACTTGGGATTTGGAACTCAGGCATTGAGATACTTAACTGGTCTGTAAGTGATGATGCTGCCTGGCTCAGTGAGAATCCGACAAACGGCAGCTCCACGGGTGCACATGATACGACATCGGTAGCTGTATCGGTGAATACAGCGGGTATGTCGGATGGGAATTATTCCGCCAATATCACCATAACTGCCCCCGGCGCAGGCAATAGTCCGCAGACAGTTCTGGTTAGTCTATATGTGGGACAAATAGGCCCGCCGCCACCACAACCATGGCTCAACCGATACTGGTGGACGATAGTAGTAGGGATAGTCGCTGTCGTGCTGTTGGCTTACTTCCTGTGGCGAAAAAGAGCAGCATAGATTGTTTGGCAGATTCCAGTTATCAGTTTTCAGCTATCAGCCTTCAGCCTTCACCCCATGGAATAGTATTTCACGGGGTCAGCCATTAGCTACCTGCTGACTGCTCTTTCATTTTTGCCCTTTGATTTTTGAGTTTTGCTTTCCGGGATTGCCACGCCTTGGCCCCTTCGCTGCACTCGGGGTTTCAGCTCACCGCAATGACACAGCCTCTTTTGTCATTGCGAGGCACGCCCCCCCTTTGTCATTGCGAGGCACGTTAGTGCCGAAGCAATCCCCTGACCTGAAGGGAAATCCTAAACAAATCCCAATATCTAAATTCAAAGGTCAAAACCGTTTAGGTCATTGGGATTTTGGTCATTTGATATTGTTTAGTATTTCGGATTTAGTATTTAGAATTTATACTCTCCTGTCATTGCGAGGCACGCCCCCCCCTTTGTCATTGCGAGGCACGCCCCCCCTTGTCATTGCGAGGCACAACCCCCTCCCTTGTCATTGCGAGGCACAACCCCCTCCCTTGTCATTGCGAGGAGCGCTAGCGACGAAGCAATCTCGGGGTGACAGAAGGGACGGGTTCTTAATAAAGCTAAAAAAGCCGAAAAAAAAGTAACGATTTGGAGCTAAATACAAGTAAAGGTAACTAAATTGAACTTGCAATTTCTGACACGGTGACGTAGAATAAACAAAGGTACTACGACTAAAGTACCACGTGGTACTATAGGCGCGGGGGGTTTCATGTGAAACGAATAGCGTTTTCGCTACTCAGTGTTGTTATTCTCGTCGCCATGGCACTGCCCGCTGGTAGTGGAGCAGTGCTGGCAGGTGGGGGTGACGTCGATTACATTATAATCTCACCTTATAATGCCTTCATAGATGGTGGTGGTGCAGAGACACAGGCTTACAGTGCTGAAGCTTTCGATGTTCAAGGAATTAGTCTGGGCGATGTTACCCAGAATACAAGCTTCACCATAGAGCCCGAGGCCGGCGGAAGCTGGGAAGGGTGTACATATACTTCAGAGCACATAGGAGACTGGGTGGTAACAGGCACTCATACCTCCGGCAAGAACGATACGGCTGGCTTACACGTCCTGGAAACCCCGGAATATCCCGGGGGTGTCCCTGCTCCTCCCGGGGGTGGCGCTAGTTCGTCCGCCCCACCAAGTACAACCACGGAAGCTGAGTCAGCGCCACCGGTAGGTGGCGGTTTTGATCCACCCCATCTGGAAGTCGACAAGAGCGTATCCCCCGATCCTGTCTGCATAGGTGACCAGGCAACGATAACCCTCACAGTTACCGGCGCCGGCAGTGCAAGTGTCGAACACGTTCCCCTAGATGTCATGCTCGTCATCGACCGCTCAGGGTCGATGCAAGGGCAGAAGCTCACTGATGCTAAAGCTGCCGCCCAGACTTTCGTGGGGGCGCTCAACTCCACCAGCGACCGCTCAGGGCTGGTGTCTTTCTCATACTGGCACTCGACGTGGTGGTGGTTTGGGTACTGGGAGGCAAGACTTGACCAAAATTTGACTTTTGACCAGTCAGCGACAAACAGCTCCATAGGTAGCTTGACAGCTGATGGCAATACCGCTATGGGCGAGGGCATTTATGAAGCTAACGCGGAGCTTATTAATTACGGCAGGACTTCACCCACCATTCATGCCGAGGTTGTGCTTTCCGATGGGAAAGCAAATATTCCACGGAATAATCCTATAGGTGCAGCATTGGCTGCAGCACAAGAGGCCGCTAACAATAGTATTGTCATTTACACCATTGGACTGGGAAGCGAGGCCGATAATGCCACGATGGAGAATATCGCCAATATAACCGGTGGCAAATACTACTATGCTCCAAACTCAACTGACCTGGAGGCTATATATCAAGATATCGCCGGAGAGCTGTCCAATATGGCTGGCACCGATGTCGTGGTGACCGAGGTTTTGCCCGATGATGTGAATTATGTGAATGGAACTGCTGTTCCTACTCCAGATTCAACAAGTGGCCAGAACCTGACCTGGGAATTAGGTTCCATCAGCATAGGCGATACCAAGACTATGACCTTCAACGTAACCTTTAATAACACCGGCTATCAACCGGTGGACGTATATCCCGACACGCGGGTAAACTACACCGATTATCAGAACAACCCGGCAAGCGAAGTGTTCCCTGAGACAAACATAACAGTAAGTGCTCCACCAGTAGCTAACTTCACCGTCAATAACACCAACCCCTGTGTAAATACCCCGGTCCAATTTACAGATAACTCCACTGGTAATCCCACTAGCTGGAGCTGGGACTTCCCTGGAGGCAGTCCTTCGAGTGCGTCAACGCAAGGACCGCACACAGTAACATATAGTGCTGCTGGCAACTACACGGTGAGTTTGAATGTCACCAATGAGTACGGCTCAAATATCACGACTAAGATCAATTACATCGTAGTCAATGCCAAACCCACAGCTTCAGCGTCAAGCAACACACCGGTATGTGAAGGAAGCACGATAGAGTTAACCGGTGGTCCTGGTGGGATGACGAGCTACAGCTGGAGCGGGCCACTTAGTTACAACAGCAGTGAGCAATCACCGAGCATAAGTAACGCCACCACAGCGATGGCGGGAGATTATACTTTGACGGTAACCGATGCCAATGGGTGCAGTGATGATGCCAGCACCAGTGTGGTAGTCAATGCCAAACCCACAGCCGCAGCGTCAAGCAACACACCGGTATGTGAAGGAAGCACGATAGAGTTAACCGGTGGTCCTGGTGGGATGACGAGCTACAGCTGGAGCGGGCCACTTAGTTACAACAGCAGTGAGCAATCACCGAGCATAAGTAACGCCACCACAGCGATGGCGGGAGATTATACTTTGACGGTAACCG
>Ga0315543_1001921_pt1 | contig 21285 bp, 17 predicted proteins | sample SalMarSW160210MG_2_FD_203098 | JGI IMG/M metagenome (GOLD analysis project Ga0315543, IMG submission 203098) | Salt marsh sediment microbial communities from the Plum Island Ecosystem LTER, Massachusetts, United States - Salt Marsh Sediment SW1601-210 ...
ATACCAAATGGACGCGAAGCACGGAGAAGATCAAAGCCATCAAAGATGTAACTGACGAAGCGGCTTAATTTATGGGTACACCTTTTTACACATTTTTCTGGACATTACGGATTCACAGTTGAGGAGTACACACTGTTTTCGCTCAAGCACATAGTTGACTACCTTAACTTGTTGATCTTACTGCTGCCGGCTTTACCGGTCGTAGTGGTAACGCTGGTTTTTTTGCCCCTGCGGAAGATTCTCAAACAGAGAGAGTACCGCTATCTGTTTATCCTGTTGATGTCAACACTTGGCGCAGTGTTCGTCTTTGAGCCCAAGCTGGGTATGCCGCGGGATTGGGATTTGTTCTCGTTTGCCGGCGTGCCTTTGGCCCTATTTGGGTACTACTTCCTTTTCAACTGTCGCTCTAAGAGCATTTCAATTACAAGAATAGTTCTATTGTCAGTCATGTTGGGATGTTTTTCCCTTTTCCCCAGGGTAGGTAACCAAATTAGCGAAGACATATCTGTGGCTCACTTTGTAGGGCTTTTAGACTTGGACAAAATAAGGAACCGGATCGGGCGAGCCATTCTCATTGGCTACTATGAAAAGTTAGGCAAAGATGACAAGGTTGCACGGCTTCACCATCGCTGGCACGCTTTAATCGAAAAGGAAACCCTTCTGACTGAGGCAGTCGAATTCATCAAGCAGAACAAATTCGAACCAGCAGTACCCTTCCTTTATCGATTTCTTAGTTTGTACCCTCAATCGCATGAGGCATGGCAGAAGTTGGGTTTCTGTTATCTCAAGTTGAAGGAATACGACAGTTCACTCGTATGCCTGAATATCTCTGATGGCATAAACCCTTACAATCCGTATACACTTTACTATCTTGGCTTGAATCACTATGAAGGGAAGAGGTACAGAGAGGCGAAAGTTTTTTTCTTACAAGCGCTTGGAATAGACAGCCTTCACGTCTTGGCATGGCAGAAGTTGGGTCAATGTTATTTTGCGTGGGGTAAATACGACAGCGCTCATATGTTCATGGCAATTGCCAACGGACTAAATCCCAGCGACGTTAAGACACTTTATAATATTGGCGCGGCATACTTCGAAGATGAGAACTATGCAAAGGCTGAGGAGTTGTTTCTAAAGGTAATTGACATAGACAGTCTTCATTCCGACGCTCTCAATGGCTTGGCCAATGTTTATATGCAAGTAGAAGATCAGGCCAAATACACTGCGGTGCTGTTGAGGCTCGCCACCCTTGATGACGCCTCCATTAAACTTCTTCAACGAGTAGCTGAATATTACCTCAAACTTGGTGACTATCACAACGCAACTCAGACCTATCGACGTGCCCTCCAAAAAGGCCTGGACAGCGTGTATATAAAGCAGCTTATAGCAAAGTATCCAGAACTAAGTGCACAGTTTCTTCTCCAAGCTCCGCTGCACGATTCGTCTGAGAGTCAACAGTGACAGAGAACCTCAGTGGTAATTGCATTGACAATTTCCGCTAACTAATTACCTTTGCCCGCAAGATGCCGAACTCGATTCACCATACGAAGACCGAAAAGCTTCTGTTGGAAGCAGCGCGGAGGTTCAACTCTACCCTCGACTATGAGGAGCTGATTGAACAGGTGCTCCGGCTGGTAATGACTGCCGTGGATGCCGAAGCTGCCCTGGTGTTTCGGGTTGACCACGACCGCACCGATGTGAGAATCCGCTTCATGAGTAGCCGTGACTGCAAAATGATCACGTTCCGTCGTGAGCTGGGGCAGGGTGTAGTTGGCTGGGTAGCTAAATATAAAGAAGCGGTGATTGTCAACGATGCGACCAACGATCCACGTGTCGATCCGGAAATTGAAAAACAGGGTAATATCAAAATCAAGTCGGTCTTGACCGTACCGCTCATCGGTAAAGGCAGGATGATCGGGGTTATTGAGGCGATCAACAAGACCGACGGGGAGTTCACGACCGGTGATCTTGATGTGCTGATAGGGCTGGCCAATCAGATAGCCGTGGCCATAGACAACGCTGCCTTGTACCGGGCTGTCAAGCGGGAAGCTTTGGAGCGGAGCCTCTTGTACGAGTTAGGCAAGAAGCTTTCCGGCTCTCTGAGACTGAATGAGGTTCTTGAGGAGATATTGAGGTCGTTGAAGCGGGTTGTTGAGTACGATGCCGGCGGCGTCTTTCTGGTTGACCCGGACCTGGAAGAGATTGGCTCTATATACACAGTTGGCTATGACCCGTCCAGAGGTTCAGACGTGCATCTCAAAGTGGGGCAAGGGTTGATCGGGTTTGTGGCCAAGTCGGGCGAGCCGGTGATCGTACCCGAGGTCTCTGCTGATAATCGCTATGTGAACGCTCGAGCGGCAACTAAAAGTGAAATAGTCGTTCCCATGTCGCTTGACGAACGAGTTGTCGGGGTGGTCAACCTGGAATCCAATAATGCTAATGCTTATGACGATCACGACGTGTCACTGCTGTTGGCTTTTGCCTCTCAGGCAGCTATATCACTCGAACGCGCCCGCCTTCACGAGAGAATCCTGTCAGGCCAAAAGCTGGAACAACAGCTTAACGTGGCTCGTGAAATTCAGCGGAGTTTTCTCCCAACCATAGATCCGGATATCGACGGCTACGATATTTCCGGTGGGAACATTCCCTCGGGGCAAGTGGGGGGTGACTACTATGATTTTATCCATATTGTCGAGAACCAAACAGGTATTGCTATTGGCGATGTCTCCGGCAAGGGAGTACCGTCGGCGCTGATTATGGCCTCGTTTCGAGCCTCGTTGATTGCTGAAATCCGTAACAATTACTCTATTAGAACGATCTGCCGCAAAGTTAACAACCTTCTCTGTGAGTCGCTCAAGCCGGGTAACTTCGTGACGGCTGTATACGGCGTGCTGGATTCCAGGAACCATATTTTGACATTCGCCAACTGCGGTCACAATCTCCCCATCCTATTGCGAAACTCCGGTGAAATTGAGTATCTGAAAGAGGGGGGCCAGGTGCTGGGCGTGACCAAAAATGTTCTCTACGAGGATCGACCGGTATTTCTCAATACCGGTGAGATTGTAGTATTCTACACTGATGGCGTTACCGAGGTATTTGATGACAGTGGGCAAGAATTCGGTATCGAACGGTTAATAGGCATTGTGAAGGAGAATAAGGACAAAGCCTCCCACCAAATCCAGGATGCGATCTATAGTGCGGTCAAACGCTTTGCCTCGCCAGAACATGTCTTTGATGACTTTACCATGATCGTTTTGAAGCGCTTGTAGGAAACGGGGCGTGTTTAGTATGGCGGCAGACAAGAATCTGTGGGGATTGTTGGAAAGAGAGTTAGTTGAGAAGTGGACATTGAGAAAATTCAGGACTACTTGAAGCGGCATAAGTTGGATGGATGGCTTTTGGCTGATTTTCATGGGCGCAACAGCGTGGCTGTGGAACTGCTCAACCTGAAGGGTATTATCACCCGCCGTTCGTTTTTCTTCATTCCGCAGGTGGGGTCGCCAACCGCAGTCGTTCATGCTATCGAACAGGACAAGTTTAAGCACCTCCCCTGTCAGATAAAGACTTACTCGGGCTATGTGGTGTTGGAGCAGAAGCTATCGACCCTTCTTACCGGCTGCAATCGAGTGGCGATGGAGTATTCTCCGAAGGGACGCCTGCCGTATATCGGGTTGGTGGATGCCGGTACGGTTGAAGGGGTTCGTGATCTGGGTGTAGAGGTTGTCTCATCTGCTGACCTCGTGGCTAACTTCCAGGCTCGTCTGTCGGCCGAGCAGATCGCTGCCCACCGTATTGCCGCTAATAATCTCATTGAGATCAAAGACGATGCCTTTGGATATATCGCTCAGCGCCTTAAAGAGAGCAAACCTATCACGGAATACGAGGTCTCTCATTTCATTCTTGACCAGTTTGAAAAGTACGATATGATTACTGACAACGCTCCAATTTGTGCCGTTAACGCTAATGCCGGTAACCCGCACTACGAACCGGTGGTTGGTACCGCTGCTTCCATCAGAATGGGTCAACTGATTCTGATTGATCTATGGGCGAAAGACAAACGTTCCGATGGCGCTTATGCCGACATTACCTGGATGGGATTTGCAGGAAGGAAAGAGGACATCCCCTCCAAGTACAACGAGATGTTTGCAGTTCTTGTCAGAGCGCGTGATGCGGCAGTCACTTTTGTCCGAGAGAATATTCACAAACGTCTCGTGTATGGTTTCCAGGTTGATGATGTCTGCCGCGGCGTTGTGCAGCAAGCTGGTTATGGAGACTACTTTACTCATCGCACCGGTCATTCAATTACTACCGTCCCACATGGCCCGGGACCGAATATCGACAATCTGGAAACTGAGGACCGCCGCAGGCTCCAAGAAGGCCACCTCTTTTCAATTGAGCCGGGAATTTACCTGCCCGATTGCGGCTTTCGCACGGAGATAGATGTGTTGATTACGCCCAACGGCGCCGAAGTTACCACTCTACCGCTTCAGATGGCGATTTTACCGCTTTTCTAAGGTATGTACGTTGGTATGTACGTTTCGGAAGAAATAATAGGCCGAATGACCGCTCTTTACGGCGTACCGCACCGAGCAGTATTCAAATTCTCGATCGATGATGCAGAGTATCAGCGAATAAAATTATCCCAGAAAAACGGTCGCAATCATGACTTTACTCTTTACATCAGCAAGGGTGAGCGGATCATAGTCATTGCCAAGCACTCTTATCCTCCCGCATTGTATCGCGCTCCCTCAGGTGGCATCAAACCAAACGAGGATGTGCATGAAGGCATCAGGCGAGAGGTCATCGAGGAGACTGGTTGTGAGATCGAATTGCAGAGATTCTTGCTGCGTTCCGAGGTCTCTTTTACCAGTAACCTTAGTTCCATTGAGTGGAACACGTTTGTCTTTCAGGCGAAGTATCTGCGGGGAGATTTCAAGTTTACTGACCATAGAGAAATACGCGAGGTGCGGCTTGCCTCCTTGAGTGAGTTTGAAGCATTTTCCACTATCATGAGGCAATCGAAAATCGGGGGGTTGCATTATCGAGCTGCTCTACATGAGGCCGTGCAGGAGTTACTTCTGTCACCTTAAGTTTGGGTATTATGGGCAGACGTGACGCCGTCTTGCCCATGTGATATACTCTGCCGTGGAGTGTGTGAGCAGGGGGACAGGTAATAATCTCTTTACAATTGAATGCCTGAGTCTAAATTATTATGTGAAATGAAAAGCCCTTGATAGGGGCAGAGATGATGCGATCGGAGAGGTGGCTGAGTGGTCGAAAGCGGCGGTCTCGAAAACCGTTGTCGCCTTGGGCGACCCAGGGTTCGAATCCCTGCCTCTCCGCTGAAACAAGCCGCGAACCGCGATCACAGATCGCGGCCACACTCGTCACCCGGCCTTCCAGTTGGACACTCGCCGTCAACAGGAATTACCACTTGCATAAAAGGTTACAATATGTTTTGTATTGAGATGTGGGTGAAGCTGACAATATGTAAGCTGTACGACATACAATGACTTGGTCTACTATAGGCGCTTGAGGCGCTTGGATTATCAACTCTCGGTAAGGAGAAGGCGTGACTGAGAAAAAGCGAACCGGAAAGAGATTTGTCGAGGCGGAAGATATCTGCCGGTTGAATGTTATCACGTCGGTCGCAATGTCGCCCGATGAAAATAAGATCGCTTATACGGTAGAGACGATCTCTGATGACAGGAAGAGATATTTCTCACATATTCATGTCATCGACTGCGATTTAAGAGAGTCTCGCCAGTTCACTTTTGGTGAAGTTTCGGACAGAGGTTTGGCGTGGTCGCCAGATGGCAAGTATATCGCTTTCACTTCCAGCCGAGACAAGAAAACCGGGATTTTTATCATCCCTTCCGAAGGGGGTGCGGAAAGGGAAGTTATGCAGCTCGAAGGCACGGTGATGTCGTTGGTCTGGACACTGGACAGTCGAGAACTGGTTTACGCCTTTCGCTACAGCGATTCCCACTACATAAAGGATAAAGAGAAGAAGAAGGAAGCTCCTCTTTACCGTCATATCACGAGTATAGCCTACCGCACGGATGGTGTCGGCTTTATTCCGAAGGATCATTTCCATATCTGGAAACTAAATGTGGAGAATCAAGAGCTAAAACAGCTCACTAGGGGGAAGTATGATGATTTCCTGCCGGCTATCTCTCCTGATGGCAAATGGATAGCGTTTTGCTCCAAGCGCGTGAAGGTGATACCGCCTATAAATTACGAATTGTTCTTAATACCGATCAATGGAGGGAAAGAGAGATTGATACCTACCCCGCGAGGTCCAGCCTGGGCGCCTGTGTTTTCACCTGATGGCAAGACAATTGCCTATATCGGACGCGAAAACGATGAGGACACTATGGGTGTGGTCAATGTTCATATCTGGAAGGTGGGGATCAGGGGAAAACCTGTTGCTCGGGACTTAACCCCCACTTTTAATCGGTCAGCGAATAACTACACAATAAGCGACATCGGCGATATTTCCGGTGGCGCACCGTTCTGGTCGCATGACGGCAAACACATATTTTTCATTGCTACGGATGCGGGTAACAGCCATGTCTTGTCTGTGTCGTCTTCAGGCAGCCGTCCAATGAAGGTTACCGGCAAAGAGTGTCACGTGAAAACTTATGGTGTGAACGGCCGCAGGCGAAAGATTGCCGCAGTGGTTTCGGATCTCAAAACGCCCGCCGAGTTGCACCTGATACCGGCTACTGCCGCAGGCGACACTAACTCACCAGCACTGACGGAGTCCAACAAGCAACTGTTTTCAATTATTACCTTTCCTGACAGCAAAGAAGTGTGGTTTAAGGCCAGCGATGGCGTCGATCTTCAAGGATGGCTGGTAACACTCCCCAAGATGAATCGCAAACGCCTGCATCCGGCTATCCTGCAGATCCACGGCGGGCCGGTAGTACAGTATGGTTTTACCTTTTTTCACGAGATGCTGTATTTAGCATCAAACGGTTATGTGGTCTTTTACACCAATCCTCGCGGCAGTACCGGTCGGGGCGAGGCTTTCGCCGAAACTGTAAACGACGAGTGGGGCACTAAGGACGGATACAACGACCTGATGGCCGCTGCCGACTACCTGGAAAGGCTTCCCTATGTTGACAAGGAGCGAATGGGAGTTACTGGTGGATCGTATGGTGGTTTTATGACAAATTGGATCGTTGGCCATACCCATCGCTTTCGGGCAGCGGTGACGCAGCGATCACTGGCCAACATGGTCAGTTTATTCGGCCTGGCGAGTGGAGATATGGGGCGAGGATCCGGCCGCTACCCCTGGACGGATCCGGAGTGGTACGCCAGGGTTTCCCCACTGACCTATGCTAAGAATATCAAGACACCGCTTCTCATAATCCATTCTGAGAATGATCTCGGCCCTAAAATCGAACAGGCTGAACAGCTTTTCACGACATTGAAATTGATGAAGAAGAAAGTCGAGTTTGTGAGGTTCCCCGAAGAATCACATGGCCTTTCGCGTTACGGGCGTCCGGACCGGCGTATCGCCCGGCTGGAGTGGATATTACGGTGGTTTGATAAGTATTTGAAGTGAGCCATGGTTAAGCCGGTTGGACTGGCGCTTTATGTGTCTCGCTTTCTTTATAGCGGCAGTTACAGCGCCGCTTTGGTTACTATGCTACCCAACCAATATGAGCTTTGATCTTGACACACGTTTTTGATTGTCTTATTTTCTCTCATGCCACTCTTAAAAGAACAAGTTGAGCATATTGCCCGGCTGGCTCAGCTGAATTTGACTCCCAGAGAGATTGAGAAAATCGCCCAGGAGTTGACGACTGTAGTGGACTATTTTGACCTGCTCAAGGTAGTTGCTACTGAGGGAGTAGAGCCGCGTAACCAGTTTACTAAAGCTGAGAATGTTTTTCGGGAGGACGAAGTTCGTCCCTCGCTGCCGCGCAAGATGGCATTGCGCAATGCTCCCAACAGCGATGGAGAGTACTTTCGCGTACCCAAGGTGATTGGGTAATGGCGGCAAAAGTGGTTGCGGTTATTCCGGCCCGCCTCAATTCGCAGCGGTTTCCCAATAAAGTGATTTATCCCTGGCAGGGAAAGCCGCTTCTTTTTTACGTTTACAACGAAGCCAGAAAAGCCAAGAACATTGATCGGGTAGTCGTGGCCACCGACAACAAGCTGGTGCAAAAAGCTGTCGCACCATTGGGAATGGAAGTCGTGCTGACCTCCTCGCGTCATAGTACTGGTTCGGACCGGGTGGCGGAAGTGATGGCAAAAATCGGCGGCGACATTATTGTCAACATTCAGGCTGACAACCTTGGCCTCAAAGCGCCGGTGCTTGACCGGTCGATAGAAAAAATGATAGGAGATTCCAGTATCGGCTTCGCAACTCTGGCGCGCCGCCTTCGAACGGACGAGGAACTTTTTGACCCCAACGTCGTGAAAGTCGTGGTAGCTAAAGATGGCTGGGCGCTTTGGTTTTCCCGATACCCCATACCCTACCTCCGAAGCGCTGTCGAAAAGAATAGAGCCCAGCAGTTTCATTTCCTTCGTCATGTAGGCATTTACTTTTTCCGTAGAAAGGCTCTAAAGCGGTTCGCAAAGTGGAAACGGTCAAGTCTGGAACGGGCGGAATCGCTGGAGCAACTGAGGATTTTGGAAAACGGTGAACCGATTAAGGTGTTCCGGACCGCTATGAGGTCAGTATCGGTTGACACAGCACAGGATCTGAAAAAACTTAAGGGAATATACCAGTAAGGGGTAGTTGTGCCTGAGAAGACTAAATACATTTTTGTGACCGGCGGCGTCGTCTCGGCGCTGGGCAAGGGGATTGCATCGGCCTCAATCGGTTTGTTGCTGCACCTGCGTGGCCTGCGGGTCCGTAATGTCAAACTTGATCCTTACTTGAACGTCGATCCGGGGACGATGAACCCCTATCAGCATGGCGAGGTGTTTGTCCTCGATGACGGTTCTGAAACCGATCTCGACCTTGGCCACTATGAGCGCTTTTTGGATCAATCGCTGACCAAGGATAACAATGTCACCACCGGCCAAGTCTATAATACTATTATTACCAGGGAACGCCGCGGTGATTACCTGGGGGCTACGGTACAGGTGATTCCGCACGTCACCGAGGAGATAAAAAACCGGATCAGAAGGCTGGAGCGGTCGGCGCAGAAACCGGACGTCGTCGTGGCGGAAATCGGTGGGACAGTCGGTGACATTGAGTCGCTGCCTTTTTTAGAGGCTATCCGCCAGATAGGTTTGGAAGAGGGCCGTCAGAATATCATGTATGTCCATGTTACCCTGGTACCTTACGTCTCGACAGCAGGCGAATTTAAGACCAAGCCGACTCAGCATTCAGTGCGTGAGTTGCGGGAGATCGGCATTCAGCCTGATATGCTGTTGTGCCGATCGGCTATGCCGATATCAGACGAACTGAGACAGAAAATCAGCCTGTTCTGTTCTGTTCCCACGCGGTCGGTCATCGTAGCGGAGGATGTCCCGACTATTTACGAAGTCCCCCTGAAGTTCCACAGTCAAGGCTTGGATGACATCATCACTGAACATTTTGGCTGGGAGATAGCGCCGCCCGATCTGGGGGAGTGGGAGCGTATCGTGGAGAGGATCAATTACCCCTCACATTACATAAAAATCGCTATCTGTGGAAAGTATGTTACCTTGAAAGATGCCTACAAATCCATCATTGAGGCGTTTGTTCATGCCGGGGTGTCAAGTGAGGCTGAAGTCAGACTCATCTGGGTCAGCTCGGAAGAGATCAAGCACAGCGGGGCGAAAAAGTTCCTGTATGACATTGACGGGCTTTTGATCCCCGGCGGCTTTGGCGAACGTGGTGTTGAGGGAAAAATAGAAGCCATCCGCTATGTGCGCGAAAACAACATCCCGTTTCTTGGCATCTGTCTGGGAATGCAGTGTGCGGTCATTGAATTTGCTCGTAATGTCTGTGGTCTGGCCGACGCCCACAGCTATGAGTTTTACCGTGAACTGAAACATCCGGTTATTCACCTCATGGCCGACCAGGAAGGTGTTACCGAGCTGGGGGGAACCATGCGCTTGGGGGCGTATCCCTGCATTCTGGCAGAGGGATCGAAATCGTATGAGGCTTACGAACAAAAGGAAATCTCCGAGCGTCATCGCCATCGCTATGAACTGAACAATGCCTATCGAGAGATGCTGACGGCAGAAGGGCTGCTGTTATCGGGTCTTTCTCCTAATGGTCGGCTGGTCGAAATTGTCGAGGTGCCAACGCATCCCTGGTTTGTCGGAGTGCAGTTTCACCCTGAATTGAAATCCCGCCCAACCCGACCTCACCCGTTGTTTCGGGAATTCGTCAGGGCGGCAGTGGAATACAGTCACCAAAAAGATAGTGAACGCTTATCTAAAGCCACCGAACCGTCTGACGTCACCGAGACACGTCATTGACACCTTCCAAACGCCTGGTGTATTACGCTGAACATTGAGCGGCCTCAAAACGTTGAGAGAGCAGGGAGAACGAGAGGAAGCATCGTATGAAAACCAAATACTATGTTTTTGTTTTTACGCTGCTGGCATTGGTGAGTTGTCAGAACGACCTTGTGCCGCCACCTGAGATTGAAGTGTTTACGGGTGAATTGGAAGTCGTAGATATCAAGCTATCGCCACCTTGGACATATTACGATACCGACAAAGTAGTCTTTACTGTTGAAGGGGGTACATACAAGATAGAGCACGTTACTCATCACAGCAATCTTTGCGGTTCCGGAGGGCAGGTAGTTGGTTTCGGCACCAACAGGGTGAGACTGACACCAACATTTCATGATTATAGTCAGAGCTGTGATTCTCTTAAAGTTCCACAGGGTGAATTCAAGTCGGTATTTAGGAGAGATAGCCTTTACCTGGGACCAGGTATACAAGTATTTCACTCGTTCGATTCAGTTGCTATGAAGGAATTCATTGACACGATGATCTACCACTTTTGGTTGACTCAGTAGGCTGTTACATAAGCATTCCAGCCTTGTAATAAGCGAGGAAGACCTTCCACATCAGGACTACCGAAGCAAGCGCATAGGGTATCAAAAGATATTTCCGGCGGCGGGAGTTGACCGAGACGCCAATCATGACAAAAAGGGGAAAAGCCACCACTATATGCCGGTAGTAGCACATAGTGGTTCCAAAAGTTGGTGTGAATAGCAGAATACTGAACATGAATAGCTGCCAGGAGACCGGTATTTTCCTTGAGTAAAACAGAACCACCGTTATCAGAGTGAAGAGCAGCATGATGAACACGGGGTTACCGCTGTTGAGAATTATCAATGACTTCGCAATTGGTATAAATGGCAAGGTCAGTTTGTGAGCATAATAGCTTTGCTCCTGAAATCGCTGGTACAAAAAGAAATCGCCAAATTTCCACCAGTAGTAACAGAAGTATAAAAAGAGGGTCAAGCCGATGGAGAATAGGGCTGCAATAAGAGACGCTTTTTTATTCCGGTCGAGTTTCTTCCACTTTGCAGTCAAGATAAACAAAATCGGCAGACCGATTACAACGCCGGACGGATAAGTTATAGCCAATAAGCCGGAGCAGAGAGGTACAAGAGTATATCTCTTTTTTTCGATCAAGTATAAGGCCAGAACTGCCAGCAGCAGATAGAGGGAGTAAGGGAAAGTGGTTAAAAAGTAAAATGATGAGGGAAATATCAGCAGGGCCGCCAGCGAAAACAGAGCTGTCTTATCGTTAAATCTGTTCGCGACGAGCCGGTACATTACCAGTAAAGCCAGCCAGAGCGACAACCAACTGATCGCAATCATTGTTACTCGAATGTCAATACCAAAAAAACCAGCGAGCTGTTCGACAAGTCGTCCTACAAAGGGGTAAAACGGGAACCAGCCGATGTTGCCGCAGATGTAGCCTGGGTTCCAGGGGCAGGGGAACATCTCATAGCCGTCGCGGGCGATAGAGAGATAGTGTTGGCCGTCCCATTGAATCAGCATTCCGAACAGTGAATAGAATTTGGCTTCCCCTACATTGAAAAGAAGGAGGTACAAAAGGATAAAAGCCAAACATAACAAGGTTGGCAGCCAAAAGCTCTTGCTTTTCAGATAGGAATGCTTCATTAAGTCTGGAGAACGCATAACAATGTGGTAAGTTACACAGAGAATGACGCTCAAAAAGTCAAAATTCTTGTTCCCGGCTGTTTTTTTCATCCTCTCTGTGTACTACACGCTTCCCTTTCTACTCAAGTATAACTTCTGGGGAATACGCGACTGGGACCTTTTCACCACCATCGCTGCCGTACCTGCCGGGACTATTTTACATTATGGTCAGTTTCCCTTCTGGAACCCGTACATGGGCGGCGGTAATATCCTCTTTCATCACCCCGAAGTTGCCGTGCTTTCTCCCTTCTTCTTGCTCTACTTGATCTTTGGATCAGTGGTCGGGCTGAAACTACAGGTACTCATTTGCTACTTCCTGGGCTTTTGGGGGAGCCACCGCCTTGCCACGTCGCTAGGTCTTTCGCCATGGGCGGCACTGATAACAACAGTTGCCTACTTTGGCTCAGTGCATTTTGCGATGCACTTTGCTGAGGGTCATATCCCTTTTACCCACTATTGCTTCTTGCCCTGGTTTATCTATTTCGTGGTCAGCTCAAAGCACAAACAGTGGAATGTTGTGTGGGCGGGGGTGGTTCTTGCCTTGATGGTGTTAGGCAACGGCGCCGCAGTACCGCTTTTGTACACCCTTTTGTTTTCTTTTTTGTTCTTTGGGTTGCGTTCACTTGACTCCAGAGAGATTACTTATTTGAAGAATCTGCTTTTTTCAGTTTTGGCTGGGTTGGGGTTAGCAGCAGTCAAGTTTGTCCCCATGGCGGTGTACATGATCCAAAGCAAATGGAAGGGGAATCCCGATGAATCAATCCCGTTTACAGCTTTGGGCCCGATCTTTTTTGGTTTGAAGCACTCCCTGTTCGCGCGGAATTTTCCCCAGCAGTATTGGAACTGGCAGGAATATGGAGCTTACATTTCTCCTGTTTTACTGGCGATGGCCATCATTGCTCTTTTCAGCAATTTCAGACGCCATAAAATCTGGCTGATTTTGGCGTTACTTTTTATGCTTATAGGCTTAGGCCACTTTGGCTCGTTGTCGCCCTGGGCGCTTTTGAGTCACTTGCCGGGGTTTTCCTCGATCAGGTGTACCTGTCGCGCCTTTCAGTTTGTCATTTTGTCCGTGTCCATCTTGGGGGGCTTCGGCTTTGACTATGTCAAGCAGCGGCTTGTCAACTGCCGCCGTCAGAAACTATTGAACAGCCTCCTGATGGTTGCAGCAACTGTCGTTATTTTTACCAACCTGGCGCTGACCTGGCCAATTATGCGCAGCGCTTTCGTGCAGCCCCCCAATAAGGTTTATCGCTCGCCGATTTTCACCCATGTCATTGACCATTCTACCGGAACATGCAAAACGTACGAAAATTACTTAGCCAACCGCGGCTCGCTTATCACCCCTTGGCTGTCGGCGTACTACCCCAGCCGAGCGCTGGTAGGTGATAGTGACACTGTCTTCATGGAGTACATACTTAGCGGAAAAGCGGAGATTAATAGTCGCTATTATACTCCTAACAGAATTGAGTATGAAATAGTGGGGCAGCAAGAAGGTGAAATTGTTATCAGTATGGGGTATGACCCTGGCTGGCGGACAGTCGACGGGCAACCGCTTTGGCAGGAACAAGGCTTAATTGCTTTTGCGTATCAACCGGGTCCGCAGCGAGTTGTCTTGAAATATCGCCCGCCTTATTTTTTTATCGGACTGGCGGGAAGTATTTTTTCCATATTTGCGTTAGTGTTCCTGGGCCGACGTCATAAGAAACAAAGTCACCAGGAGCTTGTGAATAGAGCAAGTTGAGGTTTTCCCAACACGCCAACAGGAGGCCGCGAGGTCATTCCCTCAGGCGAGGGAATGGCAGACGTTTATGGTAGACTCGATCTTAACGGCAACCCGGCATAAAGGTCGCTTGAGTAGAGAGGGGAATTAGAGAAACCAATTCACATTTTTCGGGTAAGCTCTTAACGATTTATTCCCTTGACGGAAGGAGCTTAATGGTTGTATTTTGGGCTTTAAATTAGTGAAGGTGAATGGAAGATGAAACGAACATACCAACCATCGAACAGGAAGATGCTGAACGACCATGGCTTTCGAGCCCGCATGAGCACAAAAGCTGGCCGCAGAGTGTTGGCCCGGCGCCGCGCCAAAGGCAGAAAAAGACTAACGGTGAGGGTTGCTCGCAAGAAATAGTCTGCCTCGATGCTTTAGCCTGAAAAGCAAGGTTGAAATTAGTCAACTTTTGAAACGGGGCAAAAGAATCTCGGGAGAATATTTCTCGGTGGTGTGGGAGGTCAGTGATTCATTCAAATATGGCGTTTTCGTTTCCAGAAAGCTTGGCAAGGCTGCGAAAAGGAATCGACTGAAGCGACTTTTCCGGGAAGCCATACGTCTTAATAGAAACCGCCTTGCCAGAACGGTCAAAATAGTTGTCTTCCCGAATGTGGCAGTGGCGATACAGCGAGTGAGGTTTGAGCAAATAAATGGAGAAATCAGCCGGATATTCAAACTCATCAATGATGCCGCGCAATAAAACGCCGCTATTGGCCTATCCTTTTATCCTTGTTATATATATCTACAGGTTTACCTTGGCTCCAATTTTCGGAAACAGTTGCCGCTTTTATCCGACCTGTTCCCACTATGCGGAACAAGCTTTGCGGAAGTATGGAGCATTCAAGGGGAGTATCCTGGCTGTTAAACGGCTACTTCGATGCCATCCGTGGCATGAAGGCGGTTACGATCCAGTGAAATGAGATCATCCAGACGACCCATAAAGAGCATCAAGTTATTGCTGGCGAACGAAGTAGAGCGGACCAATGATTGATAAGAAAACGTTGCCCCTCATAATCCTACTGGTGGTTATTATTGTATTCTACTTTCAGATAATGGAATTCCTTGGGTTTTATACCCCTTCCCCGAAAAAGCAACCAGTCGAATCACAGTCTACCGCCGTAGACTCCGGAAAACAAGTTCCTTCACCACCCAAAGCCCTTGACTCTGTGGCGGAGCATATTAAAGAAGTTGCCATGCCGGTTCGCACTCCTTCTGAAAAGGAACCTGTCAGCAGCGCCTCAGCAGATACTATCATAGTGCAAACCAACAAGTTCGTGGTGACTCTAACCAGTTTTGGGGGCGGGCCGGTGTCACTCATACTAAGTGACTATACCTACCGCGATAGTACTCCGATTCAGATGCTCCCTAATGCAGAGTATGCCACACCTGATGCCACCTTTGCCGGCGGCACTTTTTCCACGTCCCAGAAGGCATTTCGATCAAACCTTGAGCCGGAGACCTATGATGTCACCAGAGATACTCTTGAGCTTGTTTACAATTACGGGTTACCAGGAGAGGGAGAAATAATCAAGAAATACCGTTTTTATCCGGACGGCTACCATTTTGACCTGACGTTGGAGGTTATTAACCCCGAGAAGCTTGGCTTTGAACGCCAGTACAAGATGGTCTGGAATACGCCGTTGGGAGTGACTGAACCGCAGCCCCAGATGGATTATCAAGCCATGGAGGCGGTGGCTATGATGTCCGGTTCCCGTGAGAAGCTTGACGACTTTGAGGACGACCGACTTAACCAGTCTTTGCCCGGCTATACCTCTTGGGGTGGGGTCAGATCCAAGTATTTTGCAGCTGTGCTCATTCCGAGAAACAGAACCGCTGACGGCACCTTTGCACTAGGCGAAAAACGGAAAGTATCAACGCCTTCCGGTCGGATTGAAGAACGTCACATAACTGTCGGTCTCATCATGCCGTTCGCTAACGTAAGTACGCTCGCAGACAGCTTCACCGTTTTTGTCGGGCCCCTCGATTACACCATCATGTCAAGGTACGGTGTAGACCTTGAAGATATGCTGGACATAGGCACTACGCCCTTCATTGGCTGGATAATTAAACCGTTTGCTCTGGGTATTATCTGGCTGTTGCCGAGGATGCATTATGTTATACCGAATTATGGGGCGGTGATCATTCTTTTCGCTTTACTGGTAAAGCTCGTCACGCTCCCACTTTCGATGAAGTCTTTCAAATCGATGAACGCAATGAAAGAGCTTCAGCCGAAAATTGAGGAGATGAAGAAAAAACATAAGAAGAACCCCCAGGCGCTCAATGCTGAGATGATGAAGATGTACAAAGCGCATGGTGTTAACCCGATGTCGGGTTGTCTGCCGATGCTGCCTCAGATGCCGCTGTTTTTTGCCCTTTTTTCTGTCTTCCGCTCAACCATCCTGTTGCGCGATGCTCCCTTTGTATGGTTTATCACCGACCTATCGCGCGGAGCATCGGGGTTGACCGATCCGTATATTATTCTCGTGGTAGTTATGGTAGCGACGCAATTTATCTCGCAGAAATTCACCATGGTCAGTACTACCCAGCAGAACAAAATGTTCATGTATATATTCCCGTTCTTCATGGGGTGGCTGCTGTACAAGTTTCCCGCCGGGCTGGTCTTATACTGGACATGTTTCTCCGTGTTCTCTCTCTTGGATTACGTCATATTCAAACGGAGAAAGAACCCCGAAGTCAAAACGGCTTGAGACGCAAGACCGTGAAAAAAAAAAGCTGACTGCCGATCACGATCATGACACTATTGTCGCCATCATTACCCCGCCGGGCGAAGGCGGCATAGCTGCTCTCCGTATCGCCGGGCAGCGAAGCCTCACTCTACTCCAAAAACACTTTCGACCTGTCTCCCAAGAACGTAAGCGGCCTATGGCGTTTATGATGAGATATGGTCATTTCGTTGATAGACAAGGCGATACCATTGATGAAGTTATGGCCGTCTACATGCCAAAGGGTAAGTCCTATACTGGCCTTGACCAGGTGGAGATATTCTGCCACGGCGGTCGCCAAGTCGCTACGAACATTCTGAATGAAATAGTCGCCTCCGGAGCACGAGTGGCAGAACCGGGGGAATTCACCAAGCTGGCCTTTCTATCGGGGAGAATTGACCTGGCCCGAGCGGAGGCGGTGGCAGAAATCATAGGGGCTAACACGGACTCTTCGTTCCATGCCGCCAAGGAGCATCTGTTAGGAGCATACGCGGAGCATATCCACATGCTCCGAGAGGAGATTATAGGCATAATCGCCGAGGTTGAGGCGTCAATTGATTTTCCCGAAGAGGAAATCGACCCTGCGGACACCCGTCGGCTGATTCATATGGTTGATGCCATTATCAGACAAATTGACGATCTGGCCCGAACATACACCGGTGGGAGAATAATTAAAGAAGGCTATAAGATTGCTATTAGCGGCAGGCCCAATGCCGGTAAGTCATCGTTGTTCAATTTGCTGCTGAGGCAGCAGCGGGCACTTGTTACCCCAACTGCCGGCACGACCAGAGACTATCTTTCTGAGTGGATCGACCTCGACGGTTTTGCGGTTAACCTCATTGATACCGCCGGCTTGAGAAAAGGGGGCGGAGCCATCGAGAAAGCCGGACGGAAATCGGCTATTAAGATAATATCCGATGCCGACTTGCTGATATGGATTATTGATCTCTCTGAGAAAGACTGGTTAACAAAGTTGCAGGCAGACCTTAAGTTTATAAAAAAGCACATTAAGCTGTTGGTGGGTAACAAGATAGACCTGCTCAAGGACTACCGGAAGGTTTTGGGCCAAGCTAAAGATGCCGATCTCACCCCGATTTCCTGCTTGACCGGAAAAGGGATTAATGAGTTGAAAAAGAAGCTCGTGGGAAGTATTAATGACAACATGCCGGATTTGACCTCCGGCTTGGTAGTGACCTCAGCCCGGCATCAGCAGAAGCTGAAACAGGCTGTAAAGTACCTGCGGGCGGCTAAGAAAAAAATGTCACAAAGTGACTCGCCGGAGATAACGGCTTTTGATCTGCGCCAGGCGGCAGGCGCCATTGACGAGATAACGGGAAAGGTGTATACTGAGGATATTCTGGAGAGGATATTCTCGAGGTTTTGTATTGGGAAATAAACATAAGCCTCACTTGTGCGTTTCATGTGAAACCCAGCATGGTAGGTCTGGAAGGAAAGTTCGAAGACAGAGTTATCTGGAAGACATATAAATAGAAGTTAGCTTTAATTATTGGCAGGAACAAAAACCCATGGAAATCTATAACGAGGTTTTTGAAAGACTAAACAGAATCGGTATATCTCAACCGAACGATGCTTTAAACATAAAGAACGATGGTAAGCTTTGTGACAAAGCGTCTGAAATAGTTGTAGAGTTTTATTTAAGAAACGCTAGGAAGCTCATTTCATATTTAAACGATTCAGATGGGAATAAGTTTGTATTCTACGATACAGACGGTTTAGTAGCGGACGCAGCTAAGAAAGCTCTTCTTTACTCACAGGTTTCAGGCTTCGTATCAAGCCAAAGTGTTAAGAATACTGTAACATTTGATGTCGCTGACTCCGATGGGTACTGTTTTCCGGATGATAGTTACGACAGAATAGATGCTCAATTCCTAAAAGACCTACTATGCGCTAAACCAGTTTTATTGAACGGTGCAGGCATACTACTTCCTAATCAGGTTCTGCAAAATGCCATTGAGCCTGATGGAAGTTATAATATGTGGGTACGGAATAAGACCTATTCTATTGATTCGAGCAAAGAATCAATCTCAGTATCTCCAAGAACAAACATAAAGATTCCTGAAGACGGCCTAAGTGGTGTGAGAATGGAGTTGTTAAAGGAGAATGCTCTCAGGTTATTAGCTACAAACAGGGAAGTTCATAGGCAACTTGCCCAGAAGCCTTCAGAGTTTAGAGGAGTATCGGTACGTCTACTACTGCCGAATCTTCAAAATATACCCATAGAGAAGTTAATCAAACTTCGTGAAGACGAAGGTGACGCGTTTATACGATTCCAACATAGACTAAGAAAATACTTCTGCGACGATTCTGCGCGAGGAAATGTTCAACAATTTCTGGATATGCTCAAGGAAGTAGATTATGAAATACGCATACTTAATAAGCGTGTTGAGAGATTTAGAAAGAAAGCAAAAGTAGAAATCTCATATTTTTTAATGTCTTTCATGGGATTACTATCGCTATACATTATGCCAAGCGAAACAGCAAAACTCATATCTCAAGTTATAGGTGTAACTACTGTACCGAAAATTCTGAAGTATATTGTGGGAGGAGAATGGTCTACAAAGCAGCTCGATGATAGCGATTTCTATTACGCGTGGAAGATATCAACCCTAAAGATCTAACAAATGGCTGGCTCTGCTGTGGACTGTGTGGCCGCGATCTCTGATCGCCGCTCACCTCCAGTGACATGTTACCATGCTGTTCAAGGAGACCGGTGTCATGGATGAGAAAACTCGTTGGCCCAAGAAAGGAGACAATCCTTTCCTCGCCAGAAGTGCTGATCCTAGTTCCCCTACCTGGGCATCACTTCATTGGTTCGCATCGTTGAAAGTCGATGATGCCTTCTTTGCAACTGCGTTCAAACAGGCTGGCGACAAAATCATCAAAGAACTCAGCCGTGGCGAGGATCCGCGACATTGTGACAGGTTGTTTATGCCAATAGCCTACTTGTATAGGCATAGCATGGAACTTAAGATGAAAGAGATTATCAGGCTCGGTATCAGACTTGAATTAATCGAAAAGGATGAGAGACTTACCGACGTCTTGAAAGATCATAACCTACATCACCTATGGAATTCTGTGAGGATAGTTGTGGAGGCTTATTGGCCAGATGGATCGCAGAACGATTTGAATGCCGCTGAACGAATTGTCCAGGAATTTCACCAGATAGATAAATCCGGGCAGATTCTTCGCTATTCAAAGGACCAAGCAGGTAATAGCACTCTAGAAAAACTTCCAAAATCAGTTCAATTGACACATCTTCAGGAGGTATTCGAGGCCGTGTTCAATCTCCTCGACGGCTGTGAAGCCGGCCTTGACCATGCGATGGACATCAGAAATGAAATGTTGAGTTACTATCACAATGATCTTCCCGGCTAATAGTTCGGTAGGTCAAGCCTACTTGGGGCTTGACATTCATTTTGTCACGCCGCGAGTCGGCATGACCTACGTTTTCTTGCAAAGTCCCGAAAAGAAAAGTCGGGAGGAGCGTTTGCTCCCCCCAACAGGTCGTTGTTAATCGCTTGGTAAAAAGCCGGGTCAATTCTCAGCTATGACCAGCTGCCGCTGTCTGTCTGCAGGCCCGCTACGTATGTCCACCACTGGCCACTACCATCGGCTTGCCAGACCGCTCTAAATGTGAGTAGATAGACCTCGCTAACCTCCGTATAGAGCTTGAGTTCTCCTGAGTTATCCGGATTAACGGTAATCTCAACCTTAAGACCTTCCTCTTCATAATAGGAGGTCATAACGAAGGTGTACACACCCTCGGCATCAACACTCCAAGACCACTCCAGGCAAATCTCGGTAGTCACGGGCATGTAGATCATTAGCTGCCCGCTGCTGCAATCTTTTGCCTGTTCGGCATGGATAAACAACCAGTTGTCATAGGTATAGTCGCCGTCGGTGCCACTCAGGACAATGTCCCAAACCCAGTTGGTGCCTTCCTCCGTCACAGTCAGTGTAATTGTCAGGTTATCAACCGTCCAAGTATACGTCCAGGGTGGACCCTCGCTGGTAGTGGGTGAAGTAAACCAGGAACCATAAGCGCTGAAGGCATTCGCCATCATAACATACGTCACCGCCTGTTGTGCCATAGGATCAGTCGACTGCGCCATGGCGGCAGGCACGGTAATAGAATCGATGCTGAAAGTCGGTTGTTGTGTCTCTCCATTGTTGCCGGTTGGACCCTCGTCGTCATCGGAACAGCCTATGACCAGGACAAGAATCAGCATCGTGAAGAGGGACACCAAGAATTTCATGTGTCGCATCGCGAGGCTCCCTTCAATTGTAAGTTGAGTTTCTCTTTTATTATGTTTACTTAACACCGTGATAAGCTTTTGTTTATCAAAGACCTACAATATCATAGTAACTAAACTTGCTAACACCAATTTAGCCATATAATACAGAATTTAAGCGTGCTTTGTCAACTAATTAGTAGATCAAGCCCACTTGGGGTTTGACATTTTGCTTGAATCGGATACCTGTCTATTGTATCCTTGTCTGTGTTTGTGGGCGGCAGCGTAATGTCCAGAAAAATGTGTAAAAAGGTGTACCCATAAATTAAGCCGCTTCGTCAGTTACATCTTTGATGGCTTTGATCTTCTCCGTGCTTCGCGTCCATTTGGTATTAAA
>Ga0315543_1001925_pt1 | contig 21260 bp, 23 predicted proteins | sample SalMarSW160210MG_2_FD_203098 | JGI IMG/M metagenome (GOLD analysis project Ga0315543, IMG submission 203098) | Salt marsh sediment microbial communities from the Plum Island Ecosystem LTER, Massachusetts, United States - Salt Marsh Sediment SW1601-210 ...
AAATCATGTCATTCCGGCATATTGACCACTTGTAAATAGCTGATTATACAGCATTTGATCAATAAAGCCCTCTAAAAGGTGGTCAGCTTCGCCGGATCAGGTGGTCAGGATGGTCTGGAATATGCACCTCTTTGTGCAAATAACAAAATCGAGCAATGTGATAGGCATCAATTCTGTCACTCTTCCCGCGTGTTAATCCAAGCGAACGTTTGATATGTAAAGAAGATTCAACGCAACAGTCAGCTTTGTTTTGTAAAAATTCCAAAATATCAAGTCCATAAATACCGGTATGTTCCATGCAAAACAATGTGTTCTGAAGTTTTGCATTGTGTTCTTTCAACCAATTATTAATTGTTTTAAATCCAGTGAGATTATTTGAGATCTGGAGATAAGGGGATTTCTTTTGGAGTTCCCTTCTGTAAAGAACAAGATCAAGAGTGTTTTTTGAAATGTCGATTCCTACAAACCAATTGTAATTCATATATTTACATTGTTATTGTTAATGAATGGTTAGCCGAGATGTTGAATGGACTAAAACCTTTAATAAGTCTTGGAACTTAAAATTCTAATTGGTTCTGTTCAACAAAAAAGAGTAGAGGACTTATTACCCAACATTAGCCAAAAGCCAGGTTTTGTGGTTAGTTCACCTTTACTCTTTCGGTTAACTTGTTATCTCTACTAAATTAACAATGTGAATCTAAAGGTTTTGTGGGATTAAGTATTACTGAATTTATGTGCACCAACTTTACCATAATGGCCTCTATCCACAAATGGCACCAATTATCGGCTAAATTCATGTAATTACTTAGTAATCAATTCACTTAAAAAGAAAAGCTTTTCTGAGGTCTGTGAGAGGCCTTAGGGGTGAAACTCCCCTTTACCTACTTGACCTTTCATTCTAAAAGTTACGTAAAATTTTAAGTTTTGGTGTTTCCTGTTCGATAAACCTATCTTGGAATTCCTCTAAATCTAAATTAACTATTCGTGCTAATTCTTCAATGGAATAATCTAATTCAGTCAAATGAAGCTTGATTATTTGATTTAGTAAATATGGTTTTTCTTCTGGAAGCGGAATTGGTTCACTTTTCGCCATACCTTGTCTTGAAAAATTTATTTGAAAATTTCTATATTCTTGTTGGTCTAATAGACCCAAGTCTTTAGCTCTACGAACTAATGAGCGCATTGAAACTTTCCAATATCTTTTTAAATCACCTAGTTTATTAAAATTCAAATTTCTTAAAGAATTTTTAATCTCTTTTTCAGGCATTAAAAATTCAGATGCAAACTTGTCTGCTTCTTGTTCAACATTTTCAGAGTCGGATGGAATGTCAAAATGCATTATCATATGTCCCAATTCGTGAGCAAGTGAATATCTTTGTCTGTCGTTTGGTATTCTCTCATTTAAATAAACGATGTGAGCGCCTTTATCACTAACAGTAGAAAGTCCGTCAGTTTTTTCATTAAATAAATCGGCTTTAACAATTAACAGACCATTTCTTTCAAGAATGTTAGTAAGATTGGCAATTGGACCATCAGGGATTTTTAAAAAATACCTTGCTTTTCTCGCAATTTCTTCAGGAATATCTTCAGTTGGATCAAAAGTTGGAATTCTAAAGTCAGGCAACTCAATAGAGTCCATTAGTGAATCAATATTACTTCTAAAGATTTTTATCGAAGATTCCATTTTCGCCATAACTTTTTTAGAAATCGTAATTCTTTTTCTATAGTAATAATGGCTAACAGGAGCGCTTGGCGTAGCCTGATAAAAAAATTGTTCAGGATACTTTAATTCCACAGCAAGGTCAGTCAGAGTTATTTCGTTGATTGATTGTTCTCCCTTTTCTGCTTTCGATAGTTTTCCTTGCGATATTTTCAATTTTTTGGATAATTCCTCTTGTGAGAGTCCACGAGATTCTCTTGCAAGAATTAACATCCTTGGATTTATATCAGTTAGCATAATTTATTGAGATTTTCTTCTTTTTATTTTTGCGTCTTCTTTAATTCCAATCGATGGAATTTCTACCATTGGTTCGATGATTCTAGTAGCAGGAGTATTAATTAAATGAGTTACATCGTAAATGTAGCTTATGTTTGTTGGTGTTGAATAATAACGAAATTCAACTTTTTTTATTTCACTCCAAAATTTATCTACTTCGTAGGTTAAAAAAACAACGTGCTTATCTAATTCTTGATATTTAATTTTATCGTCTTGGTTTGTTTTTACATTAGAAACAGGTATTTTCTTAAACATCAATACATATTTGTCGTCCAAAATCCCTAGTTTTCTTCTGGTATTTGATAGTGATTCGATAAATTCAAAATTTTGACTTGAACAATTTTTTTGAATGGCAAATGCCACCGCATCGTTTAGCATATTTGATTTACTAGTGCTATCATAATAAGACTTATTGTCTTTAGAAAAAAGTTCAAATGCCTCAAAGACACTTAAAGTAATTATTCTGAAGAAATCAGGATTGTTTGGATTTTCGAAATCGGATGAGTCAAAAGACTGTTTTGTAGGGAATAATTGAAGCTGTTCAAGTTTCATTTTATAAGAATTAAAATTAATACGTAACAAATGTACATAAAATATTCCAATACCAATACATTTCTAGTATTTATTTAATCTTTTTTAAGTTTGAAGCTCTAAATTTCTCTGTTCCCCGCCTTGTGCCTAACATCTCAATAGAGTGAAAGGTAGATATATTTTTCTTATGTCGTTACTCTGAAAATTTGTGTTTTTTAATTATTTATATACTCCTTCCTTCCGGAGATACCTATAGATCGTTGAACTACTCTTAATACCTGTTACTTTAAGAATTTCTTTAATAGAATGATTACCACTCTTATAAAGAGTTGCTGCGAATTTTGCTTTCTCCTTATTATAACTGCCCTCTTTTCTTCCTCCATTTCTCCCCCTGGCCCTGGCAGCTTTTATACCGTCCATGGTTCTTTCGCGCAATACATCAACCTCCATTGCCTTGAGTATGGCAATAATTTGAAAAACTGCCTCTCCCATGGGTGATGTAGTATCAAAGATACCTTCTTTCAGACTTTTAAATTGAATGCCATTTTCTTTAAAGTAATGTAGTAATTTGATAAGCTCTTTTGAAGTTCTTCCTAACCTGTCCAGGCTATCAACTATGAGTAAATCATCTGAGCGAAGTTTTGAAAGCAACTTTTCCAATTCTGGCTTTTCTTTATTCCTTCCGGAAACCTTCTCCTGAAAAATTTCTACGCAACCGGCGGACTTAAGGGAATCAATCTGTCTTTCTAAAGATTGATCTTTTGTTGATACCCTGGCATAACCAAATATCATAATTATTTTTCGATTAAATGTATAGTTGCTAATTTATCGAAATTAGATTAATAAAAACACAAATCGAAATTAAATTATTTGAAAATGCCACAAAGATTTAAACCATTTATGATTTTCGATTAATTCCTCGTTTTATCGAATTTAATAAATTTATATGTAGGGTACAGTTTTACCATACTAAAGTTAGTCATGTATTTATTGAATCTTATGTAATTATCCTTGACTTAAGTTAATTATCTACGTATTTTTAAATTTTCGTTAGTATTAAGAATGCAATTATTAAATTATTACCTATGAAAGCCCTGTTATTTAATTTAATATTAATTTGCCTTAATTTTTTAAATACTGTAAAAGGTATAAACTGGAATGAAAGTTTTGAATCTTATTCAAACGGAACTTTTCCATCAAGTTGGATCAAAGATGGCAATGCTTCAAATAATTCATATAACTATGTTACTAATACTACATCTAGTGATGGGAGCAAATCACTAAAACTTTATGGTACATCAGGTGGTTGTTGGGCCGCGCTTGTCTATAAATCATTAGATGTTTCATCTCCCTTTTTTATTGAAATTGATATAAGAAATGGGAACGAAAGTTTAACCGGATGCCATCCGGAAAGAGCTGGTATTGGACTGAGAAAAGGAACTTCATGGACTAATCCTTCGAGAAGTTTTGTTCAATTTGATGGAGATGGATTCATTTATTTAGCCGGATCAAAATCTGATGCATATATAACTGATTCATGGTACAAAATAAAAGTAAAATATGAAAAGAAATCTTCCGAACAGGTGAAATTGAGTTTTTGGATTAACAATGAATTTAAAGGGGAGAAAACAGTTCCAACTAAAAATGATGAAGATTTATTAACCAATCTTGAATTAAACGTACAAGAGGGCACAGCATGGTTTGATAATATTAAAGTATATAAATTTCATGGTGAACCGTGTCCAGGGACACCAACTGTGATTGATTATGACGGTAACATTTATAATACTGTTCAAATTGGTAATCAATGTTGGACTAAAGAGAATCTAAAAACTACCTCTTATTCAGATGGCACACTATTAATTGATGGTACTGGGGTTGGTTATATTTCAAATGATTCTACTACAAAGTATTATTTCTCTTACAATGATGACCCAGCCTATACTGAAACATATGGATATCTATATACTTGGGCAGCAGCAATGAATGGATCAGAATTTAGCAATGAGAATCCCAGTGGTATTCAAGGTTTATGTCCATCAGGTTGGCATGTACCAAGTTATTCTGAGTGGGATGAGTTGGAGAGTTATTTAGGTTATGAAATGGCAGGAGGTAAACTTAAATCAGATGGGACAGAATTTTGGAATTATCCAAACACAGGAGCAACTAATGAAAGTGGTTTTACAGCTTTACCTAGTGGAAGTAAAGCTTATAATGGAGTATTTAATGGATTAGGTGAACGAACTTTTTTTTGGAGCTCAAGTCGTGAAGGTTCACTATATTTTAGAAATACCCTTAGATATAACTATTCAGATCTTAGTGGGGCATTTGATAATCGTACATACGGTCATTCCGTACGTTGTATAAAGAATTCAACAATTCAAAGAAATAATTGGATAGGAATTTACAATGTAATTTCAAACAATTCGACATTTCCGGGACGTTTACCTCTATGGGAGGACAGTACAAACAATAACCTAAATCAACATATTAAAATCTGTGCGGATGGTTCACGGTCTACTAAGTTTGTATTTGTCAATAATAATCCTTCTATTAATTCGAATAACATTCGTTTTGTTGTTGAAAGTAATCAGACTTCAGAGGATTTGGATAGAAATGGTTATTTTACAGGTTATGAGGTTTCTGATAATAAAATAACTGCTTATTTCAATCATCCGCAATTCCTAGAAGGTAATTATGTGCCCTATAGAAATGATGAATTAAAGGTTATAGAATCCAGCACTCCTAAAGTTTCAATTTTTAATATTCCTATTCGGATTTATCGAGCTCCTGTAGTTATGATTCATGGTCTGTGGGGAGATCCTTCTTCTTTTAATGATAAGGATAATGAAAATAACTTAAAAAATGTTTTAAGAGTTAACTTATATCATGATCCTAATTTATTGTATGTGGCAGATTATACAGCATCAAATGACTTGAATTTTAAAAGTAATGAGTATGAAGTATACGCTGCAATAAATGAAACCTTTGATAAGTTGAGAGACCTTAAGTATTCCGTCGGAAAAGTCGATATCATTGCACATAGTATGGGAGGTATCTTGGCTAGAACCTATTTGCAGGCGGATTACTATAGAAATGATATTCATAAACTAATTACCTTAAACACACCACATTCTGGTACTCAAATTGCTAATTTCTTGCTAGGCTATGAGAATACAAACTGGGCTGTAGCTGTTAGTTTAAAGATGACTAAAGGAAAAAAACCGGACAGTTATTTGAATGGAGCTGTAAATGATTTAAGATATAATAGTCCTGTAATGTTGAATAATTTTATTGAAGGTAATACCAACTTAAATAAAAATATAGTACCAACACATGTTATTCGCACCCGGGGAGTATCAGATGACTGCAATTTATTGGCTATGGTGCTTGGCTATATTGCTGGTACAAATCCATTATTTGTTACAGTCTTTAATTTTGATGAACATGACCTTATTGTACCATTTCTATCCCAAACAGGTGGTGTTAATACTTTTACATCAATTAATAATCAATGTCATTTAGGAGTAGCTGATAATTCGGAAGTTCAGGATAAGTTAATACAACTCTTAAATCAAAATCCAAATAATGAGTTGTATTTCACAGTGAATGGATTTCATCCCCCTTTATTGAGTAGCCTATTATATAAAAGTGATAAAACTGAATCAGGCTTAACAGAAAACACTAATTTTTTTAAGTCTTCTACCATAAGAACAAAAGCAGCAAGCACATTGGGCCAAATTGAAATTACGCAACCTTCTTCTGGCTCAATATTTCATTCCGGGGAAAATATTAATATAAGTATAGAAAGTACAGGTCAAGTAAATAGACTGGCATTAGTACCTTTATTTGGTTGTTCTGGTTGTAGTGATGAAAATCCAAAAGACACATTTGCGACAAATGCAGTTTTTATTTATAAGATTCCGGAAGAATTTATTGGGGAAGCAACAATTATGGCTCTCGGTTTTGATTCAACAGAATTTGTTGCTTATGATACATTATCTATAAATGTGCTTTCAAATGCAATCTTAGATAGTATAGATGTCTATGAGGATAGTTTAACCCTTTCAATTGGTCGAAGCAAATCATTGAAGGTTTTAGGTTATTATAATGATGGTATTGTTAGAGATATCAGTACAAGTAGTAATTTTATGTCTGATGAGCAACAAATAGCTAAAAATATATACTCAAATTTCATTGAAGGCATTAATGAAGGCAACACGATAATCCATGCTATTTATAATGGGAAAACAAATCAAGTACCTGTAAAAGTATTGCGCGGTGATACCGTTGCCATTCCTCCTCTAATGACACCTCCAGATAGTATAGAAGCATCAGATGGGATATTCAAAAACAAAATAGAAATTACATGGAAGAAAGTTGGTGAAGCCTGCTATTACCAAGTCTATAGAAATACTACTAATGATACAATTGGAGCATTATTAATTTCGAATTGGAATATTGATAACTTCTATGTTGACAGTTCAATAATTTCAAATGAAACGTATCATTATTGGATTAAGGTTTCAACAAGTACTTATGGTTCAAATGAAACAAAGTTCAGTTTGCCTGATTCTGGCTATGCTGCCTGTTTGGTGCCTATATTACCAGAAGAGATAACCGGTGAAACAAATCCAATAGTCAATAATACTTACAATTATGAAACAATGCCTTTAACAGGGGTAGATAGTTTTAACTGGAATGCTACAGGAGGAAATGTTTCAGGAGATAGTAATGCTGTTTCAGTAATTTGGACCAGTTTAGGTATCCAAACATTATTCGTTGAAGCTGTAAATAATTGTGGCTCTAGTGATGCAACAATACTTAATGTTACTGTAGTAAATTCAACAACAGGTATAGTAAGTACTAAAACTGAAAACACTATTACAATTTATCCAAATCCATTTAATGATGAGATTTTCATAGGTCTGAATAACTTTGATAAGATAGTAAGATTAGAATTATATAATGTTTTAGGAGATAGAGTTAAAATTATTAGTGATATATATTTAACCAATACTATACTGGATTTGGCTAAATTAAAGAAAGGTATTTATGGGCTAAAAGTATATACCAAGGGTAGCATATTTTATAAAAATATATTAAAGTTATAATATTTTACTTTCACTATATTATAGCACAAAAGTACTTCCATACTTCAATAATATCAGCCCCAAGTATCTTTATAGGTGGGTGTTTAAAATGATTCTGTGATCTTAGTTCAGCGTTTTCACCTAACCAATAAAAGAACTTGTACATTATGCCTTGGTCCCTTGTAACAATAAGATAATCCTTCCCTTCAATAACTTCATTTTTGGGATCCTGAAGTTTAACTCCAATAACATAAGATCCATCCGCTACCTTAGGTTCCATACTATCACCTTCAATTGGAAATGCTCTAACCTGTCCCATTGGTGGTTTAAATGGAATTTTAATTTTTTGTAGGTTATTTTCAATCCATTCCGGATCTGCATATGAGGTTGAATATCCCGCAATTGCTTTATAAGGAATGATCTCCACTTCAAACAGATTTTTCCCATCTTCTTTTATTTGAATATTTCTTTTTGATAAATCATTTTTAAGTAACTCATCTACAGATACATCAAATTCATGAGCAATTTTTAATATCATATGAATGTTTGGCTGAGAATCACCTCGTTCCCAAGAATAGTAGGTTGTTTTGTGTTCAATTCCCAACAAACTTGACATTTCTTGTATTGATAAAGACCTTTTTTTTCTCAAGTATCTTAAGTTGGGTGCAAGTGAATTTATTAACATATTCCTTATTCAATTGTTGAAAAAAATAATTTATATCGTATATAAAAGTACGATTAAATCGTAATTTTACTTAAATTATTATAACAAATTTAGTTTTTATATTAAAAAAGTAATTATGACTAGAAAAATATATCATGTGACAAAGACCGAAATTGGGTGGCAAGCTAAACTCGAAAATGGTTCCCGGGCTTCTGCATTGGGTGCGGTTAAAGAATCTGTTGTAAAATCAGCAATTGAAATGGCTAAAAACCATAATAACTCCCAGGTAATTATACATAAATCAAATGGTCGATTTCAGGAGGAGCGAACATATCCGCGTTCAATCGATCCAAGAAAGACAAAAGGTTAAAATCTTATAAAAATGATTGACATCGGAAAAGAAAAATTAACTTATAACTGTCCAAAATGTGGTCGGAAAATAACATTTACTTTAAATCAAGTTGCAAAACAGGCAACTGTAAAATGTAGTGGCTGCGGTGAACATATTAAACTACAGGATAGTAATAGTTCTGCAAGATTAGGCATTTCCCAAATTAACAAGTCATTTAGGGATTTCGAACGCACATTAAAGCAATTTGGGAAATAACGATGATAATTACATAAAACGGTTGAATGACAGGTTCAAGTTCTCCCAACCTGTAAATAAAAAAGGGATGTAAATGATTCAAACCGGTAGTCAGTAAACCAAATATTACTGAAATCCAGTGCTGGCTCTGTTTAAGAAGACAACCAGCGACTCCATCAGGTAATATTTGGGGCATTATAAAAATATCGGCTAATTGAGAGGCGCCGGTTACCAGAGAAAGTTCTGGTGGAGGGATATTTGCCAGCTGATTACTTAAAAATTCTCAGTTTTTTGAAGTTTTTGCCTTATTTTCTTTAAAAATCATAAGGTGAAAGATTCTGAGAGATGGAGGGTATAAGACTTGGTGGGCTTTTTTTCTTATTTTATTAATAAAATTTCAACCTGTCACATTCTAATAGTTTATGGAATAAAACAAGGCTATGGCGTTTTACTTCCCATTTGACCATAGAGGGGTAGTGGGGTTGAAATTTTAGAGGTTCTAATATTGCGGTCAGCTCAAGAAATCAAGAAACGGAAGTTAAAGTAAGAGCATACGATAAAATACAAAAAAATTACACTAATGTACTGTATAATCCGTTTCGTGAGGTGACCCCTTGTACACTGTACTTTATTTTTTTTTAATATTTCTCATATTTATTTATATATTTGTTGTGTAATCATGTATAAGGTTGTTTAAGGATATGGAAAAATATTTCTCAATAGGTCAAGCTGCTGAAATTTTAAATGTTAGCCCTGAAACACTTAGGAGATGGGATAATAAAGGTAAATTTAAAAGTTCAAGACATCCAATGAATAATTATCGCGTATACTCCGAAGAACAAGTTGTTGATTTAATTAAAGAAATGCAACTTGAGATTCAATATCGTCCAAAACTTATAATTAAGGAATCCTTAAAACCATTTTTTAAGAGCAATTGTGGGGAACTTTATAATTACGATGCTACCAAATATCTTAAGCAATTGGACTCTAATTCTATTGACTTAATTTTTGCTGATCCTCCATATAATATCAGAAAAGCTGAATGGGATACTTTTTCTAATCAAAAGGAATATGTTGATTGGAGTATGGAATGGATTACTGAAGCACATAGAGTTCTAACTAAATCAGGTTCGTTGTATGTTTGCGGATTTTCTGAAATTTTAGCTGATATTAAATGGTCAGCATCACATCTTTTTAAAGGATGTAAATGGCTAGTTTGGTTTTACCGTAACAAGGCTAATCTTGGTAATGATTGGGGACGCTCTCATGAAAGCATATTACATTTTAGAAAATCTAAAGAATTTATTTTTAATATTGATATAATTAGAATCCCATATAATAAACATACATTAAAATATCCTAAAAGAACTCAAGCAGAAACTTCTCAATATGCCAACGGCAATAAGAAAAACTATATTTGGGAACCTAATCCACTTGGAGCAAAACCCAAAGATGTTTTAGAAATTCCAACAATATCAAATAGTGCATGGGAAAAGTATCCACATTTAACTCAGAAACCAGTTGAATTGCTTAGAAAAGTAATTCTGTCATCATCCAATCAAGATAGTATTATATTAGACCCATTTGGTGGCTCAGGAACAACCTATGCTGTTGCAGAAGCATATAATAGAAAATGGCTTGGAACGGAGTTGGAAACAAAATACTGTAATATAATTAAAGAACGATTATCAGATAATGATCACATTTCAAGAATCTCTGGCGCAAAGGATGAGCTAGAATCTAAACAAAGAAGAAAGAAATTAAGAGGTTAGCAGCTCCTTATAATCTGCCGTAATTAATTCTGAAAATCTTTTCATATAAACTGAATATGGTTTTTTTGTTGCATTTGGTGGTGGGTCTAGATAATATATGCCCTCTAATTCTGTAAGGAATTTTGAGTAAACCATAAATAATCCTGAAACCAATGTGAAACTTATGTTATCAGTTTCTTTTCTTTGGACATCATTTAAAAAAATACCAATAACCTTTTGAGGATGTTTAACGAATCTTTCCAGCAGAATTTTATCAATAAACATTTTCCCCATTCTATCTTTTGAAGTTGTCTTCACTGAAACAACTATTTCATTCTCATCTAATGAATTTGATGAAGATTTAACTTCATCATATGGCGATAAAATCAAATCATTTTCACATTTATAAGTTTTTGTCCCCTCTTCAGTATCATAAGGGATTTGAAGAACCAGCTTTTTATTTGCTACTCCAATTTCTGTAAATATAACTTTAACAAGTTCTTCAAATCTATTTCCAACATGTTTCCTAGCACTATTCGGATTTACCATTAAATCCAATCCAGCTCCAATCGATTGCTGCATTGTATAAATAGTCTTATCAATAATGTTTTTTTCTGTATCTAAAATTGGAGAGTTAGCTTTAATTTTGGCAAAAATATCTATTAATACATTAAAATTATTTTCAAAATCATTATGATTTTTTATAAATAAAGTCTTGTTTATAGGTCTTATATATTTTGTCGTGTCAGCAATTTTTGAAGAATATAAAATGTAATCATTTTTTTCCTCTGAACTACTTATTACATTATTTAGATGCTGTAAAATCCTTTTAGTAATCTCTCCAAACTCAAATAAACCTTTTTTCGCTGTTTGTAAGTCTTTTTCTAACGGTATCATTTTTTATTTTCAAAGATACACTTTTAGACAGTGTTTCAAATTTGCACGATGTTCCATAGCATTGTGCACAACTCTTTTGTAGAGACAATAAAATACCCTCAAAAGTTGTTGCTATCTCCGCCGTTTCTTATGCTAATCATTTATCGAAGTTAACCATCCAGGTTTAACCTCAAGAACACTTTCCAATTTACAAATAATTTCCTGGGTTGGTTCTTTTAAACCTCTTTCATAGTCTGAGTACCTCGCAAATCTAATATCGGCTAAAACTGCACATTCAACCTGAGTAAGACCTTTTCTTTTTCTTGCGGTTTTTAATCTTTCCTTTAACATAAAAGTATGTAATATTTATTAAGTAAATATACATATTGTTTTGTTTCTGTGTGACGACACTAACAAGCAGAGCTTGGCGAGGATCTCCCCGGATCAGGTGCAATCGTGTCGCCATTATCACCAGCTGAGGATCTTCCGAAAGTCATTTTTTGGGGACATAGTAACAAATTTTACTCATTTCAACATTCTAAATGTTACTTGAAATCCCTGAAATTGAGCTTACCCGCAGAAACCCTACACACTCCAAAAGACTACGGCATAACCCTCCAGGCGACCCACAAAACGCCCCTTATTCCGTTTCCTTTTGGACGTATTCAGTGATTTCAAGTGCTGGAATCGGTGATAATTGAATGTTTCACCAAAAATTTCTAGCTATGAAAAATTTATTTCTTTCCAACGTTTCCGAAGTACAGCTTACTTACATTACCAAAGTAAAAGCTACAGATCGCCCTCAAATTACCCGTTCTAATGATGCAGCTGAGATTCTGCGAAATTCCTGGGACCATACCATGGAACACACAGAAACCGTTCAACTGATTATGCTCAACAGGGCCAACCGTGTTTTAGGAATCACCACACTATCAAAGGGAGGAACAGCCGGGTGCGTTATTGATGTGAAAGTAGTATTTCAGTATGCGCTAAAAGCCAATGCAAGCGGTATAATTCTTGCACACAATCACCCAAGCGGAAACCTTCAGGCCAGCCAGGCAGATATTAATATTTCAAAGAAAGTCAAAGAGGCTGGACAAGTTCTTGATATAAAGCTTCTGGACCACATTATACTTACTCCCTATGATGGCTATACATCAATGGCTGATCAAGGCATTTTATAATGCCTTTTTCAGCTTTGAGAATTTTCTAAATCCCTTTCGAAATTCTTTACGTGATTAACGTACTCAGATTCATTTATAAAGTTTACAGGAAAGAAGGTAATAACCTTTTCTTTATAAAAAGCTTTTTGTTCCAGGTCAAGATATTCCCTAAACGATAAAATATCTTGCCCAGATCCTCTGAAGCAAACTACAATATATTTGTTAATCATTAAAAGCTTTGCTTCCAGTAAAAGAATTTCCTGCACAAGAGTTTCATCTTTTAAATCCGGGGGAACCATATAGTACTCATTCAATAAATTTTCATATTGAATTATACAGTCTATTTCTTCTTTTGTCCAGGAATGATTCATTATTTAAAAATACGAATCATTATTGAATTCCATTGCAGCCGAATGCTTAAAAAATCTGAAGATGCAAGTTTTGTAAGTAATGTTTTGTTGTTCTTGATTTGTATAGATTTTGATTATATTATTTTTTCGAAAAAGAATCTCAGAACTTTGATAGAAGATTGGTCCCGCTTAGGTTCTCTAATATCCCCCCTCCTGCTGTCGGGCCGATATAAGAGAATCGAGCCTCCTTCATCCTTCAGGGGTCTCGACCCGCTTGGGCTACAATCGGGTTTAATTTATAAGGGATACTCTCTGTAAGGATTATTGTTTTAGAAATTCCCACCCACCCTCTTAGCGGTATAATTGCTATCTGCCAACGCTCATTACTGGATTTTGCCAGCGCGCAATATCAATTATCTTTTGTTTACCCAAAAAATACAAACCAATAGAGGATCGGTCCCTATTGGTATTGTTTAAAGAGGCCCTGATCAAACTTTTTTTTATGGCGTTCGCGGAAACCTGAAAGTTGACGTTCCCCGGTAAAATTTCAATCTGCTTCGAATTTCGCACAAAACGTATTGGCTTTGCAAATGACTTACCATTGATTTTGCCAGGTTATATAAAATACCTGGCGAAATTCTGCATCGGCAAATACGGTATCGCTGCGCGATCTTTTGATATGAAATTTTAGCTAACCCGCAATAACCTACACACAACTTCCAGGGCTCACACATTTTAAAGTTATCGGAATCATGCGAAAAAACCCCAACCCTGCAATTCTCCCCACACCAAAAGACTACGGCATAACCCGCAAAGCTACCCCACAAAGCCCTTTATTCCGTTTCCTTTTGGTCGAATTCGCCTAATTGCGAAGGGTTATCAGTGATAATTAAATGTTTAACTTAAATTTGTCTATTATGAAAAAAATAAATTATTGTACAAATTGTGGTAATTCAGTAAAAGAATTAGAAGTAGATAATAACCAGGTTACATGTACATCCTGTTTATCTGTCCTGAATGCAACCAGTGGTGAAATAATCTCACAACCCGTTATTGCAATTGATTTTGATCCGGGAGATTATCCAGAAGGATTTAACTCTGAATTATATGGTTTATAGGTAGGCTCTTAGAGTCTACTTTTTTATTAACCTGTAAATCATTAATTTTGTTATGAGTGGTATGAAAAAAGAACTTGGAAAATACTTTATAGATATCTCAAAACTGATATTTGGAGGTGTTGTTTTAAGTCAGATAATTAACATTACTGAAAATAAACACATTGTCTTAATATTGGGTGTTATAGCTGCAGCTTTGTTTGCAATAATGGGATTTGGATTTATAAACACTAAAAAAAAGAAGAAATGACAGCTTTATGGTTTTTTGCTGGATTATGTATACTCGGATTTATTGGCGTAATAATTGTATACTCTCCAATAGGCAGAAAATGGATTCATCATCTGGATGATTAATTATCGATATAGTATACATACTATAAGCAGGCTTTTGGCCTGCTTTTTTTTGCTTCGCATGAGAAGGATTACTTATTAGGAAATTCCCACCCACCCTTTTAGCGGTATAATTGCTATCTGCCAACGCTCATTATTGGATTTTGCCACCTCGCAATATCAATTATCTTTTGTTTACCCAAAAAATACAAACCAATAGGGGATCGAACCCTACTTTGTATTGTTTAGGTTGGGCCCGGGAGGTGTTAAAATGCTGTTCACGCTAGCAAAGTTAGAAAATGATTATTGGAACGCACAAGCCCTGGGCCCTTCGGGTTTTTAAAAAAATCTCCACCCAAAGGGGTAGTATTTTTTCAAAAAGTCTTGCACTAATCCAAAATCATTTTCAGTAGAGGCCACGTGAAAACGATGTTTAACTTAACTTTAAGATCATGAAAAAAAGAAATTATGATGTTCCAAACTATGATGGCTCTTATCTGGAGATAGGAACTGATGTACTTAAGAACAAACTTGATTTATCAGATGTATATGAAATACAGGTGCAAGAGTCCATCGGCTTTGCCAGATCATATAAGTACTTCTCAGACAAGCTTAGTAAGAGAACCAGGTTTACGGCTAAATACATATGTGATATCCACAAAAAGGCACTTGGTCATATTTATTACTTCGCCGGCAGGTATCGAAGTGTAGATTTATCTAAATCCGGGCATAATTTTTTTCCACATCCTTATATTCCTACAGCAATGCAGTACCTTGAAAGAGAGTATTTATTAAAGCTTCCAACAAATTATCAAACTAAATCAAAGCTGATAGAGGATATTGCTATTACCCACATTGAGCTTATCCATATACACCCTTTTCGCGAAGGAAATAGGAGGACTTCACGGATTCTTGCAAATCTTATGTGTCAGAGGGTTGGATATAATACTATAAACCTTGAGAATTTTCGGCGAAATTACTATGAAAAATACATTGAAGCGTTGAATAGTGGAGATGATAAGGATTACTTACCTATGATTAAAATAATAGAGGAGCTTATTTGACTTAGACCTCTTTAAGGGCATTCAAGATTTTTTCTTTGTCTTTTTCTTTTAGAAAAATACCTTCTATTTCAGCTGAGTCTATTGTATGCTGTAGTATTTCTCTATCGCTTAATTTTCTTATAAGACTGCTTTTCATAAGTAGTGATATTATATACGAAGATACGGAAAATATACCTAAAAAGTTCGTAGTTAGGGGCTTATTCTAATCTTATTATGAATGTCCTATCTTGGTTTTTTAGAGAAAAACACACGCCAGAACGGCTATATATTCTTTGTCCCGAAAGCTCTATCCAATTTCCCCCTGGGTTATATAAATATTCCAATCCTGAAAATGCTTTTAAAGTGTTTTTCTTTTAATAGGCTAAGCCAGGTTTACCATTCTATGCTATAGTTGTCTTGAACTACAATATCCATAATATCGCATTTTAATATTTTTGCACTTTCTTCAAGTTGTTTCATCATGTTTTTATGCAGGGTGGAATCACTTGATAAATAATTATTCAAAGATTTATATAAATCTCTAAATCTTTTTTTTCCTTTAGTATTTCTTACAAAGTTATAATGTATGGTTTGGTATATTTGAAAGATATATTTTTGATTTATGCTTAATCCTTTTCCGATAAGAGATTTTAAATTTTCACCTCCTACTGGATCATATTCCATTAAAGCATCCTCTATAATATATTCAAGGAGGTAGATGAACGATTGCGTAAGTTTATTGAGAGAAAGATACCCGGCATATTGTCTGAGCACATTTGATACAATTAAAATATCAGGCCAAATAAATTGAGTACCATAATAATTAATTGTATCATTTTCGATTTGAATTTTTTCTTTAAGTCGATGGGCATCTTTAGCCTTTCTAATTTCGTATGCAAAATTCATTAGTAATTTAAATTGTCCTGATTGCAACTCATGATCTTCATCTAACGATTTAGCTATATTATGAATAACACTATAGAGAATTGTTAAGTTTTCAAAATCTCCATATATGGAAATCCCGGTTCCGCTTTTAGTTGGATTTGCTTTTAACATTTCATCAGAATTTATATCTGCAATTTAAATGATTCAATAAATTTTCATATTGGATCAAATATTCAATTTCTTCTTTTGTCCAGGAATGATTCATTATTTAAAAATACGAATTATTATAACCATATTCCATTGCACTTGAATGCTAAAAAACTTAATTTCCCCTTGAGTCAAGGGGGATTAAATACCTTTTTATAACTTGTGAAATTATTTAAAATCAAAAGAAAATGGAATTTAATAGTGAATCGGCAATAGTCATAGGAGTCTATACTATATCTATTTTTTTAGTGCAAACTTTGATAGAATTTATAAAAGCTAAATATAGTCTCAAATCTCAGCTTTATGCCGAAAGAAGAATTGATGCAATAGACAAACTTTTTCAGGCGATAAATAAATTGGAAAGATTTGTTTATGATATAATTTGGAATCAACCTGAAAATTTCAATAGAGAGTGGCAACATAAATTTGCTGATCTCTTTAATCAAACAAATGACACAATAAACACTTCTCAAATTTTTATAAATGATAGTATTTATAAAAAGGCAATGCAATTCATAAATAATATTCTTGCGATGACTATTCCTGCAAAAAGAATGGCTGAGATAAGTAAGCATTATTTTTATGGATCGGGTCCGTTACCAGAAGGAATTGAAAACGATTGGGAATTAACTCAACTTACAAAATCGAAGAGAAAAGAATTAGAAGAACTACTTAATGAAATGTCTTCATTAAAGGATAAATTAAGAAAAGAGATAAAGCGAAAAATCTATTATTGATAATATAATAACTAATCCTTAAGTAATATTTTAATTTACATTCCACAGAAGACAATAGACGAAAAAATGGAAAAATCCGAATCTTAGAAGAATGCTTTTAATTATTTCTTTGTCAGGAATGCTTCATCCAATTTTCCCCTGGGGTTAGGGGTAAAATACAGAAAAGATTAAATCATAATTCGAATTTCATTCAAATCATAATTTAATTTACTACTAAGTAAAACGACCTCTGCACACAGAGGTATTTTCCTTCAATGAGCAAACATTCGAAACAGAATGTTTCCGTTTTTTAACGGAAAGCAAGATGGAATCAGGCAAGCCTGATTATTAATATTTTATAAACATGCTAAAGTACTAAAAAACAGATAAATAAATAAATGCAGCATGCAGCAATTATATTTTCCACATGCTGCAGTTCAAAGTAAAAACAATATATTTGAGATAATAGTTGCTACAAAAACATATATAAAATGCCACAATACGAGAGCATAAGGATTAAGCCAAAGACCAAAAGTGCGATATCCCAGTTATCCCGGAAATTTGAAATGACCCAGGTTAAATTCCTGGAGGCTGTTATGCAGTACATGAAAGAAACAGGTGTTAATCCAAAAGATTTTGTGGTGCTTTCACCGGCGGAAGAAATCAAAAAACTAAGGGATACGGTGGTTAGTTTTTTGCGCAAGCAGGAGAAGGATTTTATCCTTCCGGTGTTTGGCCATATGGAAGCGCTTATCGTAAGGTTCATGAAATACATCGAAGAAGAAGCACCAAAAAAGCAGGGTGAAAAAAAGGAATCATTTTTAAAAAGTGTGGATCAAACTGATAAAAGAATTGAAACCAAAAAGGATGATAAGGTAACAGTTGAAATTTCAAATACCGGTTCGGCAGATCTGTTAAACGAACTTGAAAGGGAGAAACTGAAAACCAAATCCATCAAAGAACACTTAAGCAAAGTGATTGACAGTATAGAGGTAAAATCAACCGGGCTAACAAAAAAACCGGTACTTGAGTTGCCGATGGCCGAGATAAACAGCATACGAGAATTTTTAAAAAGAGTTTGATGTTTGTAAGAATTCACAGCCCAAAAAATTATGGCAATACAGGTTCCAGCAGTGGTATTGTTGAGTACCTTGAAAAGGAAAACCTTGAAGAGGAATTATCGGACCAGTCACTTTTTTTCAATCATGAAAATGACTGTGTGGGATCAAAAACCGTAATATCCGGCATTGACAAAAACTGCCTGAAACTTGGTAAAAACGAGGCTCGATATTACATGCTTTCAATCAATCCCAGCCAGGAAGAAATGAAGCATATTGCCCAGAGGATTTGTGAAAGGAAAGTATCAAGTATCGACAAACTCACAGTAGATGAAAAAAGATTATTTGAATCGGGGCTGAGGCAGTACTCAAGAGGGGTTATGGAAAAATACGCAGAAGGTTTTAACAAGGATCTTACCGGGAAGGATATTTTATATTATGGCAAAATTGAACATGAAAGAAAATACAGCCGCTTTGATGAACAGGTACAAACAGGCAAGAAAAAGGTCAATGAATTAAAGGAAGGTTTTCAGTCCCATGTACACATTGTAGTAAGCCGAAAAGATATTACAAACAGCAAACGTCTCAGCCCTTTTGCCAATCATAAGAATTCAAAAAACCTGCTTAACGGTCAAAAGGTCCAGGTAGGATTTCACCGCAGGGAATTTGTTCAGAAATGCGAAGCAGAATTTGACAGGTACTTTAGCTATGACAGGGAGCTTATAAATTCATTTGAGTACCGCTATACTATGAAAAACGTATCTGCCAGCATTGCAAGGACCATCGGAAGGCAAACCGTTAAAAGCCTTGTTCCCGGTTATCAGTTGGTAAATAAATTGGAATATGCCACTAAAGGATTAATTAATGATGATCCGTTGCAGAACCTTCAACAGGTTTTTTGGCAAAACAAGGAATCCGCAAAAGTTTTAAAGGCCATGCAGGTTGCAATAGCTCCGCAAAAACTGGTAATTGAAGCAACAAAGAGGTTGACTTCACACGTTCTTAGTGCAGGGACCTTAAAAATATAGTTATGTCCATTCGCGAATTTATATACAGTTTTCTTGATCTGACACTTGTAGAAAAAGGGATGATGTTAGCGGTAATATTACTAATTTCCATACTCAAGGCTCTTGTTTATAGAATAAGGTGGATCATTGTAATTTTTGGCTTGCTGGCTATTGAGAGTGTGCTTGCTGTATTTTTAGAGATTTCGGGCGGATATATCTTTTCAGTTCACATTTATTATTTTGTGTTGTCACTAATTCTTTCGTTTTTTATCTATTCCATTTTCCCTCGAAAGAAAGGCAAAACAATGGGCGGAAAACTTTCGCCATGGAAAGTGGTTTTACCTGTTCGAAAAGGTGCAAATATAGTTTTGGAAAATATTAAAAGAGGGATTGTGATTTTTGGTAGTGGTGGAGCCGGAAAAACTGAGAGCGTTTTTATGCCCTTAATCTCTCATGCTGCCAATTGTGGTATTTGTGGAATAAACTATGATTATAAAGATGGAGAGCTTACAGAAATAGTCAACTATTTTTACCAGGGATCAGAAATTGATACCTATACAATCATTCCCCATCGGCCGGAGCTTTCACACCGGGTAAATCCCGTGCATCCGGATTATATCGATTCACAGGAAATGGTTACTGAACTGGTAAGTGTTTTGTTTTCAAACCTGAGAAAGAAGGATGCAAAAGAAAATGGATTTTTTATGGATGTACCGGAAGCAACCCTGGCAGCTACTATCTGGAGACTGAAATGTGATTTCCCACAGTATTGCACTCTACCTCATGCAATAGCTATATGCCTTGTAAAAAGCCCTAAAGAATTGGCTGAGTTTTTAAATCAGAATATGCATAGCCGTGTTATGGGAGCACCTTTCTTTGATTCATTGCTTTCAGAGAATCAAATGTCGGGTATAAAGGCATCGATGAGTAACGATCTAAGAAAATTTGCCTTCCCTTCCGCGTTTTATATTCTATCCGGGAATGAGGTAGATCTGCATGTAAATGACCCAAAATCTCCTTGTATGATTAACCTGGTGAACTCTCCGGGAAAGAGGAATGTGATATCGCCCTTTTTGGCAATGATTTTTACTACTGCACTTAAATTAATGCAGAGAAGGAATATGAAGGATTCTTACCTTTTGATGGACGAGGCAGCCACTTTAAACCTTCCCTCCTTCTCACAAATTCCTGCAACTATGAGAAGTTTTAATATTGCAACAATATATTCACTCCAGGACAAAGTTTTAGGAACAGAGCAATACGGTGATGTTACGGCAAGGGCTATCCTTGCAAACTTAAGCTACCAGGTAATAGGTAAAACAAACGATCCTGAGAGCGTAAAATATTACAAGCAGATTGTTGAAGAGATTGAGAAGAAGCAAATTTCAAAATCCTATGGAACAGGATTTATGCCTAAAGGAGAAAGCCGCCACACTGAATCATTAAAAGAAACATCAAAGTATAAAAGTCAGGACTTTTTTGGTTTGAATGTTGGAGAGTTTTTAGTACTTTCCGATGGAAAATCCCGTAAAGTAAATTTTGATTTGATGCCTTTTGAAAGGGTGACGTTAAAAATAAGAAATCACATTACACCCAAAGACCTTGATGATAATTACAACAGGATTTTTGAAGAAGCAGTAAATCTTTGATTAACGGTTTGATGGTATGGTTAGTAAGGGATTGCGGGCTACGTTCCTGTCCACCATTATAATAATTGAAGCGGACTAAAAGGTTTGCAAACCTCTGGTACCCTTATTAACCATAACGCCTGTTAGCTGCTGGTGGTGTGCCCTGAAAGTCCATCAAGGGTACAAGATACAAAAGTTCTTTGAAAGATGGACAAAGCTGTAATTGAGATGAAAGAACCTTTGGAAGGAGGTTTAATCTGA
>Ga0315543_1001926_pt1 | contig 21255 bp, 20 predicted proteins | sample SalMarSW160210MG_2_FD_203098 | JGI IMG/M metagenome (GOLD analysis project Ga0315543, IMG submission 203098) | Salt marsh sediment microbial communities from the Plum Island Ecosystem LTER, Massachusetts, United States - Salt Marsh Sediment SW1601-210 ...
GTTGTTCCTGCCCTTTATCAAGGACAAGATTGAAGGCAGGAAGCCAGACCTGCGCATCATCAATGTCGAGCCAGCCAGCTGCCCCACCCTGACCAAGGGACCTTACACCTACGACTTCGGAGATGTGGCTGGTCTTACCCCCCTGCTGAAGATGTACACCCTGGGACACGATTTTATACCACCTCCAGTCCACGCCGGCGGGCTGCGCTATCACGGTATGGCACCCATCATCTGCCACCTTTACAACCTCGGACTGGTTGAAGCCCGGGCGGAGCACCAACTGGCTACCTTCAAAGCCGGCGTACAGTTTGCCCGTACCGAGGGCATTATCAGCGCACCGGAGACCAACCACGCTATCAAGGTCACCATCGACGAAGCACTCAAGTGCAAGGAGTCCGGCGAGGCCAAGGTCATCCTGTTGGCTCACAGCGGACATGGGCATGTCGATATGGCTGCCTACGAAGCCTATCTATCGGGCAAGCTGGAAGACTATGCCTACCCCGAAGACAAGGTGAAAGAGGCACTGGAACACCTGCCCAAAGTACCAAGCACATAGTATGCCATCTCATGGCTTTGACCCTGAAACCCCCTCTCCCCTGAAAAGGCGAGGGGGTTTCTTCTTTACCCCACCCCCTGACCATCTTTCGCGGAACACTCCAATCTCAGGGGAACCCATCCATGATTTCATAATATCTTAACAATTATTTTGTATGTTATAATAACAGTTAGCCATGAAAAAAGTTAGCTTTAAAACACTATTTGTCACTTCGGTCATCATCCTGACCCTTCTCCTGACTCTACTATCGGGTTGTATTACGATTACCACACCGGAGAAAACGACACCGCCACCTACCGACACTACGACTCCTCCGCCCGAGCCGATTAACCCGGAATGGACACCACCTTCGACAGCCAACCAGACGGGAGAACTCCCCAGCATCGCCGACGTGGTAGCCATGGTAAAGCCTTCGGTAGTAGCTATTAACACAGAGGTCGTGTCCTACGACTTTTTCAATCGTCCTTACACGCAGGAGGGGGCTGGTTCGGGGTGGATTATCGACGAGGACGGGATTATCGTGACCAATAACCACGTCGTCGAAGGTGCCAGAACCATCAACGTGACCACCGACAACGGCGAATCATATACCGCCGACATAAACTCCGTGGCCACCGACGCCCTCAATGACCTGGCGATACTCAAGATAGACGCCGAGAACCTGCTAGCACTCGAGAGAGGCGATACCTCCACCCTTAGAGTCGGCGACTGGGTGATAGCTATCGGCAACGCACTCGGCCAGGGGATAAGAGCCACGGAAGGGATTGTCAGCCGCAAGGGGGTTTCGCTGGCGGTAGACCAGGGGCAAATACTCTATGACCTCCTCGAGACCAGCGCCGCCATTAACCCGGGCAACAGCGGCGGCCCCCTGGTAAATCTGTCCGGAGAGGTGGTGGGCATCACCAGTGCCAAGGTTGCCCAGATTGGCATCGAAGGCATGGGCTATGCCATAAGCATCGATACCGCCGTGCCCATCATCCAGGAACTAGTCAACAAGGGATACGTCACCAGGCCATGGCTGGGGGTGGGGCTTTATACGGTGGACCAGATAGCCATCAGACAGCTAAGCCTATCAATTGATTACGGAGTACTCCTGGTGCAGGTCGTCGCCGGAGCTCCGGCGGATAATGCCGGACTAAAGAAAGGCGACGTTGTTATCGGTATCAACGGCGAGGAAGTCAGAGACGTCTATAAATTCACAAGAATTCTGCATGCTTCGGGAATCGGTGAACCGCTGGAAATCAAATACTGGCGCGATAATGCGGAACATACCACCACGGTGATACCCATCGAAAGCCCGCGTCCATGAGCTAGTCCGCCTTTTTCACACCCAGCAAAACACCATAGCCGCTTATCTTAATGGTCTCCTTAAGGTCGATATCATCCGGAACGTAATCTATAATTTCACGAGACAACGTTTCCCTCATAACATAGTCGGCGAAGGAAGAAAGTGACTGCATAATAAAGGCGTCCGTCTCGTAGTACAGGTTGATATGGTCGGTGATTTCATAGCCGGCGGAGCGGCGCATATTCTGGACGCGGTGGACTATCTCCCGAGCCATGCCCTCGGCTTCCAGTTCGGCGGTAATGTAAGTCGAGATAGCCACATTATTGCCCGTCTCGGTGGCGACGGAATAACCCTCACCTTCCAGTCCGGCTACTTTCTCAACGGATTCATAAAATAATTCCTTAACGTTGAGTTCTTCCATTACCAGAGGCGCAATACGTTCCAGAGCCCGGTTCTCTCTCTCGGAAGCAGCACCGACGTATATCTCCGCCAGCGGCTGCCTTATCTTGATGCCGGCCTTGCTCCGGGCCGCCCGGCCCAGGCTGCATACTTTCATGGCGAGGCGATTATCCTCGGAGAGCTGCCGGTCTATTTTACTTTCGTCCGCCACCGGAAAATCAGCCAAATGAACGCTTTCCGGTGCATCCGGGAAAGCCGAAACCACCAGGTTACGGTAAAGCTCCTCGGCAAGGAAGGGGGTCAGAGGCGCCATGAGTTTGGACAGCGTCACCAGGCACTCATAAAGGGTATTATAGGCGGAGAGCTTATCGGCGTCGTTTTCACTCTTCCAGAAGCGCCTCCGACTCCGCCGGACGTACCAGTTGGAAAGGCCGTCGATAAAGCTGTCCAACTTCCTGCCGGCTTCGGTAAGGTTGTAGCTATCCAGCGCCGCGTCAATGTCTGTTATAAGCTGTTTAAGCTCGGAGAGTATCCACCGGTCCAGCTCAGCTTCGGACGCCGGGGCTTCTTCTTCGGTCGGGGTAAACTTATCGATGTTGGCATACATGACGAAAAAGGAATAGACGTTCCAGAGCGTCGAAAGGAAGCGGCGGGACAACTCGCCAAGCTGCTTCTCGTCGAACTGACGCGGATTGCCCGGCGCCGAGGTGATATAGAGATACCAGCGCAGGGCATCGGCGCCGTATTTCTTAATTATTTCAAAGGGCAAGACGACATTTCCCTTGCGCTTGCTCATTTTTTTCCCTCTGGCGTCCTGAATATGCCCCAGGCAGATGACATTTTTATAGGAGGGCTTATCGAACAACAGGATAGATATGGCGTGCAGACTATAGAACCAGCCGCGTGTCTGGTCGATTGCCTCGCAGATGAAGTCCGCGGGGAAACGCCCGTCTTCGAGCAGGGTCCCGTTCTCAAACGGGTAGTGAACCTGGGATATCGGCATCGCCCCGGAATCGAACCAGGCGTCGATAACCTCGGGGACGCGTTGCATTTTGCCGCCACATTTACATTTGAAGGTCAGTTCATCGACAAAGGGACGGTGTAAATCAAGCGGCTCTTTCAACCCGGAAAATCCATCTTTCGCCTTAAGTTCATCCAGTCCGCCTATGCAGTCGAACTCACCGCACAACTCACAGCGCCAGACCGGCAATGGCGTGCCCCAGTAACGTTCCCTCGAGAAAGCCCAATCGATATTATTTTCAAGCCAGTCTCCGAAGCGTCCGTACTTGATATGCTCCGGGTACCAGTTAATTTCATCGTTTCCAGAGATAAGCCTGTCTTTCATGGCGGTGGTCTTGATGTACCAGGTCGTCTTGGCGTAGTAAACCAGCGGCGTATCACAACGCCAGCAGAAGGGGTAGGTATGTTTGATGGTCTCCCTGCGGAGAAGCAGACCGCGAGATTTCAAGTCGGTGATGATATCAGCATCGGCGTCCTTGACGAATTTACCGCCGAAAGAATAGGCGCCGATTATGTTGCCCTGGAGGTCAACCTGCTGTACAAAGTCCAGTCCCCACTCTTTGCCGGCTTCATAGTCGACCTCGCCGAAAGCCGGGGCGATATGGACTATGCCTGTGCCGTCATCCAGCGTAACGAAATCTCCGCTGATGACTCTGTATGTCAGCTTCTTATCGGACTTCTGCTCCAGCAACGCGCCGTCTTCCTGAAACCTGAGACGTTCTACGTTAAAGTCGTGAGGATTGAACAGGGGCTGATACTTCAGACCAACGAGCTCTTTGCCTTCCATCTTTTTGACTTCTTGATAATCGTCAAGACCGACCGCCCCAACAAGTCGAGCCGCTATCAACAGGTATTCCTTTTTACCCTCAAGGATGATATAATCGGCGTCGGGTGCCACGGCCAGCGCGGTATTGCCCGGCAGCGTCCAGGGCGTGGTCGTCCAGGCGAGGAGGTAAACGGGCTTATCTTCCGGGAGGACGCCAGATGATTTATCAGAGACCTTAAACTTTATGTAAACCGAAGGGTCTTCGGTATCGTCCTGATACCCCTGGGCGACCTCGTGGGAACTGAGTGAGGTACCGCAACGGGGACAGTGTGGAGTAACGCGGTAGCCCTGATAGACCAGTCCTTTGTCCCACATCTGCTTGATAGCCCACCAGCACGACTCTATATAGTCGTTACTCATAGTGATATAAGGGTGTTCCAGGTCAATCCAGTAACCGCTGCGTTCCAGTATCTCCTCGAACTCGCGCATGTAGTGATTAACGCTCTGCCGGCAAAGTTCATTGAACCTGGCAACGCCATACTCTTCAATCTGAGATTTTGAGGATATGCCGAGCTGCTTTTCTATTCCCAGTTCCACTGGCAAGCCGTGCGTATCCCAGCCGCCGATACGCGGCGTGTAGTAGCCTTTCATCGCCTTATATCGTGGCAGGACGTCCTTGAAAACGGACATGAAAACATGGTGCAACGCCGGGCTGCCGTTAAGCGTGGGCGGCCCGTCATACAGGACGAAGCGCGGCCCACCCTGACGCGCCGCCACACTTCTACGGAAAATATCGTTTTCTTTCCACCAGGCGAGGATTTTCTCCTCCATCTGAGGAAAATTTATCCGGCTGTTTACAGGACTAAACATAGCAACCCCCGTATTAAATAAAGAGAGCCTCGTCTTTAAGGGACGAGACTCTTATGAAGTTCCCGCGGTACCACCCTATTTCTCCTTCCAAAGAAGGAGCACTCTTCAGGGCACGATTCATACCCTCGTCTCGGATAACGGTTGACGGGACCGACCAAGCCTACTTATCCTTCACCCACGAAGGACTTTCGATTGGTAGCTCAGGAGTGATCTTCAGGGTGAGGATATATCTGCTTACACCGTACCAGACTCGCTGAATACCCTTTGCCGCCCTTACTCTTCTCCGTCACTGCCTTTATCAGCTTTATGTTAACACAATATGCGGAGGAAATCAATAGCGTGGATAGAAATTGTTAAAAAAATGTTATTATCTGGCTTGAATCGGGAGTCAAGGCCACTACTACGCTTTAGATTTTTCGCTGCGCTTTAAATGTCAGAGGGGGTGGATGTGGTCAGAACGACGGAGAATTATCTAAAAGTGCGGAATCTTCTTGGGCGAAATGACGACTTTACGGGACTCGCCGATGCCGGTGCTTTCCGTCATGACATCGGGGTGGTCGGCCAGGGCGAGGTGGATAACGCGTCTCTCAAAAGCGGTCATCGGCTCCATGGTAAAAGGCATTTTACGCGTATTTACCTGGTCGGCCAATCTCATGGCAAGAGCCCGCAGTCCTTCGCAACGGCGCTGTTTATAACCTTCCACATCGAGAACAATGGGGAGCCTTACCTGCGTCTGGTGCGTTACCATCAACCTGACGATATGCTGGAGGGATGCCATAGTCTGACCCCGGCGCCCGATTAAAATCCCCAGGTCTTCACCTTCGATATTGAGTCCAATCGAAGAGGCATTGCCATCCTCATCTATCGCCGTAAACTCATCGGAGAGGGCTACAGTGGCGGGGAGGTCCATCAGTTCCAGGAGCTTTTCCAGTATATCTTTGGCCGTCTCAAATATTTCGCTCTGCTGCTCGGGTATTTCCATATTAACCTAACCTCTTATTTTTTGCGCCGCCCCTTCGACCGGTCTTTACCCGGTTGATACCTTGTTTTAGTGGGTTTCGACGGATGGTAAATATCTTTCCTCGACGGTTCACTATCCGAGATAACGATATCCGCACCGACTTCATCGGTAGATTTCTTTTCCTCGGAAGCATCGAACTTCAAATATTTCTTGTCGGCATCACCCGTCGGTTCTGCCGGTTTCCGGCGTAGGCCGCCCCATCCGGTCACGCGATACTGCAGGACTACCCGGACGATGCTGTTAGCCACCCAGTAAAGGGCAAGTCCGCTGGGGAAGGATAAAGCCAGGAGAGCGAACATCATCGGCATCATCCAGAGCATCATCTGGCTCTGCTGCGCCTGCCGGGGGTCGGTCGATATGGTCATGGACATCTTCTGCTGGAGCCACATCGTAACACCCACCAGAATGGCCAGGATGAAATTGGGCTGGGCTAAATCCAGCAATAAAAATTCCCGGTTCAAAGGTAAAACAGAATATACAATCGGCCAGGGGTAAAGGTACTTGGAGAGATTCAGCAGGCCTTCCGGGGCTACCGCCAGAGACAGCATGATGGCCTGATAGAGGGCAATCCATACCGGCATCTGGATTATCATGGTGACGGCGCAGCCGGCCGGCTTGACACCCGATTCTTTGTAAAGCTTCATTTGTTCCTGGGACAGCTTCTGCTTGTCCTTGCCGAACTTCTTCTGGAGCTCGGCTATCTTGGGCTGGAGGTCCTGCATCGCCTTGGAGGACCTTATCTGGCTAAACGTCAGCTTCAACATCAGGATGTTGACGATGATGGTCAGGGCAATGATAGCCATGCCGAAGCTATCGCCCAGATAGTGCGACATCACGATAAGAACGTTAATTACCGGTTGCTGTATTATCAGTTCCCAGGGATTCAATCTATGCTACCTCACTGGCTTTCCAGACTAACAGGACGTAATATCGCCCCGGTAGCAGCGTTGATACGCTGCAACGAAAGGTCCGCCGTATGAATATAGACAATTCCTCCGTACTCGGTAAGCGGACCATCGACATCCTCTTCAAAATCCGCCATCTGCCTGATTTCACGTGTATCCGTCGCTATAGAATAGACGACGCCCTTTCTCGTGGTAATGATGACGGAACCGTCAACGACAACCGGCCTGGAGGATACCGAACCATCCATGTCATACTCATCTACTTTAGCCCCATTACCCGCTTTAAGGAGATATACCTTACCATCGAGACAGGGGGCGTAAATGACATCGTTGACGACTACCGGCTCGGCCCAGAACCAGTTTTCACCCATAAACTTCCACTTCAGACTGCCATCGAAAGCGTTCAGGGCATACATATGCCTATCGAAAGACCCGATATACAACACATCGTTATAGACCAGAGGCGTGGCAATGACGGAGCCTTCCGCAGTGAAATACCATTTCAGGCTACCGTCGGCGGCGTCCAAGGCGTACAACTTTTTGTCGAAAGAGCCAATGTATAAAGTGTCATTATATAGGGTAGGTGTCCCCCATATTTTATCGTCGGTCTGGAACTCCCATACGAGGTCGCCGGTGGCGGCATCAAAAGCGTAAACCTTACCGTCTTCGCCGCCGATATACAACTTATCACCAAAAACAGCGATGCCCCCGACGAACGGTTTCAGGTTACTTTCACGCGGGTAGACCCACCTGAGACCCAGCGATGTGGCGTTATAGGCATAAATTTTACCATTATACCCGGCGATATAGACCAGGTCTTCGTAGATTACCGGCGTACCGTAAATGGCCACCCTGGATGCGCCACCACAACCTCCGCCCATAGCTGGAGAGCAGCCAAAAAACCCGGTGCTACTAACCGGTTTTAGAGGCTCAGCCCAGAGACGGCTTTCATCAGCCAGATTGACCGCTACCAGCCTGCCTTCCTTGGAACCCACAAACAGAGAACCATCGGAGACAATCCCTCCCGACCATCCAATCGGTGCCAGCCCTTTGACACAACCGAAGCCAACCAGGCTTACCGCCAGAATTAATATCACCAGGAGGATTAAACGGCCGACTCGCCCCCTGCCCTTTAAATTCACTGTATTCTCCTTTTCAGAAAAAGCCCGACATTCAATTTACGGTACCGGGTCATAACCGCCGGGGTTAAAAGGATGGCACCGGACGATACGCCTGATGCCCAGTCCTATTCCTCTAAGCACTCCGAACTTGACAATAGCCTCGTAGGTATACCGGGAGCAGGTCGGAGTGAAGCGACAGGACGGCGGCATAACCCGTGACCAGGTGAGCTGGTACAACTTAATTAGCCCCAGGGCTAACGCCTTCATACTCCCCCATTAATAATCCGGCCCGGAACAATAATTTCCTGACTGCATTCCCCAGATCGGTATAATCAGCCCCCGCCGCCGTGGTGCGGGCAATAAAGATAATATCCCACCCCGGTTGCAGCGGTGTTTTTCTTACTATCTCCCGCAGCAAACGTTTCACCCTGTTGCGAACCACCGATTTACCCACACGCCGACTGACCGTAAAACCACACCTTGATAAATCAAGTCCATTAGGCAGGGCTTTAAGCACTAACTCCTTTCCTGCCCACGTCTTTCCTCCGTTATAAACCAGCTCAAACTGTGTTTTTCTGGTTAAATTCCATTCACCCCTCACGGCTACCCCACCCGGGTCATTCCAGGCAACCGCTAAACAACGGTTAACCTCTTCCGACCTTTTAGTCGCCTTGCCTTAAGCACGGCGCGTCCACCACGCGTGCTCATCCTTTTCAAGAAACCGTGTTCGCGCTTTCTCGGGATACTCTTCGGTTGATATGTACTTTTCGACACTTTAACTCCCTGTCAATAATGGAACGTTTTTAAGGAAATGAAAAGCCGGAAACGAAAATATTCAGATATATCAGCTCTTTAAACCGACGCCACCTGTTACGCGGACATGTTCCGGTGAGTACGGCAACAAAGCCAAGTGCCGTGCCCTCTTTATGGCCACAGCCAGCGCACGCTGGTGCCTGGCGCAGGTGCCGCTCTTACGGCGTGGCGCTATCTTGCCTCTATCCGATATATAAGGTCGTAATAATGCCGGGTCTTTATAGTCGATATAACGGACTTTGTCCCGACAGAAAAAACAAACCTTGCGCTTGGGGATATATTTCGACCTACCCGTTCTCCTTGTCCTGGTATCTCTAGTCTGTGCCATTCTTCCCTCTATATTTATTAAGTTTTTACGTCTTTAAGCTAAAACGGAAGGTCTTCCGGGTCCATTTCGGTAACGTTGCTATCTTCCGCCTTCTCATCCGGAACAATCCCGGCATCGTCCGACCTTTCCTCCGAAAGGACAGCCGCACCGCGCCTGTCCAGAAATATTACCCGGTTAGCAATCACTTCAATCCGTGAATGAGGCTGGCCATCCTGACTTTCCCAGTTCCTGGTGTGTATCCTTCCCTCGGCGTAGACAAGCCTGCCTTTAGCCAGAAACTGGTTGCACTGTTCCGCCAACCTGTTCCAGGCCACCACGTTGAACCATTCCGTTTCCTGCCGGCGTTCACCCTCCGGCGAAGTATAGACCCAGTTAGTGGCTACGGAGAAAGAAGTCACCGGCTTTCCGTTCGGGGTAAAACGCATCTCAGGTTCATTCCCAACATTCCCAATAATCGTCACTTTGTTCAGACTCGGCATTACCTCTTCACCTCCCCGATACAACTCATGATCTTGATAATACTTTAACCTAACCGCCTACTTTAATCAAAAGATGTCGTAGTATCTCTTCAGATATTTTCAAGTTCGCTTCGAGTTCCTTACATCGTGCCGGGCTTAAACTGAATTTTGCCAGTACGTAATTACCCTCAAGAAAATGCTTCAACGGATATGCCAGCTTCCTCCTTCCCCACACCTCCACCTCGGAGACAACGCCTTCGCGACTGGTAATAAACTGGCTTACGCCGTTTACCCTGCCCTCCAAATCCTCATCGGCTATCTCAGGGCTGACGATAAATACCATCTCGTAATCGTGTAACCTGGTGTCTTCTATTTTTTGTTCCTGTTTTTTTCTGGGCACCTTATGATTCCTCCGCAAATTTCAAGCCATTATACCATAATCCAGAATGAGAGACAACAATATATACTGGCAGGCGCAGATTAAGCGGAACGGGTTAGTCTTGACACAACATACCGCCTTTGCTAGACTCTTTTATAAGGCCCCGTGGTGTAGCGGTCTAACATGCCACCCTGTCACGGTGGAGATCGTGGGTTCAAATCCCACCGGGGTCGCCAGCAATATCTTTGACGTGACACTCGTAGGATAGCTTGAAGAAGGGCTCCAGTTCAATCTTTGGCTTTATGACCACGATCTTACCGCCGTTATCCAACCTGATTTCCTCAAACAGTACCCGGGCCAGCTTGTTCCTTTGCTCCTGATTGGCCTCCCGCCAGGCTTCGGCTACGTTGGACAGGAAGTCAGCCAGTCGTTTGAGATTGTCTTCGGAACTCGTAACTGGCGATAGCTGCCGGAGTTGCAGTTCAGTTTCCCTGTACTCTTTTAGATATTCTTCTTGGCCTATATGGCCCCAACGGTACTGGTCCTTTAATCTAGCAAGGCTGGCCTCTAACCCCCTGCATTTATCCTCAGTCTCGTCGTAAGCGTCTGTAACCTTGCGATGTGCCTCCAAGATTCGCTGCTGGTAGTCATCCGGGATGATAAAGGTCGTCAGATACCATTCTACCTGCCTTTCGTAGACATCAAGGAAAGTGCCGCTAAAATCGCACCCAGAGTTCTTCGCCCTAGAGGCGCAATACACCCTCGCTCTTCCCTTCGGGCTGGTTTGCATCCGGATACTACCGCCACAACGAGCGCATCGGACAACGCAAGATAAGCTGTAGATCCTCGCACCACTATTTATTGTCTGCGGAGGCGAGGATACGCTGGATCGTGTCGCCTGCACAGTCTCAAATAGTTCCGGGGTAATGAAAGGTTGGTGCTTTGCCTTCATCCATTCTCCTTTTCCATCTTCGATATACCCGATGTAGAACTTGTTCTTCAACATATCCTTTACAGTGTCTTTAGAAAAAGGCCTTGAACCGTGGGTCCCGGTTGTCCTGTATGCCGATGCGTTGAGTGCGATGGCCACTTCTCTGTCCGATTTTCCCTGCGCCTCAAGCTCGAATGCCATCTTTAGCCCTTCATAGTTGCGAACCGTTCTTTCGTGGTCATTTATGGTGATTTTCCTTTCCACCATATCAGGCACTGGTATCCCGTCTTCCCTCTTGGCTGCACCAAAAGGCAATGTTCCACAATAAAGCCCTTGCGCCCTTCGCTCATGCCATCCCTTTTTGGTTTCTTGGCTAAGATTGTCGGAGTAAAGCTCGGCCAGGCCTCCAAGCATACTGAGAGTGAATTTACCCCAAGGAGTAGAGAAATCCATCTGCTCAACGATAGAGACAAAGCCAACCTCGGCTTTCCCTAGTTTATCAAAATATTCCAGGGTAATGCGCAATTTCCGCGAGAACCGATCAACTTTATGAACAACCAAGATATCGTACCTTCGGTCAAGCCCGTCAGCTATGGCTTCCTTGAATACCGGGCGCTTGTTGATATTCTCCGTTCTAGCGGATTTGCCTTCCTCTATATACTCCCTGTGCGACGTCCATTGACGGCTCTCGCATAATACGGCGAAAGCTCTCCTTTGCGCGTCGATGGAATAGCCCTCAACTTGCTCCTCACTCGATACCCTAGCATAAAGCGCTGCTTTCATCTCTAATCACCCCCACCGAGTTTTTCTCTTTCTACCTTCTCCAATATTGCCTCTTCGAGCCACTGTCCTAGTGTTTTTCTCTGGGTCACTGCAGCAACACGAGCCTGGTGGAGAACGTCTAGATCGACTCTGACGCTGCTGTTAGGCTTCCTACCTGTCTTCGGTCTCCCTGTCCTCATGCCCTAATGGTATTCGATGTAATACCGAAAGTCAAGCGGAAGTATTTGGTTGTGGACCTTAGCGAAGCGATTTTCCGTTGCTTGTTTACAATTTCGTCGGGATTGGGCAAGATGGCAGCGCACTTAACAAAACAAGCTTTCGTGCAGCATAAACGCAAGCGGGCTTCCCTGTCATGTGATTAGGGTAGTAGTAGCACTTTAGTAACCTTCCAGCATCACCTCGATTGAGTGATTCTACTGTGTTCCCTACCGCCACTCAAGGTTTCAGTATCTTGTTGTCCGGTTGGCTCATATCCTTGTCCCTGAGTATGAGGGTTTTAATAAGCTATTTTGCTGATGGAGCCATAAATTTTGGGAGCATCCAAGCGGCAATAAGAAGACGTTTAGTTACAATATCTTTCTTCGCGTCATTATATTGTGATACGAATGAGAGAAAATACAGCTGTCTTGTGACAGTAATGAGTGCCAATCCTAGTATAGTAGGAGCACCGAATAAGGTGCTCTTTTTTATTCTCCATAAATTGTATAGCAAATATTTATAACTCTTCTGTGAATTTTTATGCCTTGTTAAGCATCCTAGAGATACGCTTTAACCGAGATGAAAAAGAAGTTGCTCTTTCTCTTTGTAGCTATATTACTTCTCTTCCCTTGCTTTACCTATGCCGACAGTAACGAGGCTGCACGAGACCAAGCAATCAGCTCAGAGGCCATCGAACCTTCGGCACTGCCAATATGGAGTGAAAATGCAAGCTCTGATGAAAGCGTCGTCTCCGGCGACCAAACTATTGCAGTTAAAAACCCAACCTTCCAAGAGCTTAAGGATTTTATTCTCAGAGACCCCGCCAGCCGCAACCAGTTTGTCCTTAATCAATATGAGTGTCGCCACTTCGCCACTGAGGTAGATAATAATGCTGAGGCCGCGGGTCTGAGGTGTGGCTTTGTCTTGCTCTGTTTTGACCGAGGGCAGCACGCCGTCGTTGCCTTTGATACCACGGACAGGGGCCTAGTTTACATCGAACCTCAAACGGATGCTGCCATCGAGCCTAAAGTCGGTGGTAAGTATCAGGGAATGAAGATAAAGGAGATCCTCATCGCCTGGTAAACTTACCCCGGCCTAGTTGGGGAAAAGATTTAAAACCCCTAGTACCTCAGTTTCCCCTGACAGAGCCCGCCGTTTGCCTTGACTGTCCTGTTGCCCTCCTAAATTTCTACTCTTTGAGGAAGTCATCAATGTCCTCCCGTCGGAATCTCCTATCACGCCGTGGGCCAATACGGTATGATTTCAGTATGCCCTTTTCACTCCAGACTCTCACGGTATTAGGATGCACCCCGAGGCACTGAGCTACATCGCCTATCGTGAGCATAGCCTTAAGCATAATCTTAGGCTGGGGGACACGCTTAGGCTTCCCCGTGGCAATTAGCCACGCCCTTTGCCGACTTATGCCCAATCTGCGTCCGACTTCGGCATAACTTAAGCCGGTCTCTCTCAACTTAACTACCTCATCCCGTGTCGCTTTCATCTTCTATTACCCCGAGCGGTCATCCCTTACCTTGATCGGTTCGACCTGAAAGCCTTTGCATTTCGAGATAGCCAATTTACAGGATACCGGCACCGTGGGAAATACTTGGGATGGCAACACAGCACTGCATCCCCAAATACGAAGCGGAACCTGCACATAGTTGTTGCAGGCACCTCTCCTCTATCCCCTCCCTCGTTTTGACATCAGGTTTGAAGGAACTTTTTCTCTACTACTATTGTTCTTGCCCTATCTCAAGGTCAGGATTCTCATCGCCTGGTGAGTTGTGCTCTCCTTCTAATCAGGAAGAAGGTGAGCAGCCCAATCACTACTACCGCGCCTATTACTCCAGCAACAAGAGGCCAGTTGACTGGTGGTTTTATTGTTGGAGGTGGCGGTGCTACCACGGTAAAACTACCAATCAATCCATCCACGAACACGCCGTAACTGCCAGCCTTTTCCTTAGCCACGCTAAAATTGACAATTTGGCTACTACCAGTAGCAACAGTTACGCTCCTTTCGGCTTCCTTTATGTCGTTTATCTTTAGGACGACTGTATAGCTGCCCTCCATACCACCAGTGTTAGCCACCAACACAGTAACGGTTATTGGCTCATTGGATTGAACCTCTGTTGGCTTAATAGACAGGTTTGATAGCGAGAAGGCAGCCGGTGTTGGCGGAGGTGGCGGCGGTGTTGGTGGTGCTGGAGCAGGCGTTGGCGCCGGTGCTGGAACAGGTGTTGGTGGTGCTGGAGCAGGCGTTGGTACTGGTGCTGCCGCTGGGGCGGGAATAGTAAGAATGGCAAAGGCAGTGAAGTGGCTGGTCTTGCCGCTGATGGTATGGGTCACCGGGTCAACCACGATGTCTGACAACGTCACCCACTGCCCGGTTGCCTTGTCATAGAAGGCGAGGACGAGGTCCTTCTCATTAACACCCGCCGGTATCTTGGTCGGGTCATAGGAGAAGGTAACGGTTATTGGCGGTTGAAAGGTAGCTCCCTCAGGCCCGAAGTCATAGGCCAGCCCGATAACTTTGGAATCTGCCGGTGGCGCTGGCGGTGTTGTCATTGGTGCTACGCTTATCTGGGTAAGAGGCTTGAGGTCTTTGTCCAGGCCTATCGTACCTTTGGGAATAGTAAGGCTGCATAATTTATCCTCAGAAGCGGCGGTCACTGAACTTGTAAAACGACCCTCTGAAGTAGCCATTCCCCTGACATCAGTAGTGCCCGCTGGCAATGGTGGTGCACCTCCGCCACCTCCGCCTCCTCCACCAACTGGGGGAGCTACCAATATAATAGATGTAGCATCACTAAGCTTATCAGGATTTCCCACCTTTAGTGTGTAGCTGCCGGCTGTGGGAAAGCTAGCTGAGATTTGGGTGGTTGAGGTTCGGGACACAATTGTACCCGCATTGCCGCTGAAGTAAACCTTGGCTGCCGTCGGGTGGAAATTTGTGCCGGTAATGGTGAAAGCGCTACCGGCTGTTACCGTCGCTGGGACAGTAATAATGTGTGGCTTGACCCCAGCTACATAAGGAGACATATGGTCAAGTAGAAGACCCATGTTATAGGTGCTATCCTCCTGACCTAGCTTCGTCCCGCCGGGAATATAATCAATCCCGTCCTTGGTACCAGCCTTGCCGGCTAGCTCATAAACGTGAGTTGTCTTGTTGTAATACCAGATGACAGGTTCAACAGGGGTGGTAATGATTACCGTCGCCACAAAATCCTGGTCAAAATCAATCGTTTTCTCAGGATTACCCATCTCAATGACAACGGCGTCATCAGCAAGGTCAGTCAATACCGACTCATCGGGCTTTACCACCCGAGGTGGGTTGATGTTACCGGTATACGCCTCACCCTCGCAGGTTACCGTTGTCCCTGGCGGGATTGTCACCTCAATGTCAACATCAACATCAGTGGCTTCGGTAGCGGTTTCAGCTTTATCAGTGGTCAGGGTTAGCTGAACCGGAATTACATTAGTATCAAGCTTAACCACCTCAGAAGTAGTGATGTCCTCGGTTGTGTCTTCCTTAATTACCACCGGGTCAGAAACCACAAATTTAACGCCACTGACTTCATTGGTGCCGGCAGAGGTGGTTACCTTGACATCGTATTCGCCGGCAGCAAGCCCCGGCACATCAGCCGTAATCTTGGTGTCGCTAACTACGGTAAAACTTGCAGCCGCAGTATCGCCAAAGCTTACCGCAGTAGCACCGGTGAGGTTTTTACCGAAGATCTGCACCCCGCCAACCGGGGTATTGCTGGCTGCCATCTGCGGGATTAGATTGGTCACTACAGGAAAGGGTGTCGGTGCTTCAGTAACTTCATAGGTGGCTGAGCTTAACTGCGAGGTGCCATTATCATTAATCACCCTTGCCCTATAGCTGCCAGTAGGGGCACCTTTAGCAACTCTAGCTGTTAATTGGGTTGAGGTACTGCAGGTAACATTAGTAAGGTCAAAGGTGTTATTATCGCTGACAAATCGCACTACATTGGTGCCACCAGCGACAAAGTTAGCGCCGCTAACAGTAAGTGTCCTGGCCTGGCTGTTATCGCCGCTGGTTGGTGAAATATCGGTTATCATTGGCAGGTTGGCTGCCGTGGTAATTGATGGGGAATTACTTGTTGGCGAGGTGTTGCCGGCTTCATCCTCAGTCTGAATGGCGAAGTAGTAGGTGGTATCGGGGGTAAGCCTGGATACCACGAAGCTCTCCGGGCTGCCAGCAGCCTGCGGCATAATATTGTTATAGATTACAGTGGCTAAAGCCCAGTTAGCGTCGGTAATCTCGCTGGTGGACCGGCGGATTTCATAGCTGGTGGCGGCGCCAATATCCCCGTCATCGCCAGGGGCTGTCCAGCTCAGAATTACCCTGGTCGTAGCTGGCGAACCGGGGTTGGCTGCCAAATCGGTAATACGGGCAGGGGCGGTGGTATCTATTAGAGGTGCAGCCAGAGTAGTGGCGCTGGCTATGTTACTCAGAAGCCCAACTAGACCTTCTTCATCCACTAGTTTCATGGCAAAGTAGTAGGTTGTGCTATGGCGTAAGCCTCTTATCTTCATCCCCTGGCTGGCGCCGGCAAGTGGAGCCGGCTCGTGAACTGCTCTTGTTGCCTCGTCCCAGTTATCTGAGGTAATGGTGGCTTTAGAGTAACGGACATCAAAATAGCTGAAGGGGTTTACTTCAAGCGCCGGGGTTGTCCAGGTCAGGTCAATGAAATTCCGTGTCGGGTTACTGGCAAAAAGGTCTGTAATGTGATAACTAACAACCCTGGCAGTAAGGTCGACGCTACCGCTCTTCTCATCCGCCTGAAGGGAGTAGGAAAATGAGCAGACCAAAAACAGCGATATTACGAGGGCTAGACCTATCCTGACTAATTTCAATACCTTCGTCTCCTGGCAATTACAATTATCAGCGTTATTACTATAGCGGCGCCGGCGGCAATGCCGACGATTGGCAGTATCGGCCACTCAGTTTTGCCTAGGGCTGGCGGAGGAACCGGTGAGGTTTGCTCTGGTGAAGTTTTCTCCACTTCCTGTGACGGTTCTACAACCTGCGCGCCGCTGGGGCTTTCCTCCGGTAATGTTTCTGTAACTTCTTCTGTTGAAGCTTCCTCCGGCGCTGAGGTCTCCGTTACCGGTTGGGACTCTTCAGGGGTTGCCGGCACCGGCGTCTGGCCTTCCACCAGGTTGGTTACGGTGGCTCTTACCTTTATTCCCATAGCCACCGTCCCGCCGGTCATCGCCAGAAACCTTATCTTGCCCTCGTATATCTTGGAGCCGAGGGACTCATCACCATAAAAGGTTAAGACTACCCTGGTGCCCTCTTCTTTAGCGGTAACCGGAACTGTGGTCGGCTCTACCCTCAGCGGTATATTCTCAAGGCTTATCCCGAGGTCGCCGGTAAAGTCATATACGAGGAATTCCACCTCGGAGCTGCCATCAGCCGGGACATCAAGCTCAACCGATGGCGGGCTGATACGCAGCCCGGCGGCTAGTGCCGGAGTAGCGCACAGCACCATTAAGATAACCGCCGTAAATAAACCTATAAACCTTTTCACTTTTTATCCTTTGAGGGGAAGGGGGGGCGACTAAAAGCCCCCCCCTCAATACTTTGACTTAATCTGCCATTTCAGCCCAGAAGACCAGGGTTGCCGTGTAGGTACCGGGTTCTGTATCAGGAGGCACGGTGAGAACTAGAGGATAGCCACAACCCTCGTCAGGCTCTAGATAATCTGACCAATCGCCTACCGCCTCCCCGTCTATTTCCAAGCCTGGGGGTTCCGCAGTGTAGACATCGGGTGGCGATTCGTTGATTATGCTTGCCTCAAGATTCGTAGCTACATTCCCATAGTTGTGAATGTTAACGAACTGCGGGTCTGAGCCTTCGCCGGGTATGACATCGCCGAAGTTCACCCAGGTCGGGCCTACTGAGATACCAATCCATGGCGTATAGGCGGCAATCATGCCGACTGAGCCACTGAACCTGTCCAGCATCGCCTTTATTGCCCAGGCCGCCTCGGAATCCACCTCAAGATTCTCAGGCTCGATTCCACCTTCAGCATACCAGCCGCCACTAAGCTCAGACCAAGTGGTCTGGCTCGATTCCAGCCAGTCAGCACCTTTCTGTGCGGCAGCGACAGCGTCAGGCTCACCCTGACTGAGGAGGGCCATCACGGCATAGGCGGTGGACTGGACACTCATGTCGACTGGGATAGCTCCATGGTATTTCCAGTAACCATCGACCTGTTGTACGTTTATCAGCAGAGCCTTCAGTGCCGCTACCTTCTCGCCGTACAGGCCTACCTCTTGAAACGCCTCGATTGCCCCGGTCAGGCCAGCGACGTAGTCTTCCTGACTGGTGTCTCCACTGTTAAAGTAGGTTCCAGCGGCATCATCCACGGAATTATAGATTACCGTGGCAATGCTTATTGCCTGCGTGTCATAGCCCTCGCCAGGATAATAGGCATTCAGGGCCAGAGCCGCCTTAACCGCTGCCTCAAGGTCCCAGGGAATAAGGGTATCCCAGCCTTGGTCATGCCTGGCATTCCTTATGTACTCTGCCATTACAGTAGCAGACCCACTACCGAGGTTGGTTACTCTACCGTCCCACCTTGTCTTGGCCAGGGCAGCGATGCTGGCAACGGTGGTGCCAGGCACCTGTGTTTGTATCGCCCCGAGTAGGGTGGTATCATGAGCGGCATGCCTAGCAAGCCAGACCATGAAGGTAACATCGGGAAAGCTGTCTACTCCTTTTATAGTCTCTTCCCCGCCAGCATAGGTTGGCGGTGTAATGGCAGCATACTTATAGGCCTTGGCCAATGCCGTTTCGTAGGTAGCTTTGTCCTCCAGCTCATAGGCCTTCAGGATGCCCATGGCGGTTATGCCCAGGGTGTTGGTCGTAGAAGCCCCGGGAGTTGTCGGGCTCCCCCACCCAAAACCGCCATCGTCGTTCTGGTTGTCTACCAGGTTGTCTGCCGCATTAAGCACAGCCCCAGTGTATTCTGTTATACCTGTCGCAGAGGCCGGCACTGCCGTCACCAGGGTCAGGCTCAGCGCCAGCACCAGGGCAAACAGGATACTTAAAATTTTCCTTTTCAAGTTATTTCTCCTTTAATTAGATTTTTTAATCATTTGTATATCAATCGGTCTTTCCCGAGCGTCTACAGGTCTTTCCCTGTCGTCCTTTTCCATTGTTACCTCCTTTTTGGGTACTGAATTCTTCAACCGCTTTGGCTAATTCGCTCCGAACCTTATTCTGTTCCGCAACGCCCCTCTTCAGGTCCTGCGCCGCTTCAGCGAGGTTAATAACGGCCGAGGTGTGGCTTGCCAAATGTTGAGCATATACCTGTATAGCCTCGGCGAATTTGCCCATGGCTATCTCGATGCGTTGTAGTCTTTCGTCGACCTGCATTTCATTATCCTTTCGGTCGGAGCATAATAATCTTTGGGCCCCACTTAAACGGCGGCTTTATACTCTTCACGATTTCAGTCATATCACCTACACTGAGCTCGGGAACCTCAATCCGGACATAGATTTCCTTATCCGGAAAGGTTGCCATCTCGCAGAGCCGGATGGCCTGCAGCAGGGCTCTCACGTCCTCTTTATTTAACTGGTCGCTTTGCAATGGAATGGTAGTTTTCATATCAAACCTTCTGGGTTAGCCGTTCTTTCTCCCGTTAGTTACGGTGCTGGGTTAATCCTCGGCCTCGGTTTTCGGCGCAGCAGCGCACGCACCCTGGCCACCAGTTCGACCGGACTCAGGGGCTCGGTCACATAGGCATCAGCCCCGAACTCGAGTATCTCCGCTGCTTCTTCTCGGCTGCCGACAACAATAATAGGCAGATACGATGCCTGCCGAATCCGCAGATAATCGTCTTCCCCGTTTTCCATCGGGAGTTCAATAATAATGAGGTCAGGATGTGTTTCATCCAGCTTCTTTAACCCATCCATCGCATCTGCAGCGGTTACTACCTCATAACCCGCCGCCTCCAGAGCTCCGAGAGAATTTAGCCGTAATGCTTCTTCCTTCTCGACAAAGAGAATGCACGCGGGTCTGCTGGTAGCACCTCGCTGGGTCATATTACTAAAGTACTATACGCAGGTGGAAATTCCGGTGAACAAAGTGTACAACAAGGTGGAATTTTGGTGAAAAATTGGTTACAATTTGAGACAACAAGGGTAATCAACTACTTACCCTCACCCTGGAAATGAACGGAGTCCTGAAGAGGAGTTCTAGATGCGTCTGGCGAACCTGTAGCCTATACCCCGTTCCGTGAGAAGCATCTGTGGCTTCTCAGCATCAGGCTCAAGCTTCTGCCGGAGGCGATAGACATACGTCTTCAAAAAGCTCGGGTCATCAGTGTATTCCGAGCCCCACGTCTTTTCCAGCAGAGCGTGATGGCTAAGCACCCTGCCCTCATTCCTCACCAGCTCTGTCAGGAGCTTATACTCAATGGGTGTCAGTTTGACTCGTTTACCCGAGGTAAACACTTCATGGGTGCTGAAGTTGATCGTTAAGTGATTGCCCAGCGCGAGCACCCGCTCCCGTTTGAAGTCGGATCCCTGAATACGCCGGAGCAACGCCCTTACCCTGGCTAAAAGCTCGATAGGGCTAAACGGCTTGGTAATATACTCATCGGCTCCTGCCTCCAGGGCCCTGGCTATATCCATGTCCGTTTCCCTCTCAGAGAGGACAATTATGGGAACATCGGAGAACTCACGAACTTTGCCGACTAAGTCCAAGGTGTCGATATCAGCCAAAGAGGAGTCTACCATAACCAAATCAGGCGACACGGTTTCTACCATCTCTATCCCCTTTGACCCCTCAGCAACCGAGACAATGAGAACTTCTGGGTACCTTACCTGTAGGCAAAAGGAAATGTCTCTCACGACCTGCTGGTTATCTTCAATTACCAGGACTTTCACCGTTGCACCCTCTCAATTATTAAGAGCCAGACTCCTGACCTCTCTTTAGTCACTCGAACAATCGAGGAAATTCTTTGACTATCTTAGCTCGTCCGATTTGCTCAATTAAGTCTCATTGGCCAGCTTCATAGCCCTCATTCCATATCCGGTGCCGGTCATTGGGCACTTCGACCACCGATGTTTCATCCACCAGGATTTCAGGATACGGATTTGGCGTCGGCTTATTTCTTTCTCTAGCCTTCGATAACATGTACCGGCTACACCGATGGTACTCACCCCCCCCACCCCGGCAATACCTGTTCTTGGCATACTCCGGCATCCCGTAGGTAGCGTCGTTGTAATACGGACACGTGACCAATAACTCACAATCCGGCATCTTATATCTTCACTTTTATCTTTGCCTTTAGAGGGACTATGAACTTACTTACCCCAAAGACTAATAATACAGCATGGGCTCGATTGCCTGCACCCAGTATACTCAGGATTGAGCTGA
>Ga0315543_1001927_pt1 | contig 21254 bp, 15 predicted proteins | sample SalMarSW160210MG_2_FD_203098 | JGI IMG/M metagenome (GOLD analysis project Ga0315543, IMG submission 203098) | Salt marsh sediment microbial communities from the Plum Island Ecosystem LTER, Massachusetts, United States - Salt Marsh Sediment SW1601-210 ...
TGACCGGGCGGAACTGATTCTGACAGCAGACCGTCCGTGGGAATACAGCTTGCTGCCTGCGGAGAAGGTGCGATTTGTTCGCTGGAGTGTAGAAGAAGAGGTTAGTGTTCTGCATTCGATGTCTGTGGGTATTATGCCGCTGGCCGACGACAAATGGTCGCGGGGCAAATGCGCTTTCAAGATGCTGCAGTACATGGGGGTGGGGCTGCCTGTGATTGTTTCACCTGTGGGGATGAACCGGGAAGTTTTGGATAAGGGTGATATCGGCCTGGCGGCCAGCTCGCCCGACCAATGGTACGAGGCTTTGGTGTCGCTTTATAAGGATAAGTCACTTGGGGTGGAATTAGGGCTGGCGGGCCGTAAGGTGGTGGAGCAGTTTTACAACGCCGACATCATCGCGCGCGAGATGGCGGATATATTTAAATCCCTTCATTTAAGTTGAGGTATGGCGTTTCGTTCATTGTGTAGAGGTATTTACCACTGGCAGTTGGTGGAACTTCATCGACAAATTTAAGTACAACCTTACAGTCCTCGCCCATAACGTGCCTTATCTTGCTTGTTATGACATCTATATCGTGTTCATCTACCTCATTTTCAAGAGCAATCAAGATTTCGATTAGGTTATAATCTTTTTGGACAATTTTGAACTCTCGAATCCATGGCTTAAAGAAGAGTAGTGCTACAAAAAACTGCGAATGTATTACAGAGCCGTCCTTCTTCACAAAATGGGCGAACACCCTCCCAGAAACCTCCTTCAACAAAGGAAACCCTCTTCCGCAGGAACAAGGCTTGTTCGAAAAACAGCCTGTATCACCGATCCTGTAGCGAATCAAAGGCATTGAATAATTATTCAGATTAGTAATTACTATCTCTCCCATATTTTCGCCTTTTACCGACTGGCCTTTAGAGTCAAGAATCTCAAGTTTTTGATGGGTTGTAAAAACATGCAGTCCTTCCTGAGCCTGACACTCAGAGGCGATAAAACCTACTTCTCTGGAACCGTACTGATTGAATACTTTACACCTGAATGTTCGCTCAATATGCTCGCGTGCTTCCGGTAGTAAATTGGCAGTAGTACAAATAATACTCTCTGGAGAATATACACTAATATGCTCGGTTTCCACAAATCGGCTTAACTTGTACATTGAATCCGTATATGCTAAGATCTGCTTGGGTTTTATTTTGTTCCATCGACTAATGTGCTTGCGCATATCCTCTTGTGACATTCTGTACGCATTTAAGAAACCGGTATTGAATATCCACTGATCCAGCTTTGTAGATAATTTATCCCTGCCTTTCATGATATCACGCTCGGAACCCCACAGTTTCAATCCTGGTTCACCTACATCCATGCCTCCCCACGAATTGTATAAAAATGTACCTGCAAACACCCAGTCCTTGTAGTCTAAATCCTGGATAAAAAAGACTGGCTCACCAGTTGAACCACCAGATGAATTTGGGTACCAATGTCGTTTTTTGTAATCCTTCGAATACAGATTTTCACCCTCACGTCGAATTATACTCTTAGTGAGGAGGGGGATGTTTTGAAAATTTTCCAAATACACTCTTCCATCCTTCACAACCCCAGCCTCATCCAAGATTTTGTGATAGTAAGGAACATTCTTATACGAGTGTGTTAGAAGATGTATCAATTTTTCTTCTTGCCGCTGATTTAGCGCCTCTGGTGTTTCGTGCTCTATCATTTTAAGAAATTTAAAATTTCTAAACATTTTTCGTCTAAAAATTCCCGCCGTAATTTGTAAAACGAACTTGCGCCAGTTAATCATATCCTGTATCCTTGAATATTTGCTTTCAATTTAAGAGATTGCGGCTCTAAGTGCGTTCAGTATTGTCTTTAGCAACTTGAATGAACAACGTCTTATATTTTTTTATAATTTTGTTAATGTCGTGAAATTCTTCAACATACTTTCTCGCGTTATTACCTAACTTGTGTGCCGTCTCACGGTTGAGCATTTGTTTAAGCATATCCACGAAAAGCTCCCAGTCGCCGTTTGCGCACATACCGCATTCATATTTGTCGAGGAATCCGTCCGGATTCACGTTTAATGACAGGATTGGTGTGGCCCACTTGCACGCCTGGATAAAGGTGTTGGGAAATCCTTCATAGTCGCTTGTATTGACGAGCATCCTGGCCCGCTGGAAATACTCGCGGATTTTACGAAAGGGAACCCGCGGTATAAACTCCAGGTTCGTGATTTGTTGTGCCTTCGCTGCCAGGCTGTCATATTCCGTATCTTTGATTGCCTTCTGGCATATTATAGTAAACTGCTGTTGGGGCATTTGTTTAGCCAGTTCCAGAAACAGTTTGGTACGTTTTACCTTGGCGCTGCGGCCTACCCACAAAATTGTATCCCGTTCTTTTTGCACCAATGGCGGGAGTTGATGGGGATTTTTTATTACCTGTGCGGAGACGCCGAGGGTTTCGGTAAGATTTTTGGCGCCGGTTTTATTCTGGGCAATCACGGCGTCCGCCTGTCGCAGCGACCAGACGAATCCTTTGCCGCGGAAAAAGTGTTCTCTTATGAACGTTCCATCACATTCCACTGCGCTGGCGGTGCGGTAAACGAACCTGCGTCCATATCGTTTACAAAACAGTGCAACCTCGGTTGTCACGGCAGAGGGAAATTTTCGGACGTATATTTGCGCATCAGCGGTGCGCAGGGCCTTCCAGAGGCGGAAAGTTGCCGACACTCGTTTTTTGTTGAAACCCAGTGTCTTGATGAGCGTGACACCCTCTCTGATTTCTATCTGTTCCTGTCCATAGTCTGCGACGATGCAGCTTACCTGGTAATTCGGGTCCCTGGCCAGTTCTTTTGCAAGATAATAGAATTCGACTTCGGCCCCCCCAATGACGCCTTTGGCCTCTGGATTAAAGAGAGTATAAGCCCTCAAAATAACAAAGCAAACCCGAATAGGCTCAACCTGTTCGGCAGTCATAGTTGCGTGGTTCCTTTCGCCTGTAACGCTGCTGTCGTACATAGATTAAGGCGCTAAGGACTTTTCAACAGGAGTCTTGCGCTTAACAAGTTTTTCAAAAAGTTCTTTGTATTGCTGTATAATCTTTGTCACATCGTGATGTTCTTCGGCGTATTTTTTGCCGTTTTTGCCCATTTGCACATAACGCTCATCTTCAAACAGAAACTTCAGTGAATCGACTAATCGCTGCCAGTCGCCGTTACAGCTTATGCCGCAGTTATGTTTGTTTAGAAAATCGTCGGGATTAACATTCAGGGACAAAATAGGTGCAGCGCACTTGCATGCCTGGATGAAGGTGTTGGGGAATCCCTCGTAGCTGCTTGTATTTACGAAGACCTTTGCCCGCAGAAAATACTCGTGGGTTTTATTAAACGGGACCCGCGGTATAAACTCCAGGTTTTTGATTTGTTTTGCCCTGGCGATAAGTTCGTCATATCGTGTGTCATCGGTCGCCCTCTGGCATATCATTGTAAATCGCTGTTGGGGCATTTGTTTCGCTAAATTTAAGAAAAGCTGCGGACGTTTCACGGCGGCACTGCGGCCGACCCACAATATCGTGTCTTTTTCCGGTTCATCTAATGTCGGCAGCCGATGCGCGTTCCTTATAACCTGAACAGAGACCCCGGTACTTGCAGAAAGATTCTCTGCGTCAGTTTGGTTCTGGGCAAGTACGGCGTCTGCATGTCTCAGGGACCAGATGAATCCCTTTCCGTGAAAAAAGTTTTCTCGCAGGTACGTCCCATCGCATTCTACGGCGCTGGCGGTGCGATAAACGAATTTGCGTCCGAAACATCTGCAAAATAAGGCGACCTCCGTGGTCACCGCCGAGCAAAGTTCCCTGACGTATATTTGTGCGTCGGCGGTGCGCAGTGCCCGCCAGAGACGTATGCTTGCCGTTGCAAGATTCTTATTAAAATCCACACTTCGCAGCAGCGTAACCGACTCTCTAACCTCCGCCCTTTTCTGTCCATAGTCGGCGACTATGAAGCTTATTTTGTAATTGCGGTCTTTGGCCAGTTCGGTTGCAATGCAATAGAGGTCCACTTCTGCTCCGCCGAAGATGGTTTCTATCTCAGGGTTAAAAAGCGGATATGCCTTAAGCATTGTGAAACAAACGCTGATTCGCTCTTTATTATCGCCTGAACTCATAAATTTAAGGCCTTATCGACTAATAATCTTATCGCTGTCACGAATATAACGCCTTAGCTGCCTGAGTCAATTGAAACATTTGATGCTTCAGTGAGTAGAGTTTGCACTGTCAGCACAGCTCTATCATCGACCAGCTTAGAAGATGTCTTGATTTGCAGTTTTTTCGCTCGAAATAAATCTACTCTCCGACCTATTTGGATGTGCGCATTAAGGAATTTCTTTTAGACTTTGCCGGAAAATGGTTCTTAATTTCCACCAGAGGTCCTTATAACCTCATCGTAGCAGTTTAAGTACTGTTCAGCTATTTTTTTCCAGTTGAATTGCTGCTGTGCCCGTTCTAATGCAGCCTCTCCCAGTTGCCGGCGAAGCTGGTCTGATTCAATCAGCTTCAGCAGCATTTTGCGGATGCCCTCGGTGTCCCTCGGTTCGACGAGCAGTCCGGCCTTTCCCACTACTTCGGGACAGCCGCCGGCCGTACTGGTAATTATCGCCATACCGGCAGACATTGCTTCGAGAAGCACAGCGGGGAAGTTCTCGGCTTCGGATGGGAAAATGAATATCGCACTTTTTTTGAACAGTTCATAGAAATCTGGTTGGCTTTTGTCAAGCCAGCCCCAGAATTTAATAGGGGTTTTAGAGTCCTCTGCCAGTCGTTTTAGCTCAGAGAGATATGGGCCCTGACCGACGATATTTACCTGCCAATCCAATTCCATACTCTTTATGGCTTCGATGGCGTATTGGAATCCTTTGAACTGAAAAATCCGGCTGCACATTAAGATACTTTTGTTTTTTTCCCCTGGTTTGAACTGGTCTGTATCAATTCCGTTAGGAATTACTTTCACCTTTGCATCCGAGCAATTTTCAAGTATTTTCTCTCTTAGTGTTCCGCTCGGTGAAGTCAGAAGAGGACAGCTACGGGCCAGAAATCGCCATGCAGGTTTAATAAGCTTATGGACCATCCCGAATCTGTCAGGATTATGTTCCGGCACGTCTGTTCCGTGACAGGTGATAATAAAAGGAACGCGGGTAAATTTGCTTATAAGCCAGGCGAGGGGACCGCCGGGGACAATAAAATGGCAGTGAATAATATCATATTTTTCCTTTTTTGCCAGCCTGATAGTTTTAATCAAAGCGCCCGGCACATACGTTGCCAATTCGTGTGCATAGCAAATGTTTGGTCTTTTTCGAATCGCGGGCGTTCTGTATATGTTTACTCCATCTATTGTTTCAAATCGGGGCAGGTCGCGATAGTGCATTGTTACCACGTCAACCCGGTTGCCCATCTGAACAAGTTGTTTAGACAGTTCAAAGGTAATGGGGCTTGCACCGCCTCCGACCGGCGGGAACTCGTGATTTAACATTAGAATTTTTAATTTCGACACGTCTATGACAACCCTTAATTTGCCGGGGGGGTATTCAGCTCAAACAGGACATGCTGGCCGAACATGCGAACGATTCTGTAGTTGTTCATAACGAAATCCCTGAACGGCTTTAGCATCTCAAATCGCAGGGCCTCGTCCTCGTCAAAGGTCTTGCGCAGCATATCGCTCCAGCTTTTATCGTACGCCTCGATTACAATTTTGTTTAGCGGCAAAAATCCGGCCTTTTTCATCCCGATAAAATCTTTCGGCACAATCGGCCATAGTTCATAAGGTGGTCTTTCCATCGGCACGTGGCGTTTTCGGGAATCGACGATAAATTTAGGCCGTTCTTTCTCAAAGTCGGCCAGCAGGTTGGTGATCATTTCTTTGAGTCTCTGCGGTTTCGGCCGAGGCATCATAACCGCATTAGGAGAAGGGCTAAATCGCTGGGCTTGAACGTAGATTCCAGGGAACCAGCCCCAGACGTACATCTTATCCTCGGGAGTCGAGTGAAGGCGGATATATTCGCCCACCACTTCCCACGGGCCTTTGAGTTTATCCCGGCGGATTCGTTTGATTTCGCTGAGCTTTTGTGCGTACCCTCTACGTTTTTCACCGTAGCTCGCTCCTGAATGAGGGCTTTTTTCTATTCCGAAGAATATGTGCCACGCCATTGCAATCATTACGAGAAGCCCTACCAGTCCAACGACTCTCCATGCGTTCTTATTTGCAGTGTTTGTGAGCAGGTGTGTATAGGTGGCAATCAAATATGCGCCGAGCATAGCTGCCGAGGCGTTTAGAGGCAAATAGTACTGCTCATAGGAGCGCGGGCTAATCCATATAAAAGCCATATCCAACAGCCACCAGATAGCAAAAAGAAATACGAACCGGTCGTAGTTTCTTTTGTTCTCTTTTTCTGCTGACAGGATCCTGTGAATCAACCGCACCATTCTGGCAATAATCGCTCCGACTGCCAGAGCAATGGGCAGTATGAGCAGGCTGTAGTACCGTAGTACTATGGGCCATTGTTGCGAAAAGGTCACGAGCTTTCGGGCTTCGGAGATATAGTCTCCAGCCGGCTTAGGCTGCGCGGGGTCCGGAGCAGCGGGCAGGAACTTTGCCAGTGTTATCCAGACAAAGGAATATGGCAGACCTGTCTTTACGTCCCAGATGATTATCCACATATACAGCGGTCCGATTCCTGCCATGGTGCCTGCCAGCAAAAGCAGTATATCGGCGCCGGTTTGTTTCCAGGTCCTGTTCTTTAAGAGGGGCTGGAGGATGATAAACAGACCGATTGCCCCTATAGCGGATGTTCCTGTCGGCTTGAAGAGGGGCGCCCAACTCATGAATGCGCCGGTTAAAACGGCCCACCACCATCGGCCGCCGAGCTGCCGGAGCACAAAACAGCTTATTGCCATCACCATAAAGGCAATCATATATTGTTCCTTGACGTTGCCGAACTTTGCAATGAGGGGGGCCGACAGATAACTTGAAGCCACTATGACACTGATTGCGGCAGGTAGTGTGCCGAAGAGCTTTCGCAGGGCGATAAACATGAGGACCAAAGCGGCAGCCTGTAAAATTCCCTGAATGAGCTTGGGGCCTGTTTCGCTAAAGCCAAAGAGCCATACTCCCAGCATATTGACCAGCAGCGTCCCCAGTTGGGCGCTTGGTTTTTCATCGATGCCAATCACCGCCCCGTCGAGTATGTGTTTTGCTGAATAGACATACGCGCCGCTGTCGAAGGGCCCGGGAGAATTGAACTCGAAGTATTTTCCGAGCACGAAAGGTATTGCTGCCACGAGTGCTATTATTGCAATGACCAGCAACTTGTTGTTGTTTTGAAGTGCAGCAAGGAGGGCGGATTCTCGTTTTTGTGGTTTTGTATGTTTTTTCGGCAGCTTTCTCTTTGGAGCCGGTTTGCTCATTTCTTGTCTCCGGTATCTTTGCTGCGACCACTTGTCGATTCCAGAATCTCTTTGATGACGTAAGTCGGGCGATTTTGTGATTCGTGATATGTTCGGACCAGAAGCTCGGCGAGAAGGCCCATCAGAATGAGCTGAATAGTGGTAGTAATCAGCAGTGCCGTTAAAAACAACAGCGGATTTCTGTTCATGGGAAAATCGTTCACGAATTTTTGATAGAGCACGACCAGGCCGGAGATTACCGCTCCAAGTCCGCTTAATATTCCGAGTCCGCCGAAGATATAGATTGGCTTTGTGGAAAATGAGCCGAGGAACTTGACGGTAATAAGGTCTAATACGACCTTCAATGTTCGGCTGAGCCCGTATTTAGCGGCGCCGGCGGTTCTCGGCCTGTGGTTGACTACCATTTCACAGATGTTGGCTCCATTCCAGCTTGCCAGGGCGGGGATGAAGCGGTGCATTTCGCCGTACAATTTCGTTTCATCCAGGACTTCCTTGCGGTATGCTTTAAGTGTGCAGCCGAAGTCGTGCAGTTTGACCCGGGTAATTTTAGCGATAAGCCAGTTGGCGATTTTGGAAGGAATCAGCCTGGTAATGGCGTTGTCGTGTCTTTTTTTTCTCCAGCCGCTTACCACATCGAATCCTTCGTCGAGTTTCTTAATCATTTCAGGTATGTCCGCCGGGTCGTTTTGCAAATCAGCGTCAATTGCCACGATGATGCTGCCTCTTGCGTGGGCAAAACCGGCGGCCAGTGCAGCAGTCTGACCGAAATTTTTGCGGAACCTGATGACACGGATTTTATTGTCCGCCTTTTGCAGCTCGCTTAATACCGTGAAGCTGTTATCGCTGCTGCCGTCGTCTATGAATATTGTTTCGTAGTTGTATTTACCGGCCAGGTTTTGTGTGATTTGTTTATAGAGCGGACCGATATTGTCCTGCTCATTCAGCAGTGGCACAACTATCGATATTTTGGGACTATTGCTGTCCATAACTTGACCCCGTATAAGTTAACTTTGCCACTCTATCATACGTGTTAAGTTTTCTATTTGCAATAGATTACACAATCTGCCCCTTAGATATCGGCTGTAAAACCGCGTTGAAGCAGTTAAAAGTTGTGCCGGTTATGAAAATTCATGTCGTGCCAAGTATGAATTCCGGTGAGAAAAACAATCGTCAAGCCACAGTATAGTATGTCTTATTGAGGATTGGCCTTGCTCTTTTGCTGTCTATGGAATAGGATTACATACCACAATGTAATATAAAAGGGATTTTATCAGTAACCGTGAGTCCGAAAGCAGTTAAGATGAATACCTCGGAACGCTACTTGAAGCTGCTGCTTCGAGTCGTTGGGATAGTAACTCTGCCTGCCATCGTAGCAGTTTTTATGCCGCACTCCTGGCTTGTCCGGGGTACAGAGCTTGCCGAACCCGGGACGCCGGTTAAGGTGCTTGTGTCTTACCTGGCCAGACTGCTCTCTGCTTTTTATGTACTATTAGGCGCAATGATGTTGGTATTCTCCGCCGATGTACGTCGCTATGCCGGGGCTATCCGTTTAGTCGCCCTTTGGTCGCTGATGGCTGTTGTCGGATTTGTGATTTACGGTGTTCCCGCCCTTGCGAGCGGTGGCTTTGGCTGGTTCTTATGGTTTGTCGCCGGCGATGTTGCCTTCGGTTTCACACTGGCTGTCGCCATCCTGCTGTTACAATGGCGAATCACCAAACAAGACCGCGGGGATGCCCTGGACGAAAAATGAGCCGCAGTGAAATTGAATAAATGGCAGGAGAACAGGTCTGGAAAAGCAGACGAGAAGAGAATTTTTGAAGGCGATTGGTTTGGCGGCGGCTTCGGTGCCGATGCTAACAGAATCTATTGGCTGCGCGAGTGCAGGCCAAAGAAAAAAGGTCAAAGCAAAACAGCCGAATATCGTAGTTATTATCAGCGACGATATGGGGTACGCTGACATCGGTTGCCAGGGGTGCAAAGATATACCGACGCCGAATATTGATTCGGTCGCGCGAAAGGGTGTCCGTTTCACGAATGGGTACGTTTCCTGTCCCGTGTGCAGTCCGACTCGCGCGGGGCTGGCGACGGGTCGCTACCAGCAGCGTTTCGGCCACGAGTTCAATACCGGTCCGCCGCCTGGAGGTTTAAGAGAACATGTCGGCCTGCCGCTGACGGAGGTGACGATGGCAGACGTGCTCAAGTCCGCCGGTTATGTCACCGGGGCCGTGGGTAAATGGCATCTCGGAATGGCGCCGCACTTCCACCCCTTCAAACGCGGATATGACGAATTCTTCGGATTCCTACACGGCGGTCACTCCTATATTGAACCGGGGCTGGGGACATTCAATCCCATCCTGCGCGGCACCAAGCCGGTCGATGAGAAAAAGTACCTCACAGATGCCTTCTCGCGCGAGGCGGTCGCCTTTGTTGAACGCCATCACAACGAGGCTTTCTTCCTTTATCTTGCTTACAACGCTGTCCACACGCCGATGCAGGCTCCGCAGCGTTACAAGGACAGCTTCAAACATATTACAGAGCAAAAGCGTCGCATCTATGCCGGGATGTTGACCGCTATGGATGAGGGCATCGGCAAGCTCCTGGCCAAGCTGCGAGAGTTAGGCCTGGAAAAAGACACGCTGTTGTTTTTTATCAACGACAATGGCGGCCCGACTGGGGCAAACGGCTCTCGCAATGACCCGCTGCGCGCTACCAAGGGCACGATGTATGAGGGCGGTGTTCGTGTACCCTTTATGGTGCAATGGCCAGGCTACTTGAAGGCGGGCGGAACGTACAATAATCCGGTCGTTTCGCTTGATATCCTCCCGACGGCGGCGGCAGCAGGGGGGGCGGAGCTTCCATCAGGCCGCAAGTTTGACGGTGTAAATCTGCTGCCCTTTTTGACCGGCGAGAAAAAACAGACTCCCCACGAAACTCTCTTTTGGCGAAGCGGCCGGAACCACGCGGCAAGAAAAGGCGATTGGAAACTTGTCAAGATGGGCAACGAGACCGGGCTCTACAACCTTGCCTCGGATATTGGTGAGACTAAAGACCTGAAAAGAGAAAAGCCGGACGTTCTCAAAGAAATGCAGGATGCCTACGAGCGGTGGGATTCACAAATGATTGACCCTCTTTGGACGATACAACGTGGACAACGCAAAACAACAAAGAAAAAGAAGAAAACCTAAAATATGACCCCGATGGCAATCGAATTTTCAAGGATTCCACCGAAGTAGAAAAGCGTAAATATATTTTTGACATCGTGTGTGATTTGCCGGTAATATTAATGGAACTAAATAACAGCGGAGGTATCGTGAAGAGGCCAAGATTCTCTTGCGGTGGTCTAAAGAATATATGGTTAACTATCGTCCCCATGAAATCCATCCGGTGCGAGCAGTCGTCGATTTCTGGCACATAGTCATTGGCCCATACACCCATATTAAGATTATAGACTGAGACTATTATGAAAAGAGACCATTTCAGTTTAATCCGGGAACCGAAAGGAAAACTATATAGAGATATTCTTGATTATGCCACCCGTGTGTGTCGTGAAGCGCTTCTCGTTGTCCGGGAAACGATACCGTTAGCCTCTCCCGGGAAGAGAGTTTTAGTAAAACTGGAACCTTTTCTGATAGAGAGAGGTATGCGCTCCGAATGGCCCGGAACTAAATTGTTAGGTGACAAGGCTCAGGTTTTCAGATACTCTCTCAACAGCGAATGTGCGCGTATTCTCAAGGAATCGAGTAGTAGGCTATACGATTGGTGCCAGCCGAACCTTCCCGAGGATCTGTCTTTCTCGAGAACTCACGGTGCCCCCTGGCTGGTCTCAATTGCTCATGAAAAAGACGCATATTTCTGTTTATCTGACCACGAAAAGGCTCTTTTACTCCAGGCTATACCGGGTTTATCTCGGTTTGTGAAAAAAGATGAATTTTAATACTTGTGGATCAGTTGAGCCACACATCGCCCGCTTCACCGCCCTGCGATATTCCTATCTGCATGACCGGCTCGGCAGCGTAAGACACATCATCGACACCTCCGGCAACCGCCGATATCGTTTAGGCACTTTGAAGGTGAACAAAAAAGACTAAATATTTGTTATCCGTCGCCCGAAAAGGCCGAATCAGGTGAAATTAATTTTGTGACTTTGTGGCATACTTCCTATTTGTTCGAGAGTCATGGCTCAAGCCTTGATAATGTGAGTTTCTGTAACTCCATTAGAATTAGAAGCTTGTGAAACTAATGGTAATACTTCCTCGCTGCCATTTCTGCTGTTTTGGGTAGTGCGCACGGAAAGCGCACTGGAATCTTCGCCTAAAGCAGCATTGCTGGCACCCCTTGCCCTGTCAATTAAGGACTCTCTAATGCCAACATAATAGTTCATCGTTGTGTTAATATCCGCATGACCAGCCAGCTTCTTCACTTCATGTGGTAATAGTCCCTTCTCAAGCCATTCTGTGATGCAGGTACTTCGCAAATCATGAAAAGTACCATCCTCGATACCAGCCTTTTTGAATATCAACTTCCGGCTACGGCCAAAGTTGCCATCAGGACACTTGCACATCTCCCACTTAAGCCCACCTTTTGCTTTTAACTCCATAAGATACTGATAACGCTGCGGTGGTAAAAGTAGATACGGCTGGCCTTCCGGAAGCTCTGTCTGGATGTCTATAAGCATTTGTGCCATTTTGCCCACCAGAGGCAACTCTCGCCTATCTTTGTCCTTAACAACCCATCGCCAGGTATACTTCGTATCCTCTTTGAGCTGTACAATGACCTTAGCTTTAGCAAAATCAACGTCATTCAAGGTCAGGTTAAGCACCTCACCCTTACGAAGACCTGCAGTCTTGGCCAATAAAACCCTTGCCTTCCATATAGGTGAACGTGCAGCTTTCAGAATTCTATTGAACTCATCTTTGCTGAACACCCGAACAGTCTTCTTGGGAACTTTTAATAAGGGTACACCATTGAAAGGATTCTGCTGTAATTGACCTCTTCTCACAGCCAAAGAGAATATACGCTTAATTAACTTAATGTGTGTGTTTACCGATGCTGGACGCAATCCTTTGTCAACGCAGTACTGATGGAATCGTTCACAGTGTTTGTAAGTTATACGATCAGCATAGATATCCCCTACAGCTGCAATGAAATCTTTCATACAATACTTGGCAGCCTTGGCAGTTGAAGGTTCAATTTGGGTTCGTGTCCGCTCCAGATAATCCTCCAGAAGTCGACTAAGGTTCATTCTTTCTAGTTGTTTAGCATCACTGATGAGTTCCAGTTCTTTTTCACGTCTTTGGCGCTCAGCCTCTCTTTTATCAGAATGGCCCAAAGACTGATACTTTTCACGACCATCTTCTCCAATCCAACGCAGATAATAAACATACGTTCCTTTTCTACTTCGTCTTAGCCAGGTTTTCACCAGATTTTTCATATTTACCTCCTTTCCACTGGCCTTAACTGGCAAGACCGATCCGGACATAATTTAACCAGGCCAGCTGAAGTTGCATAGTAAAAAATCATCTATTTGTTTCCTTCGGGATTACTTCTTTTAGTCTGTTATAGGTGTTTTCATGACCACGGTTTACTGGAGCTCAGTTGATAATAGATTTACACCTTTGAGTTGTTCTAAGAACGGTTTGTATATCGACAACTTACAGGGGTGCTTTTATGAAATTTCACACTGATATCTTTTGTTGAGAATTTATCGGTTTTAGGCCGGCAAACATCTGATTTTCTTCGAGAGCGCCTACATACTACGCAAGAGGCTACAATAATAGCCACACTATAGAGCGTTACCATTATGTAACCAAGCGGCTGATATTTAAGTGGCTTAATCGGCGGAGTCAGAAAGCCTCATTCAACTGGGAAAGTATCACTGAATATTTAAGGCACTACCGGTTGGCGACTGGCTGTAATGCTTCTCCAAAAAATACGCTTAAAACTATCTGCAAAAATTGCATCAGAGGATAGATTTATCTGCGATGACACGTAGCTAAAGGTGCCTCTTTTTGAACTAATTCCTATTGAGGAGATCGAACCTTATACGCATCTTCAGCGGATAAAGGCTCTGGTGACACTTGTTGAAAATATTTTTAGGATACAATACACACTTGAATGTCTTTTGAAGCCATTTGCAGAATTCCGAGTATGATTTTTAAGGTTGTGTATGACTGTAAAATGTATAGCAGATCGTGAACAAGGGAGACATGTCAAGGCAAGAGGACTATCTGCCAGCCTTCCGTGCCAAAACGGATATCGCGTTCTACGAACTCCCAGACTACCACTTTCTTGTTGGCGAGCAGCTTTGGATTGCGGCTGAGCTGCTGTCTTACAAGGGTCGAAGCCCCTCCATCATTAACTATCGATGCCAGTGGAAGTCCAAGCTCGTGTGCCAGGTGGGCAACAAAGCCTCCGGCATATGGTTCATCCTGACTATAGATGCGAAAAAAGCTGTCTCCGAGTACAAGGACTTCGGAATGAGGGTCATCCTGATAATGCTGATTAGTTGCAGCGTTCACTACCTGGATGCATTCTATTCGCTCTGGTTCAAACGTATTTTCGATCTGCGGCACTTGAACCATCCTCAGTATATCTGCTTGCCGTTTTATCTCTACCTGTTTCAACTTGTATTGAATCTGTCCTTTTCCTACCCAGCCGAGTTCAAGGATTCTTTGGCCGACTGTTTTTGCTGCAAGCCGCATACCTTCAGGAGACCAATGGCTGTCCTGATGTAAATAGTAACTGGTGCTCTTGTCGGGTGGTAAGCCGGCACGGGCCTGCTTAAAGACGGCAAAAAGATCCACAACTTCTATTCCGTCCTGTCGAAGCCGCGAAATTATCTCAAGAGTCCTGTAACTGACTGACTGGTCTGTCTGCCTTGCTCTTCTGGAGAGCATATCCGGGTATACGCTGGCCTTATTGGGAACAGGTACTACCAGCAGTTTTATGCCCCTTTCGGCCAACTGGTCGCGAAACGACGTTACCGCGGAGAAGATGTCACCCTGACTACGGTCTATCTCCGGTGACCAGGGCTCGATTAGATATTGAACGGCAGGTTTATAGAAGAGCCAGCCGGAACGTCCTAAGGCTACCTTATCACCCAATTCTCCAAGGATTATGAATTGCGCATATTGCATCCAAGGCCGTAATCTTTTTGCCAGCCAGCAATTGTCCTGAAGGTCTCTGTCAAACGCTTTAAGGTTGGCCTTGGTAGGTTTCTGAATAAACAGTTCGGCTACTTGAGGTGTTTGTCCATCAACCAGCTCAAATATGAGCTGACTGAGGCCCGCGCTGCAAATTGTCGTAATGAAAGCTATTATTAGAAAGACCTGTTTGACTCGACTACCAAACATCCCGGTGCCCCTAAAATTGAAAGTATAAAAACGGGTTATATGTTTGAGTGAACATTGTCACCAGAGACAGAAAGAACAGCGTGATTAGTATGATGATCTTCGACCAGCTTGTTGTCTTTACCCAATCAATGGCTTGCACCGGCTGGAATACGAGTATCACACATACAGCCATTGTAATCAGATGGGCGGGTGTATATAAAACGGCGCAGAGCAGGACAGAGCCGCCTTGCGGCGGTGTAGCCGTGAACATAGTTGTTAGGAGTCTGAAGGCATCAGTTATAGTAGCAGCACGGAAAAAGACCCATCCAATTGTGATGAAGAAAAAGGTAACGCATATTTGTATGGGCTGAGGCAGCGACGAGTAAATAGTCTTTCTTTCCAACAAGCGTTCGATAACCAAAAAAATTCCATGATATATGCCCCATATGATGAACGTCCAGTTTGCACCATGCCATAACCCACAAAGCAGAAATACTACAATCAGATTCAGGTATGATCTGGTAATACCTTTGCGATTGCCACCAAGCGGTATGTACAGGTAATCTCTAAACCAGCTCGACAAAGATATATGCCATCGCCTCCAGAAACCGGTTATGCTTTTGGCCAGATAAGGGGCGTTGAAGTTCCTTGGGCAGTCGAAGCCCAGCATTGACCCTATGCCGATAGCCATCTCCGAATAGGCAGAAAAATCAAAATACAACTGGAACGTGTATGCAACGACGCCAAACCAGGCATCCAGCGCTCCTGGTGCTTCAGCAGCAAAGAGTGCATCGGCCACTTTTCCCACAACGTTGGCCAATAGAACCTTCTTGGCAAAACCCAGGATAAACAATGCAGCACCATAGGAGAATTTGGAAAAGCAGTGGGTCCGGGCTTCAAGCTGCTCATCGAAGGTTGGCAAGAGCTCTGATTTGGCATCAATTGTTCCATAACGCTGAATGGGGCCCGACAATAACTGGGGGAAAAAGGCAACGTAACATGCGAAGTCGAGAAAAGAACGCCCTGGGGGATTACCGCGGTAGACATCGATAGTGTAGCTGAGGATTTTGAATGTGAAGAATGAGATACCCACAGGCAGAACTATTTTTAGCACTGGAAATGTACCGGCCCCAAAAAGCTGTAGCATACAATTTAGGTTGTTCTGAAAGAAACCGGCGTATTTAAAAAAGCCAAGCAAACCGAGATTCTCTAATACACAAACTACCATCAGCAACAAACGTATGCTTTTGCTGTTAGAACCTGCAATAAATCTCGATAGAATGTAGTTGAAGATAGTAGTGAAAACCAGAAGTATCACAAACAAAGGATTGAGCCAGGCATAGAAGGCATAGCTGGCTATAAGAAGAAACGATTTCCTTATGAGATGGGATTTTTGCGGTATCAGATGATAACACAGCAGGACAATTGGCAGGAAATAGAATACAAATATGTGTGAAGCAAAACTCATTTATGGATATTTCCTTACACTGTTTGTCCATACCGCCCAGTAGACGGGGTCATTAAACTGTCCGAAGTACTTGTTGATGATTCCTCCCATGAAGTAGTCATCTATCGGCACTTCTAATGCCATCCGATGGATCTCGTTGGCCCTAAAACTTTTAAGGTTTCCACCTATACGCTTGACGCGTTTGTCTGCCGCCTCACTTCGCGGCTTAAACGGATTGTAATGTCCGACGTAAATCGTATTTGTATTTAACCGGCCTCGATGAACTCGGAGGACTTCATATTTCAAAATGGTGGTATAATTGTACAGCTCACGTTTAAAGATGGCGCCATCGGGTATTTCCATCAGCCGCGCTGTTACCTCAATACTACCCATAGTTGTTACATTAGGGTCTTCGCCTGTTGCCGACGAGCCATTCTTTTTACTGCATGACAGGCAAATCAAACCCGCAAATACAAGGCTCTCCAGCAGGATAGTAGTAAAGTGCCGTTCGGTCATTGGCTGAATCCTCTTACTCTCCACCAGTATTCATATCAACATCAGGGCTTGAGGCCGGAATCACATCGCTATATGTCCAGTGCGGCTCCCAACCCCATGATAGGTCCAGCAGCGGCCCGCTTCGAGCATCAGGGTATTCTGCACGCAGAGATTCAATATCCCCGCCGACCATAGGCGTATCATCCCATCGTATGATTGCCATTCTGGTTTGCGAATTATGTACCTTGCCGAGGTCTTCTTCGCTGCGCGTGAATAGTATATACTTGCCGTCGGGTGAGACGCAGCCGCCGTAAATATGACGCCCTTCCTCGGCGTAGAGCAGTTGCTTATCCTGTCCGTTACCGCCGGCCACCCACAATTGTGCCCAGCCTGGGGTGTTGGGAACGATTCCCCGTGAATAGATAATACGCTGTGAATCGCCCAACCAATCAGGAGTGCAGTTATAGCGGTCTGTTTCACTGACAGCATTCATTTCACCCGTATCAGCATTCAGTTGTCCAATGGCCCACGCTATACCCAATCCGTTAGCCGTTCCTACAAAGCACTTGCCATCCGGTGACCAGACAAGCTGCTGAACAATTCCTTTACGGGGTATACTTCGCAAAATCCGCCGGCTTGCCAAATCAATGATCCGAATTCCCTTCTTGTCCAGACATGCTATCTGCTTACCATCCGGGCCCCATGAGGCCCAATGAAAACCATCTCCGTATACTATGGCATGACTGCCTTCGGCGTCGGCAACGACCAGTTCATACATGCCATAAGTGTTATTATCTATCTGCTCCGTATTTGGCAGGCGAAAGTAAAGCAGCTTCCGCCCATCAGGCGAGAACCGTACCCCGGCCTCATTGTATTCTCGCGTGTTTGTTATTTGCCTCCGGTTGGTTCCATCGGGGTGCATAAGGAAAAGGTCCCAGTCGCCTTTGCCGGTCTCAGCGCTGAATATAATCCAGCCCTTGTCCCGCAGTTCATCCGCTAATTCAGACATCTCGGATTTTTTGCGTGGCATTGTTTCTGAAACCGCTTTTTTATTTTTCCCCTTTTGTCGGGCTTCGGCGATTTTTGCGTTCAGGACAATGTCGGCGAATGTCCAGCAAGGTTCCCAGCCAACGGGCAGCTCAAGAACAGGACCGCGTTTGGCTTTTGGATATAATGCACGTAATTCTTTGCTTTGCCCTCCGATAACAGGTGCGTCGGATATGCGCATGAGATTCATAGGAGCCCCTTTATTACCCGGATCACCATCCTCCTGCATGTTTCCCGTGAACAATACATATTTGCCATCCGGCGAAACATGGCCTCCATAAATATGGCGTCCTTCCTCGGCATACAATAAACGTCTTGTTTTTCCCTGCCCATCGGCCATCCATAGCTGTGTCCAACCATATCCATTGTTGGCCTTTTGCCCCGGCGGTCGGTTGGAAAAAACCAGATGCTTGCTGTCCGGGAACCAATCAGGCGTACAGCAGTCAATGCGACTTACAGCATTGGCCAATCCGGTAACAGCGTCCATCCTTGCGACACTCCAGCCAGTTCCAAAAGAGTTAGCCACACCGCTTAGCCATTTGCCATCAGGTGACAAAGTCAGTTGCTGAAAGAAACCTTTTCGTTTCAGTCTGCGGACGAATTGTCGGCTGGCGATATCGACGAAAAAAATTCCTTTAATCGAAAGGGATGCAACCTGCCTTCCATCCGGGCTCCAACTTGCCCAGGGGTATTCACCGCTCTTGCCGAAAACCTCTATATTTGTTCCATCACTATTGGCAAAAACAAGCTGTCCCTGCGTGCCGTAGTGGTTTCCGTCTATTTGCTCGGCTCGCGGAAGCCGCCTATAAAGCAGCTTTCTACCATCCCGGGAAAACTGCGGGGCTGCTTCGTTGTACTGAGCTGTGTTGGTGATGTTAAGCATACTGGAACCATTCGGCCGACATAAAAACAGGTCCCAATCACCCTTGTCCGAGCGGGCACAGAAGACAATCCAGCCCTTGTCACACACCTCTTCGGCCAATTCTCTTACCTCTTCATCTTTGCTTATGGGTGTAAGAGTGCTTAGTTCCTGTCCCCTTGCTGAAACAGCAATAAACATTATGACCAATATGGTAGCTTTAGTTATATGCTTAAGCCTCATATCCTTTCACTTTGCCAACAAAATGAAGCTCGTTTAGAAAACAATTTCATGATGGTCTTATCCATTTCAGTTTCACCGCTCTATTGACCAGAACCTTATCCCATAGGACTCCATCAGTACTGTGAGACCGGCTTTATTATACTTCAGTTCAACCGGACTTTCGGGTATGAGCCGGGAGTTTTCGTCATTGCTGGCTGTTGTTGCATCTAAGAGAATTGGCCTCGCTATAAGATTACCTGGTGCATTACTAAAAGCCAAGTTTACTTTAATGAGCGATGAAGAGAAATTCCAGATAATCACATTATACAACTGCAGCTTCTCGTCCCAGCTTGCCAGTCCGTGAACCGATTGTGAATCCGAAGTCAGACGCAAACGTTCGCCGGTAAGACGCGACAATAATTTGAAGGTGAAATAGGCCGGACGCACGGTGTTTTGATAGTCAAACAGACCATCATATTGTGGCCTTCGATTCCACCACCTGTACATAAATGCTGTGCCACTGGGTGACATGAACTTTGCAAAAGGCTCGAACGAAACATGATAATCCCGGATGTGATAGTAGCAAGAGTAGTCCAGTCCGGCTTCTTTCATCTGCCAGATGACCTCGGCAACGAAGCAAGGCTGAAAACGCGGGTCCTTTGGAGGATTAGACAGATCCATATTCCATTCATTGAGAAAGGTCTCGACCTTTATACCCGGATGTCTCTTCAAAAGGCCTTTTACGTAATCGATTGTCCCACGAATCTGCTGTGGATTGCTGCTGTAAATATGCCATGAGACAAAGTGCAGCGGGACCTTCTGCTTTTCGCAGAATTCCAGCAGGGCCGGCAGGATTGGTGAGCGAGAATTGGCCAACGCCGGTCCCCCGACCAGCGCATCAGGGTCCGCTCGCAGGATGGCCTCGATAGTATGCCTGTAATAGCGAGTGTAGCTTTCGGGCTTAAATCGATAAGGACACCCGCCGCCTTCGCCGATGTCGGGTTCGTTAGAGATTTCCCAATACCGAATGCCCGCCCCGCGCTGCTTGTAATGGCGGACGATATTGAATATCAGCTTTTCCCATTGGTCATAATCCTTCGGCTCAACTATGTCCTGGTTGATTTCTGGGAAAAGAACACGCGGCTTGAAGCAGATACACATTTGCGGTTGTGCACCTGCCTTGAGGATGGTATCCACGGAACGATCCAGGCTGTCGAAGTGATACCGACCTGGTTGAGGCAGTAAATCGAAATACTCCTGGATGAACAGGCGAATCAATTTTGGCTGCAAGGCGCGAATCTCAGCAATACGGTCATCCCACATGGGCTCAGCCGACAGACCTCCCTGACCAAGCGCCATTTGATTGATTTTAAGAGGTCCTAATCTTTCTTCCAGCGACACTGTTACCTGTGTGGTTTCTTCCTGGGCACAGGCAACCTGTGGTAGTAAAAGGATAATTGCTAAACACAAAACAGGAATCTTCATAAACTGCTCCTCGATTTAATATTGTACTGTAATAGTATAATGCCTCAGAAGGGGTTTCTCAATCGCGACACATTCTTTTTGAATATCAAAATCCGTCCAATTATTTCCGTTGACTGTTACTGATTGCATTGGCTTGCTACTGGGGTGACGGAATCGAACAATAAGTTTACCGGGAGTCCGTCGCCTGGGCATTTCAATCCATGCCAGCAATTTGCCGGAGGCGGCTTTACTATCAACAGAGAACGATATCCGGCCGAAATACGTTGGTGCGCGTTCAACTTCGATTTTTTTGCCGTCCTCCAGCCACTTTCGGGGCGTTGCTTGTAATAGGAGTAACGAGTTATCATCAAGTTCGCGAATGAGCATGTGCCGATACAGTTCAAACCATGCACCATCCGTACTCGGCGGGCCGAAGTACTGTCCCCAGCCCCAGCGATGTTCCACAGGTTCGAGCATTGAATGGCTGAACGCACAGGCCATGTAACTGTAGAATGCCCTAATCACCGCCTTAGGTTCATCTCTCAGTAGGTATGCCATTGCCTGTGGGTTGTACACTGGTTCGTTGGCCATGCCCCAGCCGTGTAAGTAAAGATTATCCTCGTGGTCGTTGAGCAGGTAATCTGACATGGCACTATCGGCATGCAGTGCTTTAAGACGTAATAGATGTGTTGCTCCCGTATCCACATCGGTAGGATACCATTGTCCAAACAAACGACCGGGCTTTGTGGCCTCGCACGGTACGTATGGTATCCATGTATGGTCCCGTAATTGGACAAGAGGTGAAAGCATAGTCGCTTTCCCAAAAGCATGCTCAACAGACCGATGGAAATCATTCGCTGCCTCCAGACATTCCCCAGCTCGTGGATGCTCAATCTGCTCAAGAGCTCTACCGAGCACTTCAAGGGCGGTATATACATACGCCTGCGTGAA
>Ga0315543_1001932_pt1 | contig 21223 bp, 20 predicted proteins | sample SalMarSW160210MG_2_FD_203098 | JGI IMG/M metagenome (GOLD analysis project Ga0315543, IMG submission 203098) | Salt marsh sediment microbial communities from the Plum Island Ecosystem LTER, Massachusetts, United States - Salt Marsh Sediment SW1601-210 ...
AGATAAGGGTGTAGGGTAGCACGGTTTACATCGAACTCATATACTATCCGGCGCAAAAAAATTGGACACCCGCTTATTTAGAATAAGTAAAGACTATAGATATAGTATCCTGTTAATCCAGTAGATATGGCAGTCGGAAATAACATTTAGATGAGTTGTGCTGGATCATCTTCTGATTATTGACAGTCTCACATGGTCTGGATATCATTCAACCAATATGCTTATACTGGATTTCATCAAGGATCTGCTCATTACAACATTCGGCCAGATGGCTTCTTTATTGGCCGGTGTTTTTCTTTTTGGCTTGTTGATACATTTCATCTCACTTATTACCTTCAGATCGATAGAAAGGGCTTTTTTAAGGAAAGGAATATATCTTGTTGCCTGGCTGGGGACACCGATTCATGAGCTGGGGCATGCCATTTTCTGTGTTATCTTTATGCACAAGATTGTGGAGATTAAATTTTTCAAGCCGGACCCGTTTACGGGAACACTGGGTTATGTCTCTCACCAATGGAACCGTTCAAATCCCTGGCAGGTGTTGGGCAATCTTTTCATCGGCACCGGACCGGTAATACTTGGAAGCGCCGTGCTGTTCGCAATATTCTATTTCCTGATTCCAGATAGCTCGCTGGCCTGGGATTCAATCTCGGCCAAGGTCAGCGAGATTAATAATAGCTGTTTGATAGGAAGTTATTTCGAGGTTATTCGGGCCTCGGCTTTCACTATCGTTAAATTAATATTCACCATCTCCAATTTAACCAGCTGGAGTTTTTGGGTCTTTTGCTATTTATCCATTTGCGTGGCCTCAAATATCAGACTGAGCCTGTCGGACATAAAAGGCTCCTTATCTGGTTTAGGATGCTTGGTATTGCTTGTTCTACTGATAAACTTCTTGGGGCTTATTACTGGCCTCGGTGGTGAGGGATTATTTCCCTTTTCGGCACCCTCGCTCGGTATAGTTTACAGCCTATTGATACTTGCCCTGACTATGGCTGCAATCGGGTTTTTGCTGACTTATTTAATATCAGCCACGTATGTCAAGATTAGGCGCGGGTATATATTGAATCCATTCTAGCTTGTCTGTAAACGAGGGGCGAAACAAATCAGCACACATATTGGTTTTTGTTACGTGCTAATTTATTTGTAACCTCGGAGCTTGGATGGATTATACACTCGGGTTCAGAGTGCGCCCCAAGAACAATATCGTACAGAGCGGTTAACAGCCACTATGAAAAGATCCGCCAATTATTACGTCTGATGCCTAGGCATGGAAATTCCGATGAAAAGAGGAACCTTTTAGGCCGCACAATCTGACGAAATGTTACTTGGTTATTATCGGTAGACCGTGCATGCCAATAGGTAGAACTAAAACCTTCTCTAAGACCTTTGCCTTGGTCTATTAAAGTTCGAATCCCCACAGCTGGGCGGTACCGTACGATAGGTAGAACTTTTGAAGTGGCTTTCAATTTGATTTGAATTATATACGGACGGGGAGTCCGAGTGGAGTCTAATTCCACCTGAAACAATTCTTTGTTTATTTGAGAAACTCATCCATTTACAATCTCTCGAAGTTTATCTACAATCCAGATCATCCCCTCCGTATCTAACGAACAATACTTTTCCAAATCAGACCGAACTTTGTTCCGTTCTTCATCAGATGCATCACCATAAGTAACCTTCTCAAATTTTATGCTAGCAAGTTTTCCATCTGCTATATCTAATTCTTCATACCCCCTACCTGTTACCGCCGGTAATACAGCTTTCAATGACGCACTCCCTTTCTGGCTCGGGTGGTAGTAATCGAAATTTCTAAATGGCGTAAGCAAGTCTACCATTCTACTGAGCATCTGGTTTACCCAATCTTCATATTCTGGAAAGGCGTTACCTAGCTCCTTTAATATTCCTTCTTCAAACCCTTTGTTGTAGGCAATGATACTACCGGAATCATCGAGAATCTTTTGAAGTTCCTCCAGAAGTCTTAGCCTGGGATCTTGAGTTCCTTCAGCGAGAAATGAGTAATGTTTTGGGTTTGAATGCGCGTCCCAAACCACGTGAACAGAAAACTGAAAGGGAGTATGCTGGTACGGTCGAGTACCATCAAAAAGCGGTACAGCCGGATTAATAGTCTCAAAATCCATATAATAGAGTGGGTGCTCTAAAGACGCTAGGAAATCTTTTATGGCCTCCTTATCCACGTGCGTTTCCCCGGTTACCAATGATTCCTTCTGAATTGTCTGCTTCTCGCTTAGTTTATAGTCGCCCGGTATATTTTTTATAGATACGATGCCCCTGTCATATAGGCCAAAGGACTTCTTCCCGCTGTAATAAAGAGTAAATACATTCCCTTCAGGCAGGTGTTCCCAACATTCCTCTAAAGGGCAATCATATGGATCGTGGCAATGAGGTCCGATTATCATTTCAGGACATGTTTCCCTGTTAATGACCTCAAACATCTCTTCGACCTGATTTGGGATATCGTCGCCTATCGCCAGAACCTCATCGGTGATGTCATGGGTGTTAAAAAGACCTTCTGGATTAATTTCACCGTCTTTTATATACTTATTATTGATTACGATGATGTAGCACTTCCGAATGTTCAATCCCATTTTCATGCAGCAATACCGCTGGTATGCGGCATCTCGAATATGGATATCCTTAACGCTTGTTGAGCTCTTAACTTCAATTATGTCCCACGATTCATCATCTGCTGGATAAAGGACATCTATCCTTGAATAAAGATTGTCAGCAAGAATGCCGGCTTCAAACAAGGGCTTCCTTTCTTCCATTAATCTTATCGTCTGGTCGATATTGCCCATAAAACCTTCTTGCGGTACATCAATTCCATCGGGAAACAACTTCTTGGCTAATTCCCCCACCAGGTGTCCCTGGTCAAAGCCATATTGAGTATTTAGATCAGGTGCCGGAACTCTGTCGGGATCATTAAAGAGAACCCATAAATATCGGAGACACTGAAGACCACTGAGGTATTTTGTTTTCGTAAGAAGTTGAGGCATTATATCCCCCTGTACTGGAGCGAAAGCCTTTATTGTGCAGATGATTATATGTCTAATAAGAGAAAGAAACAAGGGAGAGTCGAACTCCACCTGAATACATGCTCAAGTAGTTTGCAGAGTCCTTGGAACTAACTTCAATCCTTGATCAGGCTTGAGAAGTTTGAATCCCCTCAGGTAGAACTCTATGGACGCTACTCGAACTTTCTCCGGTCAGACCTAGTTGCCTAGGCTGAGGCAAATGCTAACTCAGCATTAATCTAGTCGGTAACTGGTAGCGAGGGGTTGCTTCAACGCCGTCGGTGTTATCCTACAGCTAATCCCAATTCCCACGACCGATGCACAGCTTACTGTTTACGATATTGGTAATTGCCCTTGATCCTCCGGTTGAGATAGCTACCCTTAGATTCAGCCTGCATTAGTTCATCAAATACTGCTAGGTCCACATCGGAGTAAACGTAGGTATCGCCTGACTTTAGGAACCGAACATGCAACTCTCGCGCTTCCGGATCGTAGCCAATGGCCTCTATGTTGCTAGAATCTACAAATTGCATATCTGTCATGTTCAATCCTCCTCTGACTGTTCCACCTGCGAGCCTTCTGTCTCAATGTTAGTCTCAGACCGCCAGTTAACCACTGCCTTTGAGAAGTGCTCCAATTCCAACGATGGCTGTTTTCTCCAGCTCTCAACCAAAGCCGGGTCATCGCCAATTGGTCGCCGAGGCGCCTGAGTGACACGGACCCGCGTTGGAATCAGAAGTGCTTCCCCCATAAACAATCCCTCACCCGTTCTGAGGGTAGGCAATACGTCCGCCAGTCCGCCTAGATCATCCGGGATAGTCGAGGAGACCCGCGACCTATCACTTGGGTTTGATACCCGAAGGGATATCATTGTACCGCACTGACTGAGTATCCCCGCATCAACGTCGCTTGGTCGCTGGCTAACAATCATGAGTCCCACACCGTATTTTCGCCCTTCTTTGGCAATCTTGTTTACCACATTGTTGGCAGGTGTCTCTTTCCCCTCGGAAACGAACCGATGAGCCTCTTCCAGCACTATCAGCACCGGTCTCTTTCTACCGCCCACCGGTAGATTCATTGCCCAGAAGAGAGAATCATAAATTACATCGAGCACAGTCGCGACAACGAGGTTTTCTATCGCAGAAGGCACTTCTGAAGTGTCGAATATGGTGACCGGACGATCATGCCCCAACCAATCTTGCAGCAAAGTATCCAGGTCTTTCTGGATCCTCCCATTAAGGTCAGGTTCGAAACCATTTCCGGGGTTAAGGAGGAAGTTGAAGCGTGAGTCTTGAAGGCGGTTCTTGAGAAGGTCAAGTTGCCTTCCAATACGACGAGCCCGTTGGTTCTGATAAGGTGGAGTGTTGTAAGATGTAGCTGGCTCATATCCGTTGGATAGCAGGCGCGTAGGGTCACCAGCAGTCACCAATGAAGTCTTTGTACTCTCGTCCTGGGGGCTCGTTTTCGTGAAGGTAATCCGCTCAAAATCGTCCAAGTCAAACCACAGCTTTCTAAGGCTGAACGGAATTGGGGAGTCGGCGGTGATCGATTCAATAGGAGGAGGAGGTGAAAGGTGGGCTGCTGCTGCCTTCTTCCTCTCAAGAACCATTTCACGTATGTCGGCCTCTACATTGGGTTGCATGCCACTCATTACTATGGCTAACAGATCTGAATGGCCTAGAGCCCAAAAAGGTACCCACAGTTCTTTCTCGTCAGGATTCGTGCCCGATGCTCCAGGCTTGAAAACCCTAGCTCGGTTTCCGAGGGCAGCTGCATACTCGCCGTGTGGATCAATGATCACTATGCGCGAACCAGGAAAGCCCTGGGAGGCCATCTCATTGACAAGGATAGTAACGAGGTTAGATTTCCCCGCCCCGGTAGATCCGACGATGGAGCAATGCCTGGTCACAAGTGCCGCGATATCAACTCTAGCAGGTATGCCCCCGGAAGACGCTACTGAGCCGACCTGAATCGCTCCTTGCTCGGGCAGAGACCCATAAATCACCCGAAGGTCTCGATTCGTGACAACATGCACCTCGTCTCCGACTGTTGGATTTTGACCCACCCCTCTACTGAATTGCCTACCGATGGACTCCCCGAACAAGACAGCGGTCATCCAACGGTAGCCAGCCAACCTTTCTGGCGACTCCTCGACACCTAGCATAGGAGCTAATGCCTGAATGTTGGTGGGAACAGCATCGGCTCCAACCTGAGTACATATCGCATAGAGGTGGGTATAACCCAGCGGGATCCTTACGAAGGCTCCAGTTTGCCCTATCCGGTATGACTCCCCCTCGATTAGGACGAGTGTGGTGGGCATGTCGTCCCGCAGACGTATCCTGACAATACTACCAACGACTGAGGCAACCTGTCCTATATATGTTGGATCTTGAATCGACATGTTTTGTTCCTCACAGACTCAACGAGCTCAAGAATCGACTCAGATAACGAAAGTCACCAAGCCTCATACGCCCAGTAAGCGGTACTGATGCTTCATCCCCCGGTACCAGAGCGTCGCTGTCAAAAGCGAGGTCGAGAATCCCTGCCGTGACATCCTGCACAGGCTCAACCAATTGCCAGGGTCCTCTTTCGGTGCCGACCACGCCTGAATCAGGTCCAACTACAACCAGCCTGGACTGTCTCTGCGCTCGCTGTAATAGATCAGACAAGTCATCGGGCTCCTGATACATCAACGCGTAAACATGCCCTCGGCCTTGCCGCTCCAAGGCATCAAAGATGATCTCATTCACATGCTGGTCTCTGAAACTATATCCAACGGTCACCATTACACAGTCCTGATGCTCCAAGAAGCGCCCAAGACAATCTAACAACGCAACATAGGGTTGCTTCCTTGACTCGTCGTACTTCCGCAATGACGGCAAGATCATCTCCCCGGTCATATTCGGGTGGGTCCGGATGATTCTTGACTGCCGCTGCCTAGTTATTTTCATCCAATTAACTGACCCATGTATTTTCCACAGGCGAACCCAGTTTATGCCTGGCGCATCTTCCTGATGAACCAAACTATCAGGCGAAAAAAAAGGCTCCCTACTACCGATGAATCCATCAAACACGGGGAGCCGTTCGTCCTCTAACGCTTGTTCGATAAGCAAATCATAGTTCAGTGTGAATATTTCGATAGGCACATGTCTGGTGGCCTTCTTGATCCACTTTGCCAGTTCATGGTGGGGAAGCTCCTCAGGAATATCCTCAGGGAGAGCTGCACGAGCAATAGTCTTTCGGATGGTCGCATCCATCTGAGATAATTGATCCTTACTCAGGCCTACTAGTCTATCGTCCGAACCTATCGCATCGATCTTAAGTTGGATCCTTGAGAGGAGGTTCTCGATATGAGGCTCCACACCGATGCTCATACACTCAGCTACAAGTGCGTCCCAGCTAGCATCAAATTCCTGACCGAGTTCCGATATGCGTTCTTTACATAGCTTGGTGACCATAGTAGTATCCGGTATTAGAGCTTCGAAGCCTTGTCCGGAGCGCTGAACCTTGACTGCACTGGAAGCACCCGCCCCGATAAGGAACGCTATAGGCTTATCGTGGCGGGCCAGGTGGTCTCGCAGGTTTTCAAGCAGTTGTCGCGGGTCGTGAGTAGCCATGGCGAATTCTCTACCAGTGTTCCCGTATGTACTTGACCGTTTCCATCATGACCTTGCAGTTCACCTCATTGTATTCGATAATCTGCCGCGTGAACTCGTCTTCAATTGGCACACCAGAAGGAAGTCTTTTCAAGTATGGCAATTATACACCTATTCTGAAAAGCCAACAAGACATAACCCTTTTAGAGATAGTAAGCAGAGAATGGTTCCTTTTTTACTCTAATATCCCACGCTCAATCATCAGGCGTGAAATTCAGCGCACCTTTTTAATAGGCGATGAACAAATCGTCATTTGTTCAATTATGGCATCAGCGGTTGAAGCTGGTCGGGCTCATAACCCAAAGGTCGTTGGTTCGAATCCAACCCCCGCTACCATCTTGTTTAATATATAGAACTTCCCTCGTGGAAGTTCTATTTTTACCTGCTGGCACCGGTATGGTGTAGTCCAAAACCACCCCTTCAGGATTGAATTCCATCCGCTTCACAAATTGCCTCAGGAAGGTCTTTTGCTGAATGAATGATTTTTCACCAAGGACCTGTTCCAGTTCGTTTACGTAGTCCAATACTTCCTTAGGGTCCACTTCTTCCGGTTCATCCGATTCGATCCTGCTTATGAGATTATCCCTCTGTTGCTGTAGTTCATGCTGGGAAGCTCGCAACTCTTTTATCCTGGGAGCCAGGTCGTCCATCTCCAGTTTTCCACTCTCCAGAGCGACGTAGAGCTTTGTAAGCTTGCCGCTAATCTTGACCAGCTCCTTTTCCGTCTGTTCAAGCTGTTTCTCAAGTCGGCTGGCGCTCTCGAGCAGCTCGCTGTTGATAAGGTGAACAAGCTTGGTCAGATTTTCTCTTGTCAGGATATTTTTTCTTATCTTCTCGAGCACGAAGTCCTCCAACATTTCTTTCCGAAACCTGAGGCCTTCGCAACCATCCTTACCTTTTTTGAAACGAGAGTCGCATTCGTAGTATTGGTATTGTCCGGATTTTGCTGCTGTACCAATCATGGCGGCGCCGCACTTACTACAGTAGGCAAGCCCACTCAAAACATAGGGGCTTGATACTCCCCGCGGAGGCCTGGTGAAAGGGCGCCGATCTTTTAGAAGCTCTTGAACTCGATGGAAATCATCTATGGATACGAGACTCTTATGGGTATCAGGAGCCACAAGAGTCTCAGACTCAGGCTTACGAAAAGGCTTGTCGGTGCTTCTATCGGTACGATTCCACACAAGAGATCCTGTATAGACCGGATTCTTTAGCCAGAAGTTAATCGTAGTCGTGCCGAATAGTTTGCCAGCTCGTGTTCTCAGTCCTTCTTCATTGAAGACACGGGCTATCTCTTTGCCGCCCTTGCCCTTGAGAGCCAGCTTAAAGGCACGCTTCACCAGCGAAGCTTCATGCCTATCGGGTTCAAGTCTTGTCTTCTCCGAACCATTGACGGGCACTTTAACCTTCCTGTAACCAAACGGGACAACGCCGCCATTGAAAAATCCACGGCTGATATTCTCTTTCATACCACGCATGGTATCCTGGGCAAGATTAGCCGAATAGAACTCATCGATGACTTCGATTACACCTTCCAAGAGTCGTCCAGAGGCAGAGTCATCTATCTGCTCGTTAATAGAAATAACTGAAATCCCGCGCCTACGGAGTACAGACTTGTAGATTATCGAGTCCTCTCTCTTGCGGGCAAACCTGGAAAGTTTCCATACCAGGATTGAATCGAAGGGCCTGTCTTTCTTCTTAGCAGCAGCTATCATTTCCTGAAAGGCGGGCCGGTTGGCACTCTTTGCGCTCTCTGCTTCATCGATATACTCGTGGACTATTTCCCAGCCCCGATCCAGGGCGTATTTTCTTAGTGCCTTAAGCTGAGCAGGGATTGACAGGTCTTTTTCCGCCTGTTTTTCTGAAGATACCCGGGCATAGATAGCTGCTTTCATATCGTTAGTTCGCTCCATCAGACACCCTCCTCAAATGCTCGTTGGAAGAAGGACCATGTCAGGGGTTTAGCGAGAAATAAAAGCGCCATTACTCCTCCCAATACACCCGCGCGATGCGGATACGTGTAAGAGCGAAGAGCTACTTCTCGTCCGTGTTGCCCCGACCCAATGCTCTCCAGGTAAACCAGCCCTTCTGGCATGTACTGGCCCTGCCACGGTTTCCAATCGACTATTTCATCCGGAAATTTCTCAATACGTAGCCCTGATGGAATCAATAAAGGAAACTGGTCATTGCGAATCTGATAGCGTACCTTGTAGGGACCATCTTGAAAACCGGGGCCGATTCTTACCAGGTCTAACCTGAGCAAGGAGCAAGGTACTTTGGCTAGTTCTACGTAATGGATAGCGGCGCTTTCGACGGAGGCCGAATATAACGAAGCCAATTCCATGATTCCCTTCATACCCGGCGTCGCTGTCTCCATGTCTTGCCGGAAACGGCTTGGAGGCATATTCAGGGCAGCGGCAAACCTGTCCGCCTGCCTTTCATAAGGTTTTTTAGTGAGGGGCCTCATGGTATTGAATCCCCTTGTCAGGTAGTCGAGATTCCGGTGAGATGGGAGAAAGAAATGTCCTATGCCGTGACAGATGCTAAACCGCTGCCTGGTCCAAGATCGCTTCTGGTTAACGAAGAGCGCCGCAGTTTCATCCTTTCTAATCAGCACCTCATCTACGCCATAGGCAGCGTTCTTGACCGGTTCCGGAGCCTGTTTGGGGTCGTAGTAATGGAGCTCCAGTCCATCTTTCGCCAGATATTCTATGACTGAATCCAACGGGATGGGAAGCTTCGTATCAAGCAGGCCAGCCTTCCCCAGCAGGTCTTCGGCAGCGGCAAACTCTTCATTCATTGCCGGCTTCTCTCTTCTTTTTTGCTTCTTCACTGAGCCAGTCGGTGAAGGATTTCAACTGGTCCCTGCCCTGGTCGTCCAACTCTTCGTAACCGCGGAAAATAGCCTGTCCTACTTTGTCATCCCGAAGGATTTCATCAAACGAGGGCTTCTCCTCTTCCCTGAGAAGGTAGTCCATGGTAACACCGAGGGCCTCTGCCAGTTTTCGCAGGAGACTCGTTTTCGGATTGAGGATAAGACCCCTCTCCAGCCTCCAGATACTGGGTTGAGGGACACCCGAGACTTCCGCCAGGTGGTTCTGTGTCCATCCTTTTCTCTCCCTGATCTGTCTGAGGTGCTCACTTAAAAGCATAATCTGCTATCTCCCAAGAGTAGTTTTTATTCTTGGACGTATTATACACCCATGTTAACAACCTTGTCAATACCTGTGGTTGACATGTTACTCTTGACAGCCTAGTTATGCATTAGTGTATAATAACAGCAAGGAATTAAGCTATGCGTAGACGTATGAATGATAAGCCGCAAATCCGTGCTGAGATGCGAACTCGTTACTGTAACCGGGTACGTGAATGCCGACTCCGCGGTCTAATTATCAGTGAGGCAGAGCTTAGCCGCCGTACCGGAATTGAAAGGACTACGCTAAGCGCCCTGGAGAATAACCGACGCTTTTTATGCATCGAGCATGCCCTACTCATCAGAGAAGTGCTCGGTTGCTCATTGGATGATCTTTACGAGAGAGTCCAACCAACAGCAATGGGGAGGGAGACGGATAGTGGGCGAGGCCGTGATTAAAATGACCCCAGAGCAGGAGGAAATACTTGATTCCGGTCTGCGCATGCTGGCCCACATGATCGCGGAAACTCACCTACGCCGGATCGCCCTAAGGAAAAATAACGGAACGGCAACTCAGTCACCTAAAACCAATAGGTGTGCCAGGAGAAAGAAGCCGGGTAAACTAACTGAAGATAACTTATCTGGGGGTCATGATGAATGACCCTGTATTTTCTGAAGTTATACCAGAGCTCTTAACGACCCATTTCCTCCATTTGACCGAAGGTAGCGGTATCAATCCGGATATCATCAAGCAACGCGGCTACCGCAGCCTGCTTGGAAAATCAGAGCTGGTCAAACTGGGTTTCCCTTCGGCACAGCGCCATGTTCCGGGACTTCTCATTCCCATCTGTGGCGTCGATGGCATTGATATCGTCGGTTATCAGTTTCGTCCCGACAGCCCCAGGCTAAACAGCAAGGGCAGACCAGTCAAATACGAGACTCCCAGAGGAACCACCAACCGTATAGACTGCCCGCCATCCTGTCAGAAGCAGCTGGCTGATCCCTCCATTCCCCTCTGGATAACCGAAGGTGTGAAAAAAGCTGACGCCTTAGCCTCGCTGGGAGAATGTGCTATTAACATGACCGGGGTCTGGAACTGGCGGGCGAAGAATAGCCTCGGCGGTATCACGGCTTCCTCTGATTTTGACAGCATCGCTCTGAATAACCGGGAGGTATTCCTCGCCTTTGATTCAGACTATGCAACCAACCCAAGTGTATCCCAGGCAGTGAAAAGACTAGCTGAGTTTCTGAAAAGAAAGAAAGCCAATGTCTCTATCGTACTTCTTCCCCAGGGAAATGATGGCGGCAAGATAGGAGTTGATGACTACCTTGTCGCCGGTCATTCACTGGCAGAGCTGAAAAGCCTTGCAGTACCGGCTGAAGAAGCGGTGACGCAAGCAGAGCAGGAAGAGATTGAGCGCACCTTCCTCTATATTAATAAGAAGCTGTATCTCGAAACAAGGCAATACGATGGCGGCTACGGCTTCGCCTACCTGGATGACCAGGGAAAGGTCAAGATTGCTACAGAGCTCCCCCTATCAGGTCAGAATATCAGGCCCCGGGCTTTGCCAGTGATAGAAAGTACCGAGATAGATATCGTCGGCATGCCGGATGAAAACATCACTGCTGCCAAGCTCCTCAGTCCAAACGAACTCTTCTCCAAGATTAGAGAGCACCTCTCCTGCTATATCGACCTGCCCGAACTGGACCTTGAGCTTTGCGTCTAATACACCATCTTCACATGGTTCTACACCAAGGTGAAGACCCTGGGCTATCTCCGCTTTCTGGCGGATACGGGTAAAGGCAAGAGCCGGACACAGAAAGTAGTCGGGGACTTATGTTTTTATCCTGTCTTTGCCAGTGGCGCCAGCACCTTCAGTGGCATTGCCCGTTTAAATAACAGATGGAGAGGTACTCTGATAATGGACGAGGCCGATACCAGCGGTGATAAAGAGTCCCAGTTCGTCAAGTACCTGAACCTTGGCTTCGAACGCGGCAAATATTACGTCCTTTCGGATAAGCAAAATCCCAGGCTTCAGGAGTTTTTTGACCCTTTCTCCCCGAAGATCCTGGCGATGCGGCAGCCGTTTAGGGATAACGCAACCGAAGCCAGGGTTCTTTCTATCTCTCCTCACGAGACCACCAATAGAAAGATTCCTATCATTCTACCGGAAGACTATTATCCAAAGATGCAGCAGCTAAGAAATGAGCTGGCCCTTTTCATGCTGCATCATTTCAACGAGGTCGATGGCAACAGGATGGTCACCTTTGACGACATGGATATCGAGCCGCGGCTGCGGCAGCTTGCTATGCCACTATCCATCGTCTGCCAGCTGCTACCGGGGGGCACGAAGCTGTTCAGAGAATACCTGGCAAGGCGCCAGAACGAGGTTAGAAAAGTCAGGTCATTATCCTGGGAAGGGACACTGGTCAATATTGTATGGGGTATCGCGGCAGGCAATACAGACCTTGAGGAAGAATTCCCGGGCTATTTCAATTCTTCTGGGAAGATACAGGTGGTAACCCCGACCATGGTTGCCCGGCTGGTTAAGAGCTCGGCCAAGATGGTTACCCAGACGTTATCCAGTGTAGGTTTTGAAGTTGAATGGCGGTCGGTAGATATCAACAAGGATGGGCAACGGACCAGGAAACGCGCTCGGGCTTACTGTGTCTCCGACGCGCAGACGTGGTCTGAGATAGTATCGCGATACTACTATTCCGAAGAGGGAGAAAGGCCGACTGAAGTACCTGATTGCTTAAAATCACATAAATTTTGCCGTGTACTTGGAAGCGTGCCATCCGTGCCATCCGTGCAAAAGCCTCCCGGAGACAATGGTCATGGCACGGTTGGCACACTTGGCACGGATTATTTCACACGGTCGACAAATAACAATAAACCTGATTATCCCTGCCCTGTCTGCGGGTCGAAAAACTGGTGGCGGCGGGATGGTACGTGGGTCTGCGGCCGGTGTCATCCGGAACCCCAGGGAGAGGAATTATTCAGAGTGGATGTAGGGGGGAGGGGGGTGACCGGGTAGGGGGTATCTAATGGAGCTTATTAACAGGTCATCACGCAGTCTAATGAAAAGTGGTTCCATCGTATAGGTAGGTTGATGGGTTGACACGTTAAAGGGGTGAAATATGAAATTCGTCTACGGGTATGTAACGGACATTGATGAGGCCGTAGCCATAGTGCTGCGCGAGGCAGGACCGGGCGACATGACTCAAGAAGCCGCCGATCTTTTTCTCACGTCTGTAGACACTACCAGACTCCAGGCAGAAGCAGAGAAAGTAGTGGATACCGAGGTTCACCGCAGGTACGGGCGTAATGCACGCTGGCAGGGTAATCTGTGGTTTGTGCCGTTGCCGCGGCTGCGTTATGAAGCACTGCCGGTACCGCTGCTAATGTTCGACCTTCAGCCATACCTGGTAGCCGGATTAACCATTTTCAATGTTGACCGTTCGCCTGCCGTTAATCTGGTCGGTCCTATCGGTAAACCGGAGAAATTGATACTACCGATGGAGTTCTTACAGGCAATGCTGGATAACAGGCTGGGGAGCTTTGAAATCGTAGCCAGGGACGGCACCCATACCAGCTGGAAGGTGCCATTTTTCAGAGAGCCGCTACGACTTCCTGATGGGTTCCTGCACGACTTTTCCTTGGAACTGAAGAGGAAATCGGTAGCTTCCTGGCTCCTGGGGTATGGTAATAATGGCAGAAATGTGATGCCTCAGGTAGTCGGCAGCCTGCTCGGCCTCCAGTTTCGCACCAGGACCGAAACCTACCCGTCTGACAAACAGGTCTGGAGCCAGGCTGACGTCCTGGAGACGCTGATCCGGATGTTCGGCGCTGTGAAAGCCAAAACACTGTTAAACCAGTCATTGCCTGACCTCAAAGTAGATATGACCAACGAAGAGGCCATTCGACTGATTATTCAGATGGCCGGTAAGGAAAGCTAAGTTATGGAAAATGAAATTAGTACAGAAGAGCTGGGACAGATAATCAGGGCAGCGAGGGTGCTGGCCACAGACTTTGATGAGGAGCAGATTCAATCTCTATCTTATGCTGGGCAGGAGCTGGCGGATTCAGGGTTTCTGGATGCTGTATGGGGAATGACCCGTCTCCAGCAGGAACAGGGAATCTCCTGCTCGGAAGCTCTGGATGATAATAAAGTGCTCCTGAAACAGAAAGAAAAGCTGGAGAGAGATATAGCAACCCTTAAAGAAAAAGTGCTACAGGAACAGAACAAATACAGTGAGGCAACTCAGATTTATCAGCAGCTGGTAGGTAAAATCAATTCGACTAAGAACGAGCTTCAAGCCACTGGGATCACCATCCAGAAGGAGCAAGAGCGGCTAACATCCCTAAGGGTGAAAGCTGAAAAAGAAGAAAGACGAATTCAAAGAGACCTTGAAAGATCTAAAAAGAACGCCAATGTCACCACAGAAGAGATATTGGCCGCCGGTCAGTTGAAAGCTGAGGTTGAGAAAAGCGGCTTCAGCCTGGAGACAATGCTCGGATTAGCAGAGGAATTTGCTCCATATCAGGATGCCAGAGAAAGACTGGCCGGAGTTCTTGAAACGAGCCAGTCGCTCACCCGGTACCTTACTGACCTGAAACATGATTCAGAAGAGAAGAAGAAAGCTATTGATTCGGAAATAGGTCAGTTGTTGAATCGAAAAGGCGCTGAGGAAAGTGAGATAAAGAGTCTGGAACGGACCCGTCATCAGCTCGAGATTAATGTCTCCAGATTACACTCGGATGTGGAAGAGGAGCAGGGGTTGAGGCGGTTCTATATGCGCTACAGCCCATTAAGTGACCTTCTGGAATATCTGGTAACCTGGAGGCAGGTCTACTTTCTACGTTGTGGCAATCCAATGTGCGTACCTTTTGGTGGTATCACTCACTTCTGGACGGATAGGAAGGTAACAAGCTGCCCTCACTGTGGTCTGAAGATGACTGAACCCGACCCGGAACCGTTCCGACTCCTGAATATGCCTGAGGGGACGGAATTCAAACTCAAATTGAGGTAGTGATATGGCGAGAAAAGCGAATAAGGGACGAGGTTCTAGAAGACAGCCAACAGAGTTCTACTTGTCTTGCGAATGCGGAGCTAAGGCCCGGGTCTATTCCATCGAGGGGAAGGGATACATGGCACATTGTGCCGCGTGTGGGACTCTGACTTTCTTTCAGAATGAAGATTTGCTGGAGAGGGTCAAATACGGCGGACCTTTATGTCCTCATAATCCGGAAAGGAAGCCCTGCCCCGGAGGTCATACCAGCTGGTGCTTGATATGCCGGGTAAGGACATTTTATCGGGATAACGCATGACTACAATATTGCTGCAATACGACTTCTTCGAAGGTCTCATTATACTTGAATGTTATCCAACATAAGCCTCTATTGTGACCTCAGGTTATAATACAAGCAATTGTTCAGCCCACATGGTAGTAAGTAGGTATTCATTGCAAAGTCCTGTAAAGCGGGACATTCCCTCGTTATATACACTGCTAGCAGGAGGTAAATCGCTACCCCTAGTGCGATTGCTCCTTTTTATTTGGGGGCACGTTACCCTTAACAAAGCGCCCTCTACTATCCCTCATCAGAGTAGGTCCCGCAGGTATTTCAGCCTTAGTCTTAACCACACGCTGTGTTTTAATAAGAAAATCTATGGACTGTTTAGCAATTGCACAGTACCCTTTAACCCGGCCGTCTCTAGCAAGGGCTTCGACTTGCTGCCCACAAGCAGGGCATATTACCTGGAATCGCTCCACCTTCACTCTACGATCTCCTTGCGCGCGGTTAGACTATTCATTTCATTAACCTCCGGAAGTAGGGGCTCCGGGCAAAGCCAGCAGCTTGGAGTCCCCTTTTTGTACTGTGACTGCACATTTCAAGTAATTGTTCAATGTTGGCTTAGGAGTTATAATCAAAAAGGCGGGATGCCACTTGCCCGATTACGGCTGAGGCTACCCACACGGGAGGGGGAGGTAAAATATTTAAACCAGTGGGGAAAAACATTAAAACCCCTGGTACCTCAGTTTCCCCTGGCAGAGCCCGCCCGAGACAAGGCTTGTAGCTAAGCATAAGTACCCCTTGCTGTTATGGCATCGGCAACACGGCCAACCGCCACCATATAAGCAGCAGTTCGCATATTGACTTTTTCTTTTTGAGCAATGCTCAGCACTTCCTTGAAACCCTTTGTCATGATAGACGTTAATCTTTCGCTAACTTGTTCTTCCTCCCAGAAGTATGATTGGGTGTCTTGAACCCATTCAAAATAAGAAGCCACTACTCCACCCGCATTGGCGAGTATATCAGGAACAACGAAGATACCCCTATCGTCAAGGATGTGGTCAGCTTCTGGAGTCGTGGGAGCATTAGCTCCCTCTATAATAACCTTCGTCTTCAGCCGTGGAGCATTTTTTCCTGTGATCTGTCCCTCTGTAGCACAGGGCAGCAATATATCACAAGGAAGCTCGAGGAGTTCATGCTTCTGTAGCCGTTCGCCATCTTTGAAGTCTACGAGTGAGCCACTTTCTCTCTTATGTTCCAGTAATCTATCCATGTCCAAGCCTGTGGAAGCATAGGTACCCCCCGTTGTATCACCAACAGCAATAATCTTACATCCGTATTTGGCTAACATACTACCTGCTGCCTGACCTACTTTGCCAAAGCCCTGAATCACTGAGGTTGCCCCATGCAGATCCTTTCCCAAATATCTAAACGTCTCCCCACTTATTAGGGCACAGCCTCGCCCGGTTGCCCCCATTCTCCCCTTAGTTCCACGGAGGCTAAGGGGCTTGCCCGTTACTACTCCTGGCACATAGAAGCCACGCTGTTGACTGTAAGTATCAACAATCCACCCCATCACCCTAGCATCAGTACCGACATCAGGAGCAGGAATATCCTTGTCAGGACCAATCACAAGAGAAATTTCTCTGGTATACCGCCGTGTTAGTCTTTCTAACTCTGCTAACGACGTTACTTTGGGTGAGCAAATTACTCCTCCCTTTCCTCCCCCATAGGGTATGTTAACTACAGCGGATTTCCATGTCATCAACATTGCCATGGCTTTTACCTCATCAAGGGTAACATTAGGCGCATAGCGGATCCCACCCTTACCTGGTCCTCGGGCAAGGTTATGTTGAACTCGATAACCAGTGATAACCACCGTCTTTCCATCGTCCATAACGATGGGGAAACGAACTGTGAGTTCTCGTTTACATGATCGTAGAACCACTCGTAATTTCTCTTCAAGGTTCAGTCTATCAGCTACCAAGTCAAATTGTTCCAACACCTCATGCAACATTTTCTCCCCTTGATTACTGCTTAATGACATATTTTTACCTCCAAATTATCCTCATCTTCCTCTGTACCACACCAGCTGTTGGCATACTTAAACTTAATTAAAGACGGGATGCCACTTGCTCAATTACCCAGGTAGTCGCGGGAGGGGCTAGACCAACAACAATACTCCAGTTTCCCTTGGCAGAGCCCACAAACAAGGCAGCTGAAATAGCTCCTCGTTACTCATATTCGTAGAATCCCTTTCCCGTTTTGCGTCCGAGCCAGCCAGCATTGACCATCCGCTTCAGTAAGGGTGGCGGTGCGTACTGGGGTTCCTTAAGCTCTTCGTATCTGACACTAGCCGAGTTGTATATGGTATCTAGGCCAATTAGGTCTGCCAGCTCCAGTGGTCCCATGGGGTGATTTAGCCCCAGTCTTACCGCGGTATCAATATCATCTCTAGTGGCAATGCCAGCTTCAAGCATACGTATTGCATTAAGGGTGAAGGGTGTTAGCAGACGATTCACGATGAAGCCTGGCATATCCTTGGCAATCACTACGGTCTTCCCCAGAGATTTGCCAAACTCCCTGCACAGTTCTACAGCTTCATCGCTGGTAGCGATAGTTCTGACAATCTCAAGGAGCTTCATGACCGGCGCCGGATTAAAAAAGTGAAGCCCCAAAACTCTATCTAGCCTATCAGTGGCGGCTGCAATCTCAATGACACATACTGAAGAGGTGTTAGTAGCCAGAATAGTATGTTTAGGGCAAACTCTATCCAACTCGGCAAATATCTGTTTCTTGATTTCCAGATTCTCCACAGCAGCTTCTATTACCAAGTCACAGCAAAAATCATTGATATTAGTAGTCCCCTTAATACGTCCCAGTATAGCGTCCACATCCTGTTCAGATATCTTGCCTTTATTCACACTCTTGGTGATTGTGCCCTGAATCGATACCAATCCTTTATTCAGTAGCTCCTCATTGACCTCTGAGACTACCACTGAGTATCCTGATTGAGCGCATAATTGTGCTATACCAGCACCCATTATTCCACATCCAACTACACCAACTTTCTTAATCTCCATATCGCCCTTTTAAAATTAGTCTCCTGTATAGTTAGGTTTTCTCTTCTCGACAAAGGCCTTAATTCCCTCAGAAAAGTCCTTGGTAGATACCAAGTATTCCGCTAGTTTTCTCTCAATCTGCAGACCCTCTTCCAGTGAAGTACTTGTGCCTTTCACCATAGCCTGCTTAATTGCTCTCAAAGCTAAGGGACCCCGCTTGCACATTGCTTCGGCCTGTTGGATTACTGTGGGCATAACCTCTTGTGCTGGTACAACCTCACTAACTAAACCTATCCTGTACGCCTCCTGAGCATCGATAATTTTCCCTCCAAGCAGTATATCGGCAGCCTTTGCCCATGGAATCATCCTTGGCAATCTCTGCGTGCCTCCCCATCCTGGCATTAGGCCCAAGCTCGCTTCTTGTGTGCCAAACCGAGCATTCTCTGAGGCTATTCTTATATCGCAAGCTAGAGCTATTTCCAAGCCACCGCCAAGTGTTATACCGTTGATAGCTGCGATAAGTGGCTTCCATATCTCCAATCCACGCATAGGCGTATCCGGTCTCCCCCAATATTGACCAGGATGATACTGCTGAAATGAGAGCATTTCCTTTACATCAGCTCCTACACAGAATGCCTTGTCACCGGCACCAGTAATGATACCAACCCATAAATCTTCATCACTACTAAACTCCAGCATCATATCATGCAACTCTTGCATTCCCTGGGCATTCATTGCATTTCCGGATTCTGGACGATTAATAGTGAAGATAGCAATTCTCTCCCGTTTCTCGTAGTTAATCATTCAGAAGATACTCCCAGCTTACTTCTTCCTCTGAATTAACCTTAATACTCAATTCATGGCGAATAAAAGCTACTGCTTGTTTTACCCAGTCTTAGACTCTACCTACTCTTAGTCGGTACTTGATAACCGATAGTACCCACTCTCGGGCTAATGGAAGATGCCATAGGCGCTTGTCTAGATTTTTTCCTAAAGCATTATATACAGCATTAGCTAGAGCTCCAGATACAGCGACTAGAGGTACTTCGGCAAAGCCCTTAGCCCCATAAGGTCCATCCTTGTGTGGGCTTGTTTCAAGTAAACTAACACAGTTTTTCCCGCTGGGAATGTCTGTGGCAGTAGGTAATTTATAGTTTACCAGATCTGAGTTAAGCAATCTGCCTTGGTCGTATACTAACTGCTCGGATAAGGTAAAGTCCAACCCCATTACGATACCACCTTCGATCTACTGCTCACACATCCTGTAATTTATTGGTTGCCCCACATCAATAGCACCGGCGAGACGTAAGACCCTCACCTGCCCAGTTTCCAGATTTACTGCCACTTCAGCCTCATAGGCAACAAATACCCAGATAGCAAGCCTTTCAAAGCGCCCTCTCTCCGGATCCATTGGCGCCCCAGTAGAAGTGAACTCTCCTCTCCCGAGTATCTCACCGATTCCCTTGACAGTGAAATAAGTGGGTCAACGTTGGTTGTAAAAAGCCATTTTTAGTAGGTAAAAGTTCGCGGTGTTTTACAACCTCTCCCGCATTAAAGCCTGCCCATAATGGGGAACCTGATCAGGAATCCCAAGTTTCTTCAAAATTCCATACAATGTTGCTGAGCTACTCGATATTACCGGTTTCCCTATCTCTTTCTCCAAAGTATCCACAATTCCCATTATAGTGCTCATCATGCAAGTGACAAATACACAATCCGCTTTTGGCGCCGCTTTGGCAGCTTCCCTTACGAGCTTATAACATGGGTACGGGTCTCCATAATAATCCCAGTATTCACAATGTTTTGAAAATCCAAGTGCCTTAAAGTAAAGAGTTACAATGCCATTTGCTTTAAGGAATTTTATCTCTTCATCAAAAGTTGACTCTGGATAGGGACCAACCAACGCTATTTTCTTAATTCTCATATCCTTGAAGAGTTCTAGTACGCAAGTGGTAGCAGTTGTTGCGGGTGAACCTGATGCCCGTTCGATCCTCTCAATAAGCATCTGGTCATAGCCTTCCCCACCCGCAAAGGAGCCAGATGTACACCCGAGGCAAATGAGATCACATTTATTCGCTATATTAAGCTTTTTAGATTCAGCCTCAATTTGTTCAGCCATCTTCTTAACGAATTCTAGACCAGTACCAATTCCCCCTAATACTACGCTAGAGAACCTAACACCTTCCTGGGCCAATGCATCCCACTCCCTATACATACCGGCCAGTGGAGCCAACATTCCCACCTCTGCTCTCCACCCTTTAAGAGAGCGCATTTGTATCTGTGGTTCTAGCATTACTTCTCTCCTGTGCTATTAATTTTCTCTTGACGATATCACCTTTACCACTCATGGGTAACTCGGTTCTAATCTCTACAGTTGGCCTCTTGAAGACGGCAACTTTCTCCTTGAACCATTCTTCTAATTCAGTAGCGCTCATTTCAGCCCCGGCTTTTAAGGTAACAAATGCCTTGAGTCGGTTCCCTTTTCTAACATCTGGCAAGGCAACAACTGCAATCTTGTCAACTAGGGGATGCATTAATCCTGCCACTTCTACTTCTTTGAGAGCAACAGAGTAGCCACTAACCTTACAAATATCAGCCTCTTTACCCAAGAAGTGGAGAATCCCTTCCTTGTCTATATACCCCCTATCATGGGTATGGAGCCAGTCGCCAACTATATCCCTTTTATTTTCTTCAGGTTTGTTCCAATATTTTATCAGTTGAGCAGGCCCTTTGGTCACTATCTCGCCTTCTTCTCCGAGTGGCATCTCCCGTCCGGTTTGAAAATCCAGAATTTTTACTTGGAAATCAGGAAGCGGATAGCCAGAAACCACAATTGGAGGTTGTGGAGTAGGCAAGTTAACTCCCGATGTACCGTAGTTCATAAGTTCGGACGATCCATAACCTGACTGACGGAGTGGACAATTAGTCAACTCTTGCCATCTGTCGACAATATCCTTAGTGATCATCATGCCGAAAGGAACATACAAGCTCACTCTTAGTGATGTTAAGTCGTAATTCTTACTTTCAGGATTGTTAATGAT
>Ga0315543_1001934_pt1 | contig 21217 bp, 18 predicted proteins | sample SalMarSW160210MG_2_FD_203098 | JGI IMG/M metagenome (GOLD analysis project Ga0315543, IMG submission 203098) | Salt marsh sediment microbial communities from the Plum Island Ecosystem LTER, Massachusetts, United States - Salt Marsh Sediment SW1601-210 ...
CTCATCTGAGCCTCCGTCGTTAAGGGTTCTCTGTTCGAGGTTTGAATTCAAGCAATTTACAACCCTTGACCCAGAGGCTCAACTCTTAGGTAACATAGTTACTTGCTGCGGAGCCGTGTGACCTGACGCCCTCAACAGGTTACCGTCGGGCCACACTCTTGGCAAGCGCAAAATGTGACGCGACAGAACATCTTTGCTGCCAAACACACCCCTGAATCCCCTCTCAAGAGGGGAGTTGTTTACCAGCATCGATCAGATAACTTGGTGGAGTTTTGCACTTCCATAGTGTCCTGCTTCAGTGTATTAGACATACCCCTGTATTCCCTCTCCAGAGGGGAGTTGTTGCGGAGAATCGGTCATAAACTTAGTCTTTTTATCGCACCACGGCTTCTGAGAGTTATACACACCCCTAAATCCCCTCTCCAGAGGGGACTTGTTGTGTATTCATTGAAAATGTCGGTCGCTCAATTATTCCCCTCTTGAGAGGGGTGCCCAAAGGGCGGGGTGTGTCATTTTTGAGAGGGGTGCCCGGAGGGCGGGGTGTGTCATTTTTGAGAGGGGTGCCCGAAGGGCGGGGTGTGTTCTTTTATCCATTGTTTAATAGTTGTTAACACCCCTTCCATGTTCTGCTTGACGTCATGGTCATAGAATCTCAAAAACCTCACTCCGAGTGATTCCAGTCGATTTTGTCTTTTTCGGTCGTCACGTCCTCTATAATCGTGGCTATCACCATCAATAGCCAGCATTAGTTCGCTGCAAAAGAAATCGACTATATATTTATCAAGAGGTTTTTGGCGGTGGAAATCATACCCCTGGATTTGTTTTCCTTTAAGATGCTTCCACAAAAGTACTTCGGCAAGAGTACTCTTATTGCGTAATTCGCGTGCAAGTTGTTTCAACTTAGGGTTATATGTAATGATTTTGCGTTTCATACACACCCCTGAATCCCCTCTCGAGAGGGGACTTGTTGCCGGAAATCAATCATATACATGCTCACAATAGCCCACCTAACCTACAGAATCTGCCCAGTTGGCTGGACATGTCGGGGTATACAAAAGAGCAGGTAAACTGCCGCGGCCAGAAGTAGTGGTGATGACAAAACGCCGGGCATGAGACTTGCCGTATATATTGTTACCGCAATATGCAATAACCCATTACCGAGCATTATGACGGCATAGACATAGGATATTGGTCTCATACAGCCAACGCCTCGAAGTATGAATATCGACAGCGCGAACAAGACGGCGATAGCCGTGACTACAACCGTCATCCAAGTTGAGAACGTAAACGTAGGCCATGGTATCGAGGGCAGATAGTCTCGAAGCTTCCCCGCCATCAGGTTGTAAATGGATAAGAAGTCATTGAGTGCCTCGTCAATAAAGTGAAGCGCAAATGCCAGTGTCAACAGATTCCAGGCGAACCACCATCGCCGCAACACCCTCACATTAATCACCACGTACTCTGTTCTGGCACATAACGTTGAAGCTCACCTGCCGTTCACGAAACAAAGCGTCAGGTGACACTCCCGATAGAGTCGGGTGCAACACCTGACGCAACGAACAATAGGCAGAAGCACAGGGCTTCTGCCCTACAAGATGCTATCCCTCCACCTTAACTGCCGTGCCGCTGGCGGTGACCATGAGCATGTTGGAACCGGTGCCGCTGATGGTCTCATAATCAAGGTCGACCGCGATGACAGCGTTGGCGCCCATCGCCTCGGCCTGTTGGCACATCTCCTGAACGGCTACATCCTTAGCTTTGCGCAGCTCCTTCTCGTAGGCGGCGGAGCGTCCGCCGACAACATCACGGATACCAGCAAAGAAATCCTTGAAGATATTGGCGCCCAAGATCGCCTCGCCGCTGACCAGACCGTAGTAGTTGCTAATACGCTTGCCTTCAATGTTGGGGGTGGTTGTAACGAGCATTGTTTTCTCCTTTTAATTGTCGGGTTCACAAGGAACCCAACCTACTTGAGTTGTAGGACAGGTCTCGGAGAGACCTGCTAATTATCGGCTATACTAATTACCGGAAATAACGAAAGATATTCAAACGAATAAATTGGAGCCGGTGTAGTACCGGTTGCGTTTCCAAAAGATTTTGTTTATTTTTGTCGGAGAATTAAAAACTTGTAACCCCAAAATGTTGGTTGAACGGACATTGTCCTGAAATAGGCCGCCAATCGCCAAGGAGTGAAAAGATGACAACACAAGCTACGTATGACGAACTGGTAAAGCGTTGTAAAGAAATCTCTGTGCTGGGATCGACCGCCTCCGTCCTCTACTGGGATCAGCATACCTACATGCCGCCAGCCGGTACCCCGTTTCGCGCCGACCAATTGGGTCTGCTGGCTCGTATGACCCACGAGATGTTTACTGACCCCAAAATCAATGACTTGATTTTTCAGGTAGAACAGTCAGACCTAGTCAAAGATGAGGATTCGCCGGAGGCGGCTAATATCCGTGAATTGCGTTACCAGTATGACAAACTGACCAAACTCCCCAAGGAACTGGTGGAGGAAATTACCAAGACCACAAGTCTGGCGCAGCAAGAATGGGTCACCGCTCGACAGAAATCTGATTTCAAGTCTTTTCTCCCCTGGTTGGAAAAGATTCTCGACTTGACCCGCCAGAAAGCCGATGCCTATGGTTACGAAGGAGAGCCATACAATACCCTGCTTGACGATTATGAGCCGGGAGCTACTGTAGACGACGTGGTGAAGGTCTTTGAGAATCTCAGAAATGAACTGGTCGAACTACTGGGCAAAATTACTAACGCTCCGAAAAAGCCAGACGTCTCAATAGTCGAGCGGGAATATAATGTCGAACGGCAACGGATATTCGGAGAGACGGTAGCAGCGGCTATGGGCTACGACTTCAAAGCCGGCCGTCTCGATGTCACGACGCATCCCTTCTGCACCGGTATCGGCCCCGGCGACACCCGCATCCTCACCCGCTACAATCCCAACCGTCTCAATGACTCCCTATTCGGTACCATGCACGAAGCCGGCCATGGCTTGTACGAAATGGGACTTCCTAAAAACAAGTACTTCGGTACTCCGATGGGCGAGTCGGTCTCTTTGGGCATTCATGAATCACAGTCGCGGATGTGGGAGAACCAGGTTGGACGTTCCAAAGCCTTCTGGAAGTATTTCTTTCCCCAGGCTCAGCGATTATTCCGGAAGTCTCTTGATGGTGTCACTCTTGACCAGTTCTACGGTGCCATCAACGATGTCCGGCCGTCTTATATCCGCGTTGAGGCTGATGAGGCCACGTACAACCTGCATATCCTACTGCGCTTCGAGCTGGAGCGGGCCATGTTAAGCGGCGACCTTAAGCCGGCTGATGCCGCAGGTGAATGGAACAGTCGGTTTAAGAAGTACTTCGGTATCGAAGTCGATAAGGATGCCAACGGCTGTTTGCAGGACGTCCACTGGTCAGCCGGACTTATCGGCTACTTCCCAACTTACACATTGGGGAATCTCTACTCCGCCCAGTTTTTCGCCAAGGCCAAACAGGACATGCCTGATCTGGAAACGCAATTTGAGAACGGCAACTTCCACGATTTGCGGGAGTGGCTGCGCACCAACATCCATCAACAGGGTATGCGCTACCGCGCCAATAAACTGTGTGAGAAAGTGACTGGCAAGCCGCTGGATCATCGACACCTGATTGACTACATGAAGATTAAGTACGGCGAAATCTATGGCATCTGAGGTTGGTGCAAAGATCTACTTGTTAAAGGGAGACAATCGACAATAACACGTCACTCCAGGTCCACCTCGGGACTTGCCCATGAGTGAGGGAAGACCCATCGGGAATAGTTCGAGTTTCCGGGTAGAGTTAAGGATGACCAGGAAATTTATCCTTTTACTGACTCTTCTGCTACTACAACCAGTCTTCATGAGTGAGAAGACATACTGCGCCAGGTCCTCTACTGAAATGCAGGGGATCAGCCCGCTGATCGTCAGGTCATTACAGTATGCTTTTCCTAATGAACACAACATTGCACCTGGGCCGGGGAAGCCAGCACCTAAACATGCCCTGGGTGGAAATACCCTGACTCAGTCTCAGGGCGCTATAATTGGTACCACATGGTATGACTGCCAGCACATCGGATCAATAGGGCGGATGGTTGATTGGAGTCGGCACGGCAGCCCGGATACGATGATTGTCCACTTCGGCTGGATGGGTATGCCCGATCCGGTCTTGTTTGCCCGCCAGTATCGATATGACAACTACAACGCCACTACAGGTGCCTTTGGTACCGATACCGGTTTGCAGTCTGAAGATGACTTTGCCGGTTTCGTCGGGATTGACGTAACCGAAGATGGCCGCGCCGTTGTCGGTGGCCATAACAGAGAATCGTCCGACGGTTTTTTGGACAGCCACTTTTACTGGGATTCAGCAGCGGGCTCCTCATCCTTTATTGCCGAGGCACAAGTACCCCGCTCTATCGCCGGGTTTGGCGGCTATCCCGAACAGGAAGTGATCTGGCCTAAGTTTCGTTATCAAGAAGGCGCAAGTGATACTGTCCTACATGTTTTCGCTCTGACAAGCGAAGTTAGCGCCGGTGACCCTCGAGGGTTGTATTACTTTCGAAAAGTTGGTATGGATGCGTCAGGAGTATGGGACGATCCTCCTTACGTGGTTGACACGGTCTACATTATCGCGTACGATGTCGCTGCCAACAACGACGGCAAAGTGACATTAGTCTGGGTGGCCAATCTACCCTGCGCAGGCGATCCGTGTGACACTTGCTCCGGTTATGAGTGCCGGTTATTTCCTCAATGGGACAACGATCTCTATTACCAGATTTCAACCAGCAGCGGCCTTTCTTGGCAGCCTCGCGTAAACATCACCAAGAATGTTGATGATGAAGATGGGTATCGGCCATACACCGACCTCTCGGCTTTAATTACCACTAACGGCAACTTGCACATAGCCTGGGGCGCCCGATACTGGCCGGCCGATGCCAACTCCGGCGGTGAAGCGGGACTCCTCAGAGGCCGTATTTTTCATTGGTCTGAGGATAACCCATATGTCCGAACAGTCCATAACTTCGAGTGGGATCAAACCACCTGCAATGGCGGCGTCTGGCAGTTGAACGCCGCCAAGATGACCATTTCAGAATGTGATGGAAAGCTTTATGTCTTGTTTGTTCAGTTTAACGATATTCCCAATGGTGTCGAAGATGACTGTGCCGCCGAGACTAATCCCAGCTTCCCAATGGGAGCGGCTAATGGCGAGCTATACCTGACTATTTCCACCGACTGGGGTCTGACCTGGGACGAAGCACGCAACTTGACCAATTCACGGACTCCCGGCTGTGATTCTATCAGTGGAAGTGGTGGACCATGTGATTCCGACCACTGGCCATCGATGGCCAGGTTTGGAACAAACTACAGCGGTGATTTCAGCGGTGCTGAGATAGTTGTTCCCGCAGGCAGCAGCGATCCGGGCACGTATTATCTTGACATTCAGTATATCAATGACCACAGCGCCGGCAGTATTGTTCAAGATGAGGGTTTCTGGGCTCAGGCCGATGTGAGATGGTTTCGTATCCCGTGCGTTGAACCGATACCTAACCCACAGTTTAAGCTCTCGTTGACGGAAATTGCCTACCCGACCTGGACCAAGAATGGTGTCCAACTCGACACACTTCTCACGATTACAAACACCGGAAACGCCACAGCTAATTACAGTATTACTGTCAAGGAAGACAATGGCCCCCCAGGATGGCTCTCTCACGCCGACTTTAGCGGCTCAGTGCCATTTGGCCTTGATAACACCGAGGCCGGTTCTATCTCCTTGAACACCGGCGGCATAGTCAACAATCCCGGTACTATCGTAAATCTGGTTGGTCGCTTGATCTTCACTTCGAATGCTCCAACTTCCCCTGACACCTTTCCAATTAACCTCTATGTCGCCGATACCCTATACCCCCCGATATGGGATACCGTGAACACCGACTGCTTAGCTCTGACCGTTTCGAACACGGGCAACTTCGGTAACTTGGGCATCGGTAAAGTTAATATGGATTATGTTGATTCCGGCGACTGCGATTCAACTGCCGACGTTTATCCGTATGACGGCTCGCCGGTCGTGGCCTACCTGAAAGATGGCGACACTATTGTCAACTACTCCATTTATGGCAGCGGGCTAGCTGGCAAAAACAGTTTCGCACCAATTGGAGCACATGAGCCGACTCAAGATATGGGGAATTTTGAACTCTTTAAGTCAGGAGTTCTTGTAACCAGCGATGCCGCGATTGCCGTTGAAAATTGGTGGTATGCACCGGAGCAACCAGATTCTTGTAGTTTCGTTATTCAAAGTATCAGGATCTTCTCCTTTGACAGCCAGGCTCACAGTAACCTAACCATCGGAGAAGCGGTTGATTGGGATATACCCTCCGACTCCGCCGCTGACAACGGCTCCGATTTCGATGGCGACCGCAACCTGATTTATCAGATTGGAGGGGAGTACAATCAGGACGACTCCACTGAATGTCAGGAAAATGATGCTCGCTTTGGTGGTATCACGTTTCTCGATTGTTTTTTAGTTAATGATAGCATAGAGCTCGGTGACAGCGTCGTCAGTAATCAATATGGTGCCTATACTCTTGACAACGCAACCTATGTGTACCCAAATGAAGGCTTTATTGCCGGAGAGCTGTACGCGAACATGCAGGACAGCGGATGTTCATTGTATTCATCCTCCCATCCTGATTCGCAGCTTGTCGATCTCCACACTGTCATGACCTTTTCTGCCGGGATTGATCTTGGCGAAGGCGACACACTCATCTATTACACAAGTTTCATGACAACAATGAACGGCGCTCTAACTGACCTGCAACAGGCCGCTGACCAGAGTTATCAATGGTATTCTGACCACATCAGACCAAAACCGAGCGGGTGCTGCATGACCCCTATTCGCGGTAACGTTGACTACGACCCGGCAGATAATGTCAACGTGGGTGACCTGACTTACCTGGTCGAGTTCCTGTTCAAGGGCGGTGCGCTGCCCCCGTGTGAAGAGGAAGGCAACGTCGACGGCGATACCGGCGAACTAATCAATGTAGCCGATCTGACCTACCTGGTCGATTTCCTGTTCAAGGGTGGCCCGTCTCCACCCCCCTGCCCATAGAGGGTGTGTCGCAATACAGTGTCATCGCGAGCGACTGAAGGGAGCGTGGCGATCTCAGTGGTGCAATTGCTTCCGTAATAAGAGATTGCCACGTCGCTGCGCTCCTCGCAAAGACAGTTTATGGAGCTTATGTGGTTAACATCCATGATTATGACACAGCCTCGTAATGTGGGGAAGTCGGACCTGTTTGGAAGTTGTCTCACTAGACTCCTGTCTCCCTACGGCGGACTGGCAGGTCTCGGAGAGACCTACCCTACTAATTCCGTGTTACAATTAGAAACTTATATCAGATGTGGAACGGAGCAAAAAACGTTAATGAGAAACACCCTACGTCCCCTTTACACCGGTGCCAACGCCAACATATACTCAAGCAGCTTGATGGCACCCTTCTTGCCACCTTCGCCTACTTCCATCGGCGGGCCGACACAGGTGGGACAACCGGCTTCGCATGGGCATTTTTTGACGTGCTCCAGGCAGGATTCTAAGAGCCTATCCGCTTCGGTGAACAGCTTTTCCGACAGGCCCACGCCACCGGGAATATTCTCATAGATATATACGGTCGGACGCTCGGTAAACGGCGCCCGCACCTGTGAGATAGAACGCAGGTCACGCGAGTCGCACATCACCCACAGAGGAGCAATTTTGCCTAAGATGTTGGCTAACCCTCTCAACGACCCGCCGAACCGGGAACCGCTAAGCCCTACTTTGAGCGCTATATCGCCCGGGAAGGAATACCAGAAGGCGCTGGTGTGCATCTCAAGTTCGGGGAGAGTAAGTTCTCCTGAGCCGACATTTTCATGAGTATGAAACTTAATCTTTTTGAACATAACAGTCACGCTGGTGACTGAAACCTCACCGCAACACACGTTGCCATCTCCTAAACCAACCTCCTTGTTGATTTCAAGGACCTTCAAATCGGTCTTGGTCTCGGCGTCGGTGTAGTAGTCGACCTCCACTTCTTTGACGTAAGCCTTTTTCCCGTCCCAGTCGAGGCGCGTAACCTGATACTGCCGGGCGCCGTGGAGATAAATAGCCTCCGGATGCAAGAATATGGGCGCCGAGAAGTAATCCACTTCACCGACCACTTCGTTGTCGTTGCTCTCATTGAGAATGACAAAGTTGTCCGGTGAGGCAGAGCGCAGAGAAATCTGCGCAGCCGGATAAATCTCCGACGACCAGTGATAGCGACCACTGGTCTTACGAAGGATATTCGCTTCTTCAAGGTAGTCCAGAATTTGATTTGTGCCGTCGTCCGAAAAGTAATCTGTTTCATCAAAGGGGAGTTCAAAAGCAGCGCACTTGATGTGGTTTGTCCTGATAATCAAGTTGTCGGGATCGATGATCCCGGCTTCGGGTGTCCGATCGAAGATGTACTTTGGCTGAGCGCAGAGAAACTGGTTTAAAGGAGTTGAACTGGCAATCATAATTGTCATGGATGTTGAAGTAGCGCGTCCGGCCCGGCCTGCCTGCTGCCACAAGGAGGCGATCGACCCGGGGTAGCCAACAATAATTGAGACATCCAAACTGCCGATATCGATTCCCAATTCGAGCGCATTAGTTGAGACAACGCCGGTGATAGTCCCGTCGCGAAGTCCGGCTTCGATCCGGCGGCGCTCGTTGGGAAGGTACCCTCCACGATAGCCGGCTATATTTATCCCATGCCCAAAGTCGCCTTCCAGCTTCCGTCGGAGATACGTCAGCAGTACCTCAACGTATAACCTGAAGTGGGCAAACACGATTGTCTGAATTCTGTGCCGCAAGAACCCGGCCGCCAATCGCGCCGCCTCGCTTATGGCCGACTTGCGGATGCCAAGTTGCTGGTTGATAACCGGAGGATTGTAGATGAGGAAATGCCTCTCGCCCGATGGGGCGCCATTGCTATCGATACACAATACCGGTTTGCCGATGATCTTCTGTGTCAGCTCGTCGGGATTAGCAATAGTAGCCGAGCAGCAGATGAAGACGGGGTTGGAACCATAGAACTTGCAGACCCGCTTAAGGCGACGGATGACATTGGCCAGATGCGAACCGAAGACCCCTCGATAATGATGCACCTCGTCAATAACAACATACTTAAGATTTTCAAACAGCTTTATCCACTTCGTGTGATGAGGAAGTATTCCGGTGTGAAGCATGTCGGGATTGGTTATAACAATGTGACCGGCGAAACGAATCAGGCGGCGGTCTGAATGAGGCGTGTCGCCGTCGAAAGTATGCGTCTTTATATCGACATCGAGTTTCTGTATCAAATCGTATAGCTCGTTCTTCTGGTCTTGCGAGAGCGCCTTGGTCGGGAAGAGGTACAGCGCCCGGGTATCGGGATTTTTGAGTATGCTGTCAAGTACGGGAATGTTGTAGCAAAGTGTCTTGCCCGAGGCGGTAGGGGTCACTACGACCACATCGCTGTCCTGCATAACTGCCTCCACGGCCTGACGCTGATGGGAATATAGTTGAGTAATTCCGCGCTCTTTGAGGCAGGTCACCAGCCGCTGATCCAGCTCACTGGGGAAATCAGCATACTGGGGTGGGCGTGGCGAATAGACTTTCCAGTGGGTAACGTTTTTCCTGATGGCAGGGTCGTTTTTAAGCCGGTCAATTATCTGGTCAAGGTTCATGGCCTTAGTACAAGCGTTGAGTAGCTCTCATACCATTCCGGTAAGCTGGCGGCGACAAATATCGCAGAACTTCGCTTCTTTGTTGTCGATGTCGAGCATGATCTGACTGTAGTAGTTGACACATTTGGAGTTGCGGCACTCCGTCAGATTGAACAGGTGAGCCATTTGGTGAAGCGCTTCCTTGAACAAGCGAGGATAGACTTTGCGCTCATCTTCAGGCAAACCGTAAAACTCCTGCCGGATATGGTACAATGACACCACCGCCGTGCCGGATAATACGTCGGCGTGGCCCAGCACAAAGGTGTCATCGGGAAGGTACAGGTCCTCCTCGCAGACGGCTATCACTTTTTCGCGGCTGTTGGCTTTGGCGCGCTCCAGCTTGGATAAAAGCACCTGGGCATAGTACTGATTGCGCACCACATTGTGAGCTTCTTCAGGCAGCTTCATTCCCTTGAGTATATCCACGGAACGGTTGAACACCGGGCCGACTTCCGTTGCCAGCTGGTTGACCAGTGTGAAGTCCACCTCTCCTAAGGGAACAACAACTATCTTTGACTTCAACAATGGCATGTTCTATTGCCTACGTTCACATTAGCCAGTCGCAAAAAAACGCGTCTTGGCACCGGACGGAGACACTCTTACCTCTACTTTGGCGGCGCATTTCGGGCACCATCCCACAAAGGCGGTGCCCTTCCGGTTCAGGTAAATTCGAGAATAGACGTTACAACACTTAAAGTGCATCCCAAGAAAGGGCCGCTTCTTTGTTGTGCGTTTCTCCGTCATATATGAAGTAACATAATATACAAATTCGCCCGGAAAGCAACCCGGAAGGCCGTTAACAGGCAGGAGTCAGGGACTTCCGCCCTGTTTGAGAAATTCCTTCATAATTGCTACCGATGAAGAGCTTCCCAGCCGGGTCGCACCAGCCTCAAGCAGTTGGCGGCACTGGTCAAGCGTGCGGATGCCTCCTGAGGCTTTGACCTCAATTTGGCGGCAAGCCGCTTCCACTAAAGTGCTAACTTGTTCCACAGTAGCACCACTAAAAAAGCCTGTGCAGGTTTTGACAAACTGCGCGCCACCATTGATGACAGCTTTGGTTGCCTCAACTTTCTGCTTTTCGGTCAAACAGCCTGCTTCGATAATAACTTTCAGGACCACATTGTACGGCAAGGCCTTTCTCGCTTTGGCAATTTCTTCCTCCGCTTGATGAAAGCGGCTTGCCGCCAGCCAGCCGATATTGGCCACCATGTCAATTTCGTGCGCTCCATCCTTGACCCCCTTAACAGCCTCCAGCACCTTGACATCTGTTCGGCTTGCCCCAAGAGGAAATCCCGATACTGACAGTATCTTTACACCGCTTCCCTGCAACACATCACTGGCCGTTGTAACCCATGCAGGATTAACAGCCACAGAATAGAACTCATATTCACGGGCTTCATCGCAGAGCTTTCGTATAGCTGCTTCAGTGACTTCCGGTTTTAGTGCGGCATGGTCGAAGCGACGGTGGAGGTTGTGGAGTATGTTGGTCATTTGTGCTGCCCCACTAATCAAAGAACCGTCCAAAATAGAACAACAGACCGAGTGCCATTAGCATGACGCTGAAGATCGCCTGAAAACCAGACACAGTCTTTACCAGGCCGAAAGGCTCAAACTCCGCTTTAAACGGAAGAACAAGCCGAAGCCACCTGCCAAAGTCCACGTCCCGAAAACCTACATTGAATGTACTGATCAGGCTATAGAAGAAGGCCCATCTGACCAGTTTTGCTTCAACCTTGATACGGGAGAACATGTATACGCGCATGCCTCGAACTTCCCCTAGGATACGCTCAAAGCTAATGAGCTCTTTTTTCACCTCAAGAGATTTAGGATCGAGGCAACTTTTGATCATGTAAACTCCATGACGGCCTCCAGAACGGAAAAGCACAAAGTAGGTAAGCGCACACAACACCAAAATGCAGCCGACTATTATGAATGGTCTACCAAGATTTGAACCATACTCAAAGGGCCAGTCGATTAGCAGCCTTTTAATAAAGGGCTGATTGTGGCGCTCGAGGGCACAGGTGACTTCGCGTTCCGGCTGGCGGTAATGGTTATTCTTGAAATAGTGCTTTAGCTCTGACAGAGTCCCTGCGTTCCTGTAGTATCTTAGATTCTTGAGGCCGGTAGCAGTAGCCAGAGAATTCATGCAACTTTGGGAAATGGTATCTACCTGAAGCAGGAAATTACTAACATCACATCGATGAAATAATGAGGACCCCAGTAGCTTAGCACCATGAAAGCTTGCCGCTAGCGGATAGGACTTGCGTTCGTCCTGACCAGCAAAACTCGCATCTCTGAAGTATACATGACCAACAAGGTTAGTTCTTACGAAGTCTGCGAACCCATTGAATTGCGTGCCCCAGAAAGAGCAGTTTTCGTAGAACTCTGCTCCTGCAAAATTGACATACGACTCGAACCTACAGTCATTGAACAGTACTCGAGTGGAGCAAGACGCTGCCACAAATGTGACCGTGTCGAGAAACTCCGCGTGCGAAAAAGATGTGAAGGGATGGCCGTGAAACTGCGCACGATCAAAACTTGCAATGGTCTCAAATCGTGTGCCATGGAAACCCGTCATGCCAGCAAACCAAGCAGAATCAAAGCACGCTGTGTCGGAGAAAGTGGCTTGATCAAAGCCGATCCCCGCGTGAAATTCAGTGCCGAGAAAGGATGATATAGCCTGGAATTGTGTGCCGAAGAAGCCTACGGACCTCACAAACGTGGTATTACTGAAGTCGATCGGCTCACCGAAGATACATTCACTGATTTCCACTGTCTGCTTCACTGTGTCATGGTAGTCGATGCTACCTTCAATTACACAAGAAACAAGATGGATTTTGTAACCCTGACATAGATACTCAGAAAGAGTGTCTGCCGGCACGACAACGCCGGTCCGTTCAAAAACGCGCACAGAATCTTGGCCTAAACAAATTGTGGAGGATGCTGCACAAAGCGCGAGGACGATTGAACCAACTGTTAGTGCTCGTGCCATGCTATTTCTCCGAAAAAGGATTGTCCCGGAAAGCTGTGCTCTATTACATATATCTCCCCCAGCGTCGCTGCCACGTCCGCAAAGGTCTCTCTCGTTCCCAGGTCTACGCCTTGCTTCGCCTTCTTGCCGTACACCAGCAGCGGGACATACTCTCTCGTGTGATCGGTGTGCTTGGTGTAAGTAGGATCACAGCCGTGGTCAGCGGTGATAATCAAGAGGTCGTCTTCGCGCAGAAGGGGCAACAGGTCACCGAGCCAGTGATCGAAAGCCTCAAGGCCTTTGGCAAAACCGACCGCATCTCTGCGGTGGCCCCACAGCATATCGAAGTCGACCAGATTGGCAAAAGCCATAGCATGACTTTTGTCATTCTTAACAAAGTCAATGATTGCTGCCATCACCTCATCGTTATTAACTGTCTTGACCTTGTTGGTCAAGCCACGACCAGCGAACAAGTCCCAAATCTTTCCAATCGCCAGGGTCTTAAGACCCTTTTTTACCAGCAGATCGAGGATTGTGTCTTGGGGTGGCTCCAGGGAGAAATCTCTGCGTCCGGCAGTGCGGGTGAAATTGCCAGGTGTACCGATAAATGGCCTGGCAATAACCCGTGCCACTGCATATTCACCTTTCAATATGTCTCTTGCCACCTGACAGATTTCATACAGCTTCTCGAGTGGATATAAATCCCCATGGACGGCCATCTGCCAGACCGAGTCGGCGGAGGTGTAGAGTATAATCTCGCCTGTCTCAAGATGCCGCTGACCAAGTTCCTTGATGATCTCAGTTCCACTGGCGGCTTTATTGCCGATGGTTTTCACGTTGGCGCACCGTTCAAACTCTCTGACCAGCTCCGGCGGGAAGCCATTCGGGAAAAGGGGAAACGGCTTGTCCAAAATGACACCGCCAATTTCCCAGTGACCGGCCGTGGAGTCTTTGCCGGGCGATTTTTCCGCCATTTTCCCCCAGCAGCCGATGGTTGATTTGTTCGGTGGGACCCCTATGATCTCCACGATGTTGCCCAGCCCTAGCCGTTGGCAGTTGGGCATAGAAAGCCCGCTTACTGTGCGGGCGACATGAGGAATAGTAGCTGAGCCGCTGTCGTCGTATTGAGCGGCGTCAGGAAGCTCGCCGACACCGCAGGCATCGATGATGATAAGTATTACCCGATCAAAAGACACATCCGTAATTTAGAAGTAACGCGAGGTGTTGTAAACGTAAAGTTGGACTGGTTATGATTACCTCCACGCCACCCTGGGTAGTACAGGAAAGAACTCCAAGAAACTGACCTAATGTGTGAGAATCTCGCGGGCCAAAAGGTATGAGACCGCGAGTCAAAGTCTCGTCAACCCCGCATTGAATTCAAGCTCCCCCAATCGGGAGGTTTTTTCTGCCTACTTGTTAAAAAAATTATATTATAAGAAAAAATAGGCAGGGATACAGTGTTGCCAATGTATATTCAAGAGGAGAATATGAAAAAACTTAGACTGTTGTTTATATAAAAAGGGTTGATATTTCAAAAAATATGGGATATGCAAAAGTCAAAAAAATGAAGAAAGTTATTGAGATAATCAAAGACTCAGATATTCTTGTCGCCCGGCGGAAGAATCCAAATTTCATAAAGATTGCAAAAAATACAAAATATCAACCTGTAGTCGTAAAAACCGAGAAAATATCAGATGCATAGCAAATCGTTGCACCTGACCACTTTTTCGCTGCGCTATAAATCGGGAAGTGAACTTGTTAATTAGACTATCTTAGATATTAAATGACTAACAATTTGTTTCAAAGTTTCTTTTACAGTCGGAGTCGATATGAAAGAAAAAACAAAGATTGGCATAATCATCTGTGACCGCTATCGCAGGTGTGCGGGCGGGAAATGCTTCAGATCATTGCGAAACAGAGAAGGTGCGTTCAGTAGGTACAAGAATGTGGAAGTTGAAATTGTCGGATATACCACTTGTGATGGTTGCCCGGGTGGTAATGTTGAATATGCTGTAGAGGAAATGAAAGGGAACGGAGCAGAGGTAATACACCTTGCCACCGGATTAATTGTGGGTTATCCCCCTTGTCCTTATATTACGTACTTTCGTAACTTTATTAAAATGAAGTATAGCCTTGAAGTCGTTTATGGCTCTCATCCTATACCTCAAAAGTACTTCAATATACACGAACAGTTGGGAACATGGAACGATGCCGGATGGCAGCAAATTATTCAACCACTATTAGTTGATGAAAAAACTCGTTTATCCTATGACTAATAAATAAGTATATATATTGAGCGGCCGGAATCATTACAGAGGGTCGGTCAACAAAATGTTCCGCTGGTGCTTCACACTGACAGATTAACCCCACCGCTAGGTGTTGTTTAAAGACATAGAATACATCATTAGAATGGAATTAAATAAACAGATCTCCAGGCACAATTATTATGCTTTCTTATGGCATGCTACGTTTCTTGCACTGGCAAAAAATTTCATGGATGTAGACACGATTATTCCAGTCATGATGGTTGATGCGGGATGCACCTCGCTGCAGCTTGGAATATTAATTGCAATTATGCTTGGTGGAGGGAACATCTCGCAACTTTTCTTTGTTCAGTTCTTAAACAATCAATCCTTGAAAAAAGGATATTTACTGGGTGGAATCAATGCTCGTATTTTCGCCCTCGGTGTAATGTCTCTATTGTTTTATTTTTCATCTCGTGTAAATGATAGTTTTACCATCTGGTCGATTTTTGTTTTAATTTCCCTGTTTTCATTAAGTGGTGCTTTTGCAAACATCAATTATGTTGATATTCTGGGTAAGTCGATATTGCAGGAAAGAAGAAAGGCATTTTTTTCTATTAAGCAGGTAATTTCCAGTATTTTAGTTTTTATTTCAGCCTTTTTTGCAAGGAATATTTTAGCAGAATATGGTTACCCCGCGAATTATGCCAACTTATTTATTATCGCCGCCGTACTGCTTGGAATTGCGTCTCTTGGGTTCTGGAAAATCAAGGAGGTTCCAGCGTCCAATTCCAAAATTGACGGATTGACGAAATTCATACATATTGTTATTCAAGAAATACGCTTCAAAAAAAATCTGAGGAATTATTTGTTTTTGATAAACACCCAGGGGCTTTGTATAGTTTTGATGCCTTTTTTGACTCTTTATGCCAAGAAAACACTTGATATAGGAAATAAAAATATTGGTGACTTTCTACTTCTAAAAGTTATTGGTGTCGTTGTAGCTGGCAGTATAATTTTTTATTATTCCCAAAAAGTAAAATATAAATACTTATTATACACCGCCTCCTCCCTTGCCATCCTGATTCCTTTGTTTATTATGATTCTGCCAAGTTCCGTTCTTTTCCCGTACATTTTTTTGGCTGGGGGTGTCGTTTTTTCCATTCACAGTATTTCGATCAGTGGAGTTTTATTGGAAGTTACCACCAGTGATAATAGAGCGTTATACACGGGGTTGACCGGAGCGGGAAGCATTCTTCCTGTTATATTTTCGATTTTAGGGGGCTGGATAATCGCTGAATTAGGATTTATATTGTTTTTTATGTTATTCATACTTGTTATCCTTTTATCGTTCTTTTTTATCTACAAAATTGACTGTGAAAATGAATTCAAAAACAGACAAAATATATCCTGACTCTGGCGTTGAATTAACAACCTTAACGGCAATGAATTATGATAATGTAATGAACATTGCCACATTGGGTTTTTATCGCAGCTTTATTAGCAGGGCAATTAAGGCAATGGGTATTCAGCCTGGAGACAAAATTCTCGATTTAGGTTGCGGCACCGGACGCAATGCCTGCATTATGGAAACATATTTGGGTGATGCAGGGGAAATAACCGGCATGGATATCTCGCATGTAATGGAAAGACAATTCAAAAATAAGTGTGCCAAATATCAGAATACTAAATTTATCAGGCAAAGAATTGATCTCCCATTCTCCTTGTCTGAGCAATTTGACAAAATATTTATTAGCTTTGTCATCCATGGCTTTCCACATAAGGTTCGTCAGACGGTTATAGAAAATATATATGCCCACTTAAAACTAGATGGCTTATTTTTTCTGCTCGATTTCGCTGAATTTAACATGATTGAAATGCCACCATTGTACCGCTTTGTTTTCAAAGTCATTGAATGCAAATATGCTTTCGATTTTATCAAAAGAGATTGGAAGCAGATACTGGGGAATAATGATTTCTCTGACTTTGAAGAGTTTCTTTTCTTCAAAAAATATGTAAGATTATTGAAAGCCAAAAAACGAATGTGAACGAACAAAAGCACATGAAAATTGCAGTCCCAACCAATGATGAAATAAATATCTTTCCAAAGATGCTGGGCATGGCAAAATATCTGTTTATTTATGAAATTGAAAATGGAAAGGACTTTAAGCTCGTTGAGAAAAGAAAGAATCCTTTCGCAGATACGATGCAGCATCTAAAGACTTTGGATGTTTATGAGTTAATTAATGATTGTTCGATCATTATATCTGCACACATCGGGAAAAAGGGAATAACAAGGCTGCAGGAAAGAGGGATGAAACTCTTTTTCGAAAAAGGGAATATACAAGAAGCACTGATTGTAGCATTAAATAATTCGTGAAGATCGTTTTGGGCAAACATATAATTGGAAGAAGTATAAATGAAACTATTGATGATCTATGCAACCAAATTTGATTACAAGACAAACCTGAAAAGTCTTGAGTCTGTACCTGAAACTACGGAACAAAATACAATTGAAAATGCCTTGGTGGGTTTTATTCATGTAGAAGAAAAAGACGAAGAGCATCTTCCTGATGTTGAGACCAAATTGATCAAAAATCTTAAATGGGCCGCGAGAAAAAACAACACAGAAAGAATAGTACTACACTCTTTCACTCATTTATCTGAAAGCAAGGCTTCGTCTGAAATTACAAAGCAATTGCTTAATAATTCAGAGCAACGATTAAAGAACGCAGATTACGATGTCTATCAAACACCATTCGGTTACTTTCTTGATCTGAATGTCGAAGCACCAGGATATCCATTAGCCAGGTTATTCAAAGACATATAGTCGATATTTCTATAGACGAGAGGGTCTGACACAATATTACTTCTTGAGTATTACAGATGTCAGGATAAGCTCTTCCCCTGTATCCGTAAATGAAGACTACCCTGACAACGTTCTTTATGGATTTCGATTGTTTCAGAACCACCCTAACCCATTTAATCCATCAACGGTAATCGATTTCGATTTGCAACGCAGATCACACGTTTCTCTCGCAATTTTCAATCTACTAGTTCAGAGGGTGAGGGAGCTGGTTGACGAAGAACATCCAGCAGGGAGTCATCAAATTACGTGGGGCGGCATTTCATCCAGTGGCCACCGCGTTTCGATTGGCATTTATTTCTACTGTCTGGTAGCTGAAGATTTCATCGATAAGAAGAAGATGATATTGCTAAAATAGAGAGCTTTCTAGACATCAAGAAAGGGCAGGCTACCGTCGCCTGCCCTTTCTTATATGTCCTGAACCATTATTAATAGAACTACGGTACGACCTTATCCGATTGTCTTCCAACGATTACCACCATCTGTGGAATAGCGCGTTTTGATCACAAAATCAAACTGCACAAAAGTTTTCTGAGGGTGAGGTCGGGACCGCATTAAATTTGAGCCTTCCAATTGGGAGGTTTTTTAGTGCCCAATTGCCGAATAAATGATATTATAATGGGAAATAGGCAGGAGTATGAAGCTTCGACCTTGATCTAAGTCGTTATACATTGTAGGTGAGAATATGAAAAAAATTAGACTGTGTATAGGATCGAATAATGGCGAGGACGTTGCTAAAACCCATATGGGCGATACGGAGTATTTTTGTATTTATGATCTTTTCGAAAATTCAGAACATTTGTTTGTAGAAAAAAGGATTAATACTGCAAAAAATATGGCACATGCAAAAACCGAAAAAATGAAAGAAGTTATTAAGATAATCAAAGACTCAAATGTTCTTATCGCCCGAAAGAAAAGTCCAAATTTCATAAAAATTGCAAATAAAACAAAATATCAACCTGTAGTAGTGAAGGCCGAGAAGATATCAGACATATTAACAATATTATATGAGTCATTCCATGAAATTTATAAACATATTACAAGAAGGAAAAACGGCGAAATGTTTGATACTATACCAGAATTGTAACAATTCATAAAATGTATAACAAATCGCTCCACCTGATCACTTTTCCGCTACACCACAAAGTTGCAGGTGAGCTTGGTCGTTAAGTTTCATTTAATTCAACCCCAACAGATTATCTTCCAATGATTTCCACTCTCTATCGAGTAGCGTAACTTGACCCTGAAGTTGAATATGACGAAAGTTTGGGGGAGAGTGAGGTTGGGGCCGCTTTTTGTATCCCCATGTTCTTGGGCAGCAGGTCGAAGCCGATTCTGCTTCGACCTGCCTGTCATGTTATCTTCAATAACAGATTTACTCTACTCTTTGCTTAGCAACTGCTTGGTCAGGAACTCCTCCATAGCCCGATAGAAATCGAAGGTGTTCTCCTCGTTTAGAAAGCCATGTCCCTCGTTGTCCTTAACCATATAGACGACCTCAATACCGCGACCTTTTAGAGCCTCAACAATCTGATTAGACTCGTTGATATTCACTCTCGGATCGTTGGCCCCCTGAGCCACCAGCACAGGCACTTTTATATTATCCACATGAAACACCGGCGATACTTCGGCCAGCAGGACGCTGTCCTCGACCGGGTTGCCAACCATTTCGTACATCATCTGGCGGTACAACTCCCAATAGGGCGGCATCGTATTCATAAAGGTAAACATGTTGGAAACGCCAACGTAATCTACACCGCAGGCATACAGATCAGGTGTAAAAGCAAGACCGGCTAAAGTTGCATAACCACCATAGCTGCCGCCATAAATGGCAATCCTGTCCGGATCGGCAATCCCTTCATCGATAAGCCACTTAACGCCATCGCTTATATCGTCCTGCATCTTTTTGCCCCACTCCTTGAACGAGGCCTGCCAAAATGCCTTACCATAACCAGTGGAGCCTCGGAAGTTCATTTGGAATACGGCGAAACCGCGGTTGGCCAGAAACTGAACCTCCCCACGAAATCCCCAGGAATCTCTGGCCCAGGGACCGCCGTGCGGGTTTACTACTATCGGCAGGTTTTTTGGCTCGACACCCTTGGGAACAGTCAGATACCCGTGGATGGTCAAACCATCACGCGACTTGTAGGATATCGGTTTCATCTCGGTCAACTGATCCTCCGGCAACCACGGATTTCTGTCTGCAAGTTTTGTGATTTCACCGGTGCGAGTATCAAAAAGATAATAAGAACCAGTCGTGCGGTCGCTCATGGTGCGAGCAATGAAGACATCCTCGTCACGATTGTGGAAGGTTAGATAGGTTTCATATCCGGGAAACCGTTCCTCCAAAATCTTGTAATATTTTTCCATCTCGTGATCGAGAACTTTCCTTTGGTACTTCCAATCGACATAGCCAATCTCGGTCAGCACTTTGCGTTTGCGGGAGTAACTAAGACCGGAGACGTCGACTTCTGGATGCTCATACAGAAGCTCCAGCTCAACATTATTGGCCAGGTCATACTTGACGATTACTTCACGATCCCGTCCCAGGTTCGACAGAGCATAGACGTACTTGTTATCAAATGTAAAGAGAATTGGCTGAAAAGTATCCTTGAAACCAACGGTCATGATCTCTTTGAACTCACCCTTGCTGCTATCTCGATACAAAATGGTATTGTTGATGCCATCGGTCCGAATGGCGATCCTGACATTGTAATCGTGATCGGTCATCCACCTCGAAATATTGCCGGGATTCTCGACTACTAAGGTCAGTTCGCCGGTTACCGTGTTTAGTCGGTAGACGTCGAACACTTCAGGGTTTGCTTTGTTCAATGATACAAGGATGTCGGTATCGTTATCCGGCATGTCATCAATGATATTGGCTTTGACACCTTCAAACGGCGTCAGGTCGGTTAAGTTGCCACCGTCTGGATCCACGCCGAAGATATGGAAGTTCTCATCACCGCCGAAATCCTGGCGGTACAGAAGGCGATTGTTACCCTTCCACCAATAGGACCAGATATCGCGATCAACAACCGAAGTTACCCGGGTAATTTCCTCTGAACCGATCGCCTGCACAAAGATGTTCATCCGCCGCTCGAAAGGCTTGGTAAATGAGATATACTTACCATCAGGAGAAATCTGGAAATAGGCCTGCTGGGGATTCTTGAAGAAATCCTCCATCGGAATGAGTGTTGTCTCCGCTACACCACTCGCGAACGAACACAGGAGCATTACCAGCAAGATGGGCAGCACTGTGATAAATGTCCTTCGCATAGTAGAAATCCTCCACTTACATTATTAGTCTCCTGCCTCGGACAGGAGCGATTAGATCGAAAGGA